>ERZ773099.905-NODE-905-length-22879-cov-3.466965_pt1 | contig 22879 bp, 20 predicted proteins | sample MGYA00511120_ERZ773099 | MGnify/ENA primary metagenome ERZ773099 (study PRJEB29015, sample SAMEA2738012) | human oral metagenome | biome: human oral; feature: human-associated habitat; material: dental | place: China | collected 2104 ...
GGGCATCCGCAGTCTCAACGTGGCCCTGCGCCAGAGCCTGGACCTGTATGCCTGCATCCGGCCGGTGCGCTATTTTGAGGGGCTGGAAACACCGGTCAAACACCCCCGGCGGGTGGACATGGTCATTTTTCGGGAAAATACGGAAGATGTCTACGCCGGTGTGGAATTCGCCGCAGGCACGCCGGAAGCGCGCAGGCTGGCTGCCTTTCTGCGTGAGGAGTTGGGCGCGTCCGTGATCGGCGATGCTGCGGCCATCGGCATCAAGCCCATGACCGAAGCCGGTTCCAAGCGTCTTGTGCGCCGCGCCCTGCGCTTTGCGCTGGAGCAGAAAAGGAAGAGCCTGACCCTGGTGCACAAGGGCAATATCATGAAGTTTACCGAAGGGGCTTTCCGCCAGTGGGGCTATGACGTGGCGGCCCAGGAATTTGGCGCAGAAACCTGCACCGAGAAGGAACCTGTGCCCGGACGCCTGGTGATCAAGGACCGCATTGCCGACGCCATGTTTCAGGAAGCCCTGCTGCGGCCCGAGCAGTACGATGTTCTGGCCACGCCCAACCTCAACGGCGACTATATTTCCGACGCGCTGGCCGCGCAGGTTGGCGGCCTGGGGCTGGCTCCGGGCGTGAACATGTCCGACACGCTGGCCTTTTACGAGGCGACCCACGGCACAGCGCCCGCCATTGCCGGAAAGGACAAGGCCAATCCCGGCAGCGTCATCCTGTGCGGCGCGCTTTTGCTGGAGCATCTGGGTGTGCCCGGCGGAGCCAGGCGCATCCGCAGGGCAGTGGAAGAAGCCATTGCCGGGAAGGCCGTTACCGAGGATCTGGCCACACAGGTCAGCGGGGCGCGGGTTGTGGGCTGCGCGGAGTTCGGCGAGATCATCGGCTCCCGCCTGTAGCGCATCAAGAAAACGTCATTCCCGCAATTCCGGAAGGCCCGGTATGGTTTCGCTGGAAAATCTTTTGCTCTACATTCCCATGTCGGCCATGTTCGTCATGCTGCCCGGCCCGGATTTTGCCCTCGTTGCCCGTGTGGCCCTGCTGAAGGGCCGGGCGCGGGGGCAGGCTGCGGCCTGCGGCATTGCCTTGGGCATCTGCCTGCATACAGCGGCGGCCATGCTGGGCATTTCTGCCATTGTCGCTCATTCCGCCTTCTGGTTTTCTGTTTTGCAGTACCTGGGGGCGGCCTGGCTTGTCTGGCTGGGGATTCAGGCTCTGCGCGCCGGGCGCGTTCGCGCCGCTGTGGTCAAAACAGCTCCGGATGCGGACCGGGAAGAGGCAGGGGGCGGCGCGGGAGAGCCCCTGACATTGCGCCAATGGCTGGATTTTTTCGGCCAGGGTCTTCTGACCAATGCGCTCAACCCCAAGGCTGTTCTGGTGTTTCTGACATTCCTGCCGCAGTTCACGGACCCGCGCGCGCCGCTGGGGCCGCAGTTTCTGGTTTTGGGCGGCATTCTGGTCGGCCTGTGCCTTGCGTGGTTTGTGCCGCTGGCCTATATGCTCGGCCGTGTGCGCCGTGTTTTTGAGAACAGCCGCTTCCAGCAATGGCTGCAACGCTGTACCGGCATCATTTTCATCGCCTTTGGCCTCAAGCTGGCCACGGCGTCCCGCTAACCCGCCTCGCTCTGGCGAGCGGCAAATCCGGATATTGCCATGATCGAACTCATCCACGATGCCGTAGTCATTGACGGCGACAGCATCCGCAGTGCGGAGCAGGCCCGCGCGGGCGGTGTGGATATTGACGGCGCGCGCAGGAACACCCTGTCCGCGCGCATTCTGGCCGCGCACAATACCGCTGCCGACGACAATGTGCTGCGCCTGCGTTTTGACGCTCTGGCTTCGCACGACATTACCTATGTGGGCATCATCCAGACCGCGCGCGCCAGCGGGCTTGACAAATTTCCCGTGCCCTATGTTCTGACCAACTGCCACAACAGCCTGTGCGCCGTGGGCGGCACCATCAACGAGGACGACCACATGTTCGGGCTGTCTGCGGCCCGCAGGTACGGGGGCATCTATGTGCCGCCCCATCTGGCGGTCATCCACCAGTATGTGCGGGAAATGATGGCAAAGTGCGGCGGAATGATCCTTGGCTCCGACAGCCATACCCGGTACGGAGCCCTGGGCGTCATGGCTGTTGGCGAAGGCGGCCCGGAACTGGTCAAGCAGCTTTTGGGCAAGACCTACGATGTGCCCCGGCCGCAGACCGTGGCCGTCTGGCTGGAGGGCGCGCCGCGTCCCGGCGTTGGCCCGCAGGACGTGGCCCTTGCCATTATCGGCGCGGTGTTCGGGAACGGCTTTGTCAAGAACAGGGTCATGGAGTTCGTGGGGCCGGGCGTGACGGGGCTTTCTGTGGAATACCGCTGCGGCATCGACGTGATGACCACGGAAACCACCTGTCTTTCCTCCATCTGGCGCACGGACGAAAAGGTTCGGCAGTATTTCGCCCGGCACGGCCGGGAAGAGGACTACGCCCTGCTGCAACCCGAAGGCCCGGCCTGTTATGACGGCTTGATCCGCGTTGATCTGGGCAAGATCGTGCCCATGATCGCCCTGCCCTTTCATCCCAGCAATGTTTACCCTGTGGCGGAAGTGGCCAGGCACGGGCGGGAACTGCTGGGCGAGGTGGAGGAGGAGGCCAGACGCCAGTTCGGCCTTGCCGCCGCGGGCCTGGATCTGCGCGGGAAAATCCGCGATGGCGGGCTGTGGGTTGACCAGGGCATCATTGCGGGCTGCGCGGGCGGCAGTTTTGAAAACATCGCTCTGGCGGCGGCCATTCTGGACGGCAAGAGCACGGGCAATCAGGTATTCAGCCTGTCGGTCTATCCTGCCAGCGAACCGCAGGGGCTGGCCCTCATCAGGAACGGCGCCACAGCCAAACTCATGGCTGCGGGCGCTGTGCTCAAAAACGCGTTTTGCGGGCCGTGCTTCGGCGCGGGCGATACCCCGGCGCACGGCGCTCTGTCCGTACGTCACGCCACGCGCAATTTCCCCAACCGTGAAGGCTCCAAGCCGTCCGGCGGGCAGTTGGCGGCCGTGGCCCTCATGGACGCGCGCTCCGTTGCCGCCACAGCGGCCAACGGCGGTCGTCTGACGCCGGCCACGGATCTGGACTGGACATCGCCGGAGCTTGCCGGGGTTGACCTGGAATACCGCTTCGAGCCTCTGATCTACCAGCGCCGCGTATACAACGGCTTCGGGCGGCCCGAACCCGAAGCAAAGCTTGTGTTTGGCCCCAACATTGCGGACTGGCCCGCCATGAGCCCCCTGCCGGAACACCTGCTCCTGCGGGTGGCCAGCGTGATCACCGATGCCGTGACCACCACCGACGAACTGATCCCTTCGGGCGAAACGTCTTCCTTACGCTCCAACCCCCTCAAGCTCGCGGAGTTCACGCTGTCCCGCAAGGATCCGGACTATGTGGGCCGCGCCAGGGAAACACAGGAACTGGAAAAGGCGCGGTTGGCCGATCCCGCAGCGCCGGATCTGCTGGCGCGTGTGCGCGCGCTGTTTGCGCTGTGTGACGCCGCGATTCTGCGGGATGCGCCTGATCTGGGCAATGTGGGCATCGGGTCGACCATTTTTGCCATGAAGCCCGGCGACGGCTCGGCGCGCGAACAGGCCGCCTCCTGCCAGAAAGTTCTGGGCGGATGGGCCAATCTGGCTGTGGAATATGCCACCAAGAGATACCGCTCCAATCTGATCAACTGGGGCATGCTGCCTTTTCTTGTGGACGGGGATCTGGCCGCAAGTCTGCATGTGGGCGACTGGCTTGTGGTTCCGCATGTGCGGCAGCTTGTGGCAACGGCCGCGCCTGTCATGGCGGGATATGTGACCTCCGAAAGCGGGCCTGCCCGCCGGATCGAACTGCGCTTGCGGGATCTCACCGATGACGAACGCCGCATTATTCTGGACGGCTGTCTGATCAATTTCTACAACAGCAAACGCTGAGCCAAAGGAAGGGGTTGCGGCCTGGCCGCATCGCGAAACAGGCGACTTTCGTTCATCCGTTTGAGGAATCCGCGTCCGGGCCGGGCGCGGATTCCTGCTTCCGGCGCACAAAGAGGGCCATGTATTCCTGATTGCCCTTGGGCCCCCTGAGTGCCGCAGGCAGGACTCCCTTGCAGTCCAGCCCGAGGTTTTCCGCGCAGAAGCGCAGGATAGTGTCCACAGCACGCTGGCGGGCCGCGCTGTCGCGCACAACGCCCTTGACGGCTTCCGAGGGGCCGAGTTCGAACTGGGGTTTGATGAGCACGGCAGCCATGCCGTCTGCCTTGAGCCAGCGCATGCAGGGCGGCAGAACCAGCGTCAGCGAGATGAAGGACACATCAGCCGTGATCAGATCCACCTGCCGGGGGATGAGATCCGGCGGGGCATGGCGCAGATTGACGCCTTCGAGGCTGACCACACGGGGATCGGCCAAAAGGCGCTCGTGGAGTTGGTTTTTGCCCACATCCACAGCGTAGACGAGGCGTGCGCCGTGCTGGAGCAGGCAGTCGGTAAAGCCTCCGGTGGAGGCTCCGGCGTCCAGGCAGACAAGATCCCGCACGTCCAGCGAAAAATGCTCCATGATGGTCAGCAGCTTGTACGCGCCCCTGCTGACATAGGGTTCCGGCGCGGCCAGGGCAAAAACCGTATCGCTGGGGTAGGGGTGGCCGGGTTTGGGCACCCGGATTTGCGGTGCGCCGGGCAGGGCCGGAGGCAGAAAAACCTTGCCTGCCATGATCAGGCGGCGGGCCTGCTCGCGGCTTGGAGCAAGCCCCTGCTCAAAAACAAGCTGGTCGGCGCGTTGGCGGGGAGCTTTGGGCATGGAGGCAAAGATACTCCCAAGGGGAGCGCATGGCAATGCCCCTTGCCAAAGTCGCGAAAAGGGAGTATTTGCCTTTCTCTTGTGCGGCAGAGTTCCGCATGGTCAATACGCGCGCGATTGCAGCGCCATCCGAGGTATGCGTCATGAAAAAAGAAATTCACCCCAAAGTGTTCAACGCCACGGTCACCTGCGCCTGCGGCAACGAGGCGAGTGTTCTTTCCACCAAGGGCGAGAAGGTGCACGTGGAAGTCTGCTCCGCCTGCCACCCCTTCTTTACCGGCAAGCAGCGCTTTCTGGACACCGCCGGCCGCATTGACCGCTTTCGCAAGAAGTACTCCAAGTTTGAGCAGAAATAGCCGCGTGATTCCCACGGCAGCGCACCCCCTGCCCGGAGGCGGGGGCGGACGCGGCGGCAGGCCCCCCCGCAGGGGTCTGTTGTTGCGTCTTGCGTGCGCGTTTCTTGCGGGGCAGTGCCCTCCGGTGGGCGGTCAGGCCGTCATGGAAGGTGTCATGATGCGCAACGGCGATGTGTACGGCCTTGCCGTGCGCCAGGCCGACGGCAGCATTCTTGCCCGGCGGCATGCCTGGTTTTCCCTGACGCGCGCGGCCTGGCTCAAAAAGCCCTTTCTGCGCGGCTTTCCCGTGCTGCTGGAAACCCTGGTCAACGGGGTCAAGGCCCTGAACCGTTCGGTGGAGGTTGCGGCCCGGAGCGAGCAGGAGGAGATCAGCGGCTGGCAGCTTGCGCTCACCATGCTGCTGGCGCTGCTCATGGCCATCGGTTTGTTTGTGGTTGCGCCGCACCTGCTTTCGGTCTTCATGCTCTGGCTGGATTTGGGGGGGGATGTGGAGGGCCTGTCCTTCCACATCTGGGACGGTTTTTTCAAGTGCTGCATTTTTGTGAGCTATATCAAGGCCATTTCCCTGTTCCCCGATATACGCCGGGTTTTTCAGTACCACGGCGCCGAGCACAAAACCATCCACGCCTGGGAGAGCGGAGGCGCTGTGGACGCGGCGGCCGCAGCGGCCAAAAGCCGACTGCACCCGCGCTGTGGAACGACGTTTCTGCTTTTTGTGATCTGCATTTCCATCATTCTGCACGCTGTGCTGGTGCCCCTTCTGCTGGTTTTGTATTCGCCGCAGGGGGCGGTGGCCAAGCACAGCCTGACGGTTGTTTTCAAGCTGGCGCTCATGGTGCCCATCAGCGCGCTGGCCTATGAGCTTATCCGCTATGCCGCGCGCCTGCCCGAGGGCTTGTGGTGGGCCTCTGTCCTGCGCGCGCCCGGCCTGGCCCTGCAACGTCTGACCACATACGAGCCGGACGAGCAGCAGTTGGAAGTGGCTGTGGTGGCCCTGCGCGAAGCCCTGGGGCCGGATTCCGGCAAAAACGTGCATGCCGTGCCCTATACCTCGGAAACCAGCGCGCAATAAGCAAGTGGAGCCGCCGTGTTCGCCAAACTGGAAGGTCTGGAAAAAAAATATCTGGAACTGGAGCATGCTCTGGCCCAGCCCGATGTTTTTGACGATCAGGAACACTACCGCAAGCTGACCAAGGCCCATGCCGACCTGCGTCAGGTTGTGGAACTGTACCGCCGTCACCGCGCGCTGACACAGGAACTGGCCGAAAACCGCCAGCTTTTGAGCGATGCCGATCCGGATATCCGCGAAATGGCGCGGGAGGAAGTGGAGCGGGCCGAAAGCGCGCTGCCCCGTATGGAGCACGAGCTCAAGGTCATGCTGCTGCCCAGCGACCCCCTGGACGAAAAGAACACCATTCTGGAAATCCGCGCAGGCACGGGCGGGGAGGAAGCCGCCCTGTTTGCCGCGGATCTTCTGCGCATGTATCTGCGCTATGCGGAGCTCAAGGGCTGGAAAACAGAGCTCATGAGCGAATCCCCCTCCGAGTCGGGCGGCTTCAAGGAAGTTATCTGCCTGGTCAGCGGAGAAAAGGTTTACAGCCACCTCAAGTTTGAAGCGGGCACGCACCGTGTGCAGCGTGTTCCGGCCACGGAAGCCCAGGGGCGCATCCACACTTCGGCGGCTACGGTGGCCGTGATGCCCGAAGCCGAGGAAGTGGATGTGGAAATCCGCCCCGAAGATCTGCGCATCGACATTTTTCGCGCGTCAGGCGCGGGCGGCCAGCATGTCAACAAGACGGAATCGGCCGTGCGCATCACCCATCTGCCCACCAATACCGTGGTCACCTGTCAGGACGAGCGTTCTCAGCACAAGAACAAGGCCCGCGCCATGAAGGTGCTGGCGTCGCGCATTCTGGCCGTGGAACGGGAGCGGCAAAATTCCGAGCTTTCCGCCGACCGCAAGGCCCAGGTGGGCTCCGGAGACCGCTCCGAGCGCATACGCACCTACAATTTTCCGCAGGGGCGCTGCACCGACCACCGCATCAACCTGACGCTCTACTCTCTGGAGCGGATCATGGAAGGCGAACTGGAGCCGCTGGTGGAAGCTCTGGGCACAGCCGCCCAGGCCGAGGCGCTCAAGGCCCAGTCCGCATAGACTGCCGCCCTTTGGGGCATGGTTGCCTCATGCTCCGGCCGTGACAAAACCGTCTGTTTATCTTCCCGTAACGCCGTCTCCATTGCGGGCCATTACCGTTGGGAATGCCCCTGCCGTGCGTTCTTGCACCCGGAGTGGGGCCTTTTGCCTTTTTGGGCAGGGGAGGGTTGCGGTCTGTCGGAAAGGATTTTTCTCTTCCGGCTTTTTTTGTGCGTTTTGCGGAACAGCGGCGCGGGCATGAAGCGGTTGGTGCACCAGGTCAGGGCCAGCATGAAGAGTGCGGCAAACAGGCCGATGGCCGGACTCCACAGGGGCGAGGCCGAAAGCGCGAGGCGCATGAGCAGCGTGGCGATGACAAAGCCTGAGTTGCGAAAGACCGCATGAAAGGCGGGCATGTACAACTGGGCGATGAGCACCATGGCGATGTCTGCGAAGATCAGCACGGTATAGAGGGTTTCAAAAAAGTGCTGGTCAGCGCCGGTGCGCACAAAGAGCGTCAGATCCCGTATGGCCGTGACGGCAAAAATGCCGAAAAGCGCCAGCGCCAGGAGCTTCTTGCTCAAAACATAGCGCATGCGCAGTTCCGGGGTGTGGATGAAGTGGATGTTTCTGCGCGCCATGCGCCGGTACAGCCCCAGGCAAAGATACACGCTGAGCGCCCCGAGACCGGACACGCCGATGTGCAGCACAGACTGCATGCTTTCCATGACGCTGACGGGTTCCGGCAGGTTGGACAGTTCCTTGAAGGCGTTGCGCAGCAGGATGAGGGTCAGGAGCTCGAACTGTTTGCCTATGGACTGGGACAGGGAGCGGGGAATGATAAAAATGAGGCTCATGACCTCCAGCCCCAGAATGAGCGTGAAGGCCAGATGGATGGCATAAAAATGGCTGTCGGGCACGAGCATGGCCAGCCGGGGCGGCAGGAGGCCCTGCCGGTTCAACTCGATGCCCAGCATGGCGCAGAGGTAGACCCAGAGAATGGCGAGGGCCACGCGCCTTTGGGTGGCGGAGTTTTCCCAGGCAACATGCAGCCAGTCAAAGATGTCAGTGACGGGTTGCAGCTTGTGGACAATCATTGCGGCAACGCTCCGTGCTCTGTGGAGGGACGGGGGAAAGAATAGCGCGCTGGCGAAAAATGTCAAAAGGCGCCCGCCCTGTGGGGTCGGGGGCTGCTTGCCTTCCATTTTTATTGAACGTACAAGGAGAACTTGTCCCCAAATCATGGATTGCATGAGGTAAAAAGCCATGCCCCACAAGGGTCCGCATATTTCCATATCGTCCGACTCGGTGGTGAACCGTATCCTGCGCATCAATATGGATGACTTCGCCGAATGGCCGGAATCTGTCCGCAATCTGGCCATCGCCATTGCGGAAGAATTGTTTCTGGTGGCCTACAACCCCTTTATTGACGCGGAAACCGTGCGCAACAGCGTGGCCGCGCGTTTTGAAAAGGAGTCCGTGGCCCTGGCCCACTACTATGCCACGGCCATCGGCGAGGGCATGATCATGTTCTGGTCGGCCCACGAGGCCGAAACAGTCTTTCGCACCCGACTGGTGGATGCCCTGCACGACATCCTGCCCGACGAGTGCATCCTGACCGATCCCGCGGCGCTGGTGGAAACCGCCACGGACGCCACTGACCTGCGCATGGAACTGCCCCTTCTGGTGGTGGAGCCGGACACCACGGAGCAGGTGGCGGATCTGGTGCGTCTGGCCAATGACATGAAGTTTGCGCTTATCCCGCGCGGCGGCGGTTCCGGCATGACCGGCGGGGCCGTGCCCGCCCGCAAGCGCACGGTCATCGTCAGTCTGACGCGCCTGACGCGCATCGGCCCTGTGGACCTTGAGAACATGACCGTCCCCTGCCAGGCCGGGGCCATCACCCAGGCCGTGATCAATGCCGTGGCCGAGGCGGGCGCGCTGTTTTCCGTGGATCCGGCCTCCAAGCAGGCGTCGTCCATTGGCGGCAATGTTTCGGAAAACGCGGGCGGCCCCAGCGCCTTCGAGTACGGCACCACGCTGGACAATCTGCTCTGGTGGCGCATGGTCACGCCCACCGGCGAAATCATCACCGTGGAGCGCGAGGACCATCCGCGCCACAAGATTTTGCCCGAAGAAACCGCGGTCTTTGCTGTCAAGGACGTGAGCGGAGGCGTGCGGAACGTGGTGCATTTGCGCGGCGACGAAATCCGCCTGCCCGGTCTGGGCAAGGACGTGACCAACAAGGCCCTGGGCGGTCTGCCGGGCATGCAGAAGGAAGGTGTGGACGGCATCATTACCGAAGCCTGCTTCATCATCCATCCCCGGCCCGCACACCAGCGGGTCATGGTGCTGGAATTTTTTGGCCGCTCCATGCACACGGCGGCCGTGGTGGTGCGCGAACTGGTGGCCCTGCGCAACCGCATCCGTGAGGAGGGCGACTATGCCCACGTGTCTGCCATGGAGGAGTTCAACGCCAAATATGTGCAGGCCATCGAGTACAAGCGCAAGTCTTCCCGTTATGAAGGTTCGCCCATTTCCGTGATCATTCTTCAGGTGGACGGTGACGACCCCTATCTGCTGGACACATGCGTGGGCCAGATTGTTGCCATTGTGGAACAGCAGGAAAACGTCGACATCATTGTGGCTGCTGACGACAGGGAAGCCGAGCATTTCTGGGAAGACCGCCACCGCCTTTCGGCCATCGCCAAGCGTACTTCGGGCTTCAAGCTCAACGAGGATGTGGTCATTCCCATGGAGCGCATCCCGGACTTTGCGCTTTTTCTGGAGCAGATCAATCTGGAATGCGCGGCCGCCGCATACCGCCATGCCCTGCAGGAAGTGGGGCGCTTGTCCGGATTTCCTCTGGAAGACAAGGAGTTCAACCGCGAGTTTTCCCAGGCGTCCAAAGTCGCCTCGGGCGATGTGACAGCGGGCGAGATTTCCGACACGGAAATGTACGAGCGGGCAGAGGCCTTTCTTGCCGGACTGCAGGAAAAGTATCCCCATCTGGCAAAAAAGATCGGAAAAATCAGGGACTACATGGAGGCCAGCCGTATTGTGGTGGCCAGCCACATGCATGCCGGAGACGGCAACTGCCATGTGAACATCCCCGTCAATTCCAACGACGCGCGCATGCTGGAAGAGGCGGAGGAGGTCGCCGCCAGGGTCATGGCCGAATGTCAGGAAATGGGCGGCGAGGTTTCGGGCGAGCACGGCATCGGCATCACCAAGATCGGTTTTTTCGGCAAGGACAAGATGGATGCCCTGCGGGCCTTCAAGGAGCGTGTGGACCCGCGCGACGTGATGAACCCCGCCAAGCTGGTGCAGCGTGATCTGCCTGTGCGGCCTTTCACCTTTTCTTTCAACCACCTGATCCGGGATATTCGGGAAAGCGGCCTGCCCGACAAGGAAAAACTCATCAGTCTGCTGACGGCCATTCAGGTCTGCACGCGTTGCGGCAAGTGCAAGCAGGTCTGCTCCATGTGCTATCCCGAACGCTCCATGCAGTACCACCCGCGCAACAAGAACATGGTTCTGGGCATGCTGCTGGAAGCCGTGTACTACAGCCAGGTCAACAAGGGGCGCATTGACGAGCGCCTGCTCGGGGCACTGCGCAACCTTGTGGAGCACTGCACGGCCTGTGGGCGCTGCATGGCAAACTGCCCGGTAAAGATTCCCTCGGGCGAGGTGGCCCTTTCGCTGCGTGCCCTGCTGGAGCATGAGGGCGCAGGCGGGCATCCCCTCAAGGGGCGCGCGCTGGAATGGCTGTCGCGGGATATTGCCCACCGCGCGCCCAAGGCGGCCAAACTGGCCTCTCTGGGGCAGAAAGTGCAGAACAGGTTCCTGGGCTTTGTGCCCGAAGTCTGGAAAAAGCGCATGAAAAGCCCGCTTTTTTCCGGGCGCGGCCCCAAGATGGGCTATACCAACCTGTACGAATCGCTCAAACTGCACCGCGGCTCTGTTTTTGCCCCGTCGGAGCCTGTGCCCGGCATGCCCTGCGTGCTCTATTTTCCCGGATGCGGCGGGGCTCTTTTTTACGACCGCATAGGCATGTCTTCTCTCATGCTGTTGCTCAAGGCGGGTTTTGCCGTGGCTGTGCCGCCCCGGCACATGTGCTGCGGCTTTCCCCTGCTGGCCGCAGGCATGGACACGGCCTTTGAAGACAATATGGCCCAGAACAGGCAATACCTGACCGCCATGCTGCGCAATCTGTCCCGGCAGGGCTTTGACTGCCGTCATCTGGTCACAGCCTGCGGCTCGTGCCGTGACGGGCTGGAACGCATGCATCTGGAGGAGCAATTCCCTGATCTGGTGCAGCGTGACGTGGCGCAGCTGGTTTTGCCCCTGCTCAAGAAAGAACAGATGCGCGCGCCGCTGGAACAGGGTTCCTCCGTGCTCTATCACGGGGCTTGCCACTGCGAATGGGCGGATGTGCACAGAATCAAGGGACAGAAAATGATTGCAGGGGCTCTGGCGGACTTCAGCGGAGCCGCGGTGTCCGTCAGCCCCGGCTGTTGCGGGGAGTCGGGCATGGGAGCCATGACATCGCCCGAAATCTACAATCCCTTGCGGGCGCGCAAACAGGAGCGGATAGGCCGGGCTTTTGCCGACGGCATCGACGGGCCTGTGGTGGTGGGCTGCCCCTCGTGCAAGATCGGTATTGGCCGCTGCCTCATCAATATGGAGGACAAGCGTCCTGTGCAGCATGTGGTGGAATGGCTGGCCGGGCAGATGGACGGCGAGGACAGGCGCCAGAGTTTCCGCAAAAAGGTCAACGAAACGCGGGGCGAGGTGCGTGTGGTGGCGCTGGAGAGCGCAGAGCCGCAAGACGGATAGGTTTTTCCGGTTTGGCTGTTGGCAGCGCCCGCGGGCCGTCAGGCGTGCGGGCGCTGCCGGTTTTTTCAGGCTGCGGGGGCGCGCAACCGGCGCGTCCAGAGAGCCAGTTCCTGCATGAGTTCTGCGGTCTGCCCGGCCAGCGCCGCGTCCACCACCGTGCCCGCATCGTCAAAGGCCGGGGTAAAGGCGTTGGAAAAGACTTCGGGCTTGTTGAGCAGGCGCAGGTTCAGGTACACGCAGACCTGGCGCAGATGCAACTGGGAGCGTGAGGTGCCCATGCCGCCGCCAGCGCCCAGAATGCAGGCCGCCTTGCCGTTGAGCGGGGCCAGATTTGGCTCGCGGGAGAGCCAGTCCAGCGCGTTTTTGAGCGCGGGAGCCAGAGAATAGTTGTATTCCGGGCAGGCCAGCACAAGGGCGTCCGCAGCACTGACCTGCCGGATGAGCGCCTGGGCTGCCTCGGGTTTGCCCATGTCTTCATTGTACAGGGGCAGTGCGGAAATATCCGCAATTTCCATGCGGACGCCCTGGGGCAGGTTGGCCGCGCAGCAGCGCAGCAGGCCCGTATTGCGCGATGCCCGGCGAAGACTGCCGGAAATGCCCACAAATGTCAGGTTATCCATAGGTTCCTCCGTGCGCAAAAGCCGCTGTAGCGCGGTCATGCGCCCTGTTGCCCCTTGGCAAGGGCTCTGGTTTCAAATTTTTCCCTGTTGACGATCACACGTTCGTGGGTTCCTTCTCCGATGGGTCCGGCTTCGTCCTCGGCCCGGACCCTGAAGGTCAGGCCTTTGCCGTTGGGAGATATGGCCGTGAGTTCGGCAAAAAAGCGCACCTTCATGCCCAGAGGCGTGGCGGCGGTGTGGCTGACACTGATGGCCGTGCCCACGGTGGTCTGCCCTTCTTCCAGAGCGTCCTGCACCAGAGCCACCGCCGTGCCCTCAAGCAGGGCCACCAGCATGGCCGTGGAAAAAACAGACACTGTGCCGCTGCCCACGTTGCTGGCCAGCATGGCTTCGGTGACAATGGCCTCATGACTGCCCGCAAGGCCAGGCTCCAGTTTTTTGGCCATGTTTCCCCCTTTTCGCGCCCTGGGCGCGGCAATGGATTTCAGCGCCGGAACATGCCCGCAAGGAAGCGGCGCACAATGGGCACAAGAACGGATTTGGCCACGCCGCTCCAAAAGCGTATCTGCTGCGCTTTTTCCTTTTCTTTCCGCTTTTCTTCGTCCTGTGCGGCCTTTTGAGCCTGGGCAAGCTGTTGCGCTTCCTCTTTTTGGCGTTGGTCCTCGGCCTGCTGTGCATTCAGGGCTTCAAAGGCGGAGAATCTGTCTTTTTTTTCGGCATAGACGCGATAGAGCAGGGAGGTTTGGAGCATGGACTCGCGCTGCGCGGCGTCCAGAGGGCCGATCTGCCCTTGGGGCGGCAGTATCCAGGCCCGTTCCACAGGCGCAGGAACACCCTTTGCGTCCAGAAAGGAGATCAGGGCCTCGCCGATGCCCAGTTCCGCAATGGCGGATTCCGCATCAAAAGCGGGATTGGCGCGAAAAGACCTGGCTGCGGCCTTCAGCCCCTTGATGTCGTTGGGCGTGTAGGCCCGCAGGGCGTGCTGCACACGGTTGCCCAACTGCCCCAGCACAGAGTCGGGAATGTCTGTGGGGGATTGGGAAAGAAAGAAGATGCCCACGCCCTTGGAGCGGATCAGGCGCACCACCTGCTCGATGCGCTCCACAAGCACGCGGGGGGCATTGGCAAAAAGCAGGTGCGCCTCGTCAAAAAAGAAGACCAGCGCGGGTTTGTCCCTGTCGCCCGCTTCGGGCAGGGAGGTGAAAAGCTTTGTCAGAAGCCAGAGCAGAAACGTGGTGTAGGCCCTGGGCGACTGCATGAGCTGATCGGCGGCCAGGATATTGATGACCCCCCTGCCGTCCACGGTGTGCATGAGGTCTTCGATGTTCAGGGCCGGTTCGCCGAAAAAGTCGTCCGCGCCTTCCTGTTGCAGGGCCATCACGTTGCGCTGGATTGCCCCGATGCTGTTGGCGGGCAGGTTGCCGTATGCGGGGGAAAGCCGGGGCGCGTTGGCGCGGGTGTATTCCAGGGTTTTTTGCAGGTCTTTGAGGTCTGTCAGCTCCAGACTCATGTCCTTGGCAATTTTGAAGATCATGGCGAGCACGGCGCTTTGGGTGTCGTTGAGCTGGAGCAGGCGCGCCAGCAGCATGTCGCCCATGTCCGCCACGGTGGCCCGCACAGGAATGCCCTGAAGGCCAAAAACATCCCAGAACTGGACGGGGAAACCCCGAAAGGCAAAACCGTGGTCTTCCAGGCGGCAGTCCTGCACTCTCTGGTTCACGCTTTCCCTGTTGCCGCCCGCAACAGCCACTCCCGAAAGGTCGCCCTTGATGTCGGCGGCAAAAACAGGCACGCCCATCTGGCTGAAAGTTTCGGCCAATGTCTGGAGGGTAACGGTTTTTCCCGTGCCCGTGGCGCCGGAGATCAGCCCGTGCCTGTTGCCCATTGCGGGCGAAAGGCAGACAAAACTGCCGTTGGCAAAGGCCACTGCCGCCCTGTTTGTGGTATCGAGCATGCTTTCTCCTGTGTTTGCGGAGCAGGCATTTCAAAAAGCCGCATTTTCTGTTCAGGAACAGTAACGGGCGATGGCTTCCAGCACTTTTTCCTCTTCAATGGGCTTGGACAGGTGGCCGACCATGCCTGCGGCAAGGCATTTTTCCACATCCTCGGTAAAAGCGTTGGCGGTCATGGCAATGATCGGCGTTGTGCCGTAGATGTGCGGTTGGGCACGGATGGCCTGCGCTGCGGAAATTCCGTCCATCTCCGGCATCTGGATGTCCATGAATATGAGGTCGTATTTGCGGGGATGGGCGCGCAGCATGTCCAGAGCCGCACGTCCGTTGTCCGCCACGTCAATGTGGATGCCGGTTTCCGCCAGCAGGCCGAGAAAGATTTCCTGGTTGATGTCAATGTCTTCCACCAGCAGCACATGGATTTGGGAAAAATCCGGGCTTTGCCCGCGCTCGGATGCCTCCTCCCGCTGTGCGGCACATGTGCGCACAAGGTCGGCCACAGCCGTGGGCAAAAGCTGCCGGGCAAGAAAATGGCTGTTGGCCGGGGCAGAACTTTCCATGCTGTTCCAGTGCAAAAAGCCTGTCATGAATGCCGTATGGCGCGTATGTGCGCTCAGGGCCTCGGCCAGAGGCAGAGCCTGCCCGTCCAGCAGGTCAAGATCCAGCAGGCAGAGATCATGGCCCGAACCCTTTTGCGCCAGCGTCAGTGCGTCCTTTGGGGCGGACGCCATGTCCGCATGGAGGCGCAGCCTGCGGGCAATCCCCTGAAACTGGAGGGCCAGTTGGGCATCGTCGGAAACAAAAAGGCAGCGAAAATGCGGAGGCACGGGGGGCAGAGGGCTCTCAGGGGCATGGGGCAGAGTCAGGTGCAGGACAAATGTGGCCCCCTGCCCCGGTACGGAAGAAACCGTGATTTTGCCGCCCATCAGTCCGGCCAGTCTTTGCGAAATGGAGAGGCCCAGTCCTGTGCCGCCGTACGTGCGGGTAATGCTGCCGTCTCCCTGCTCAAAGGGAGCAAAAAGTTTGTCGATCTTGTCTTGCGGGATGCCGATGCCCGAATCACGCACCAGAAAGCGCAGTTCGCTGCTGTCGGCCGTACGCTGTGCTTCTTCCACACACAGCGAAACATGGCCGCCTTCGGGAGTGAATTTGACCGCATTGGCCAGCAGGTTGACGAGAATCTGTGAAATGTGCAGCACGTCTCCCGTATAGGAGAGGGGGATGCTTTCGGAAAAAGCGATGCCCAGGCGCAGCTTCTTTTTTTCAACGTCATCTTCCACCATGGTGCAGACCTGGGTGATCAGATGCTCCAGGCAAAAGGGAAGGGCCATGATTTCCGTTTTGTCGGCTTCGATCTTGGCCATGTCCAGAACGTCATTGACCAGACCCAGCAAATGCGAGGCAGAGGTGACGATGACCGACAGGGCATGGGAGATGTTTTGCGCGTCTCCGTTTTTCTGCGCAATGCGGGCCATGCCCAGAATGGCGTTGAGGGGAGTGCGCATTTCGTGGCTCATGCGGGCCAGAAAATCGCTCTTTGCCTGGCTGGCGACCTGGGCCACACGCAGTTCGCGCAGTTGTTCCTCGGCTTCCTTGAGGAGAGAAATGTCCGTAAAGCTTTCCAGCAGGGCAGGGCGTCCCTGATAGTTGATTTTGACCACGGATTTGATGATGGGCAGGGTCTGACCGTCGGCGCGGAGGAGCTTGCGCTCCGTGCGGTCCACGGTCTGCCCCTTGTCCATGATGGGGCAGGCGCCTGTTTCTGCCGGGCAGATGAACTGGTGGCAGATTTTTCCGACAAGGTGCGCGGGGTCAGCCCCGTGCATGCGGGCAGCCACGGGATTGACCGCCAGAATGGTGCGGGTTTCGGCGTCAATGATGGCGATGCCGCACGCCACGGAATCCCAGATGGCCTCAAAGCGCTGTTGGGCATCAGTGCCGGTAGGAGTCATGCATGTCCCTTTGCCCCCGGCGCACGGCTGCTGTGGCGACGGAGCGGAAAATGGAGCGCCCGGGAAATGCCGGACGCACGATGGATACAGAAGCATACGGCAAAGGCGCTGTCAGGGCAATGGCATCGCTCCCCGGCTGACCATCGACGGAAATATCTCCGCTACACCACCATACAATCGGCCTTCTGCGGCAGGCAAGGTGCCAATACTCTTCAGGTCTTGTGGCATGTATATATCGCTGGCCAAACCCGCCTATACGGCATACGCCCTTGTTTCCATCAACACGCACTGGAACAACTTTCTCTGGCCGCTCATTGTTATCAATTCCGTGAATTCGTGGCCGCTTTATCGTGGGGCTGCAAATTTTTTCCGCCACCGAGCAGGGGGTGGACTGGACAATCATCACTGCGGCCACGCTCATGACTTCAGGCCCGTTGCTGGTGGCTTTTCTGCTGTTCCAGCGTCAGTTTGTGCAGTCATTCATGCGCACGGGTATCAAGTAGGCCGGGGAATGGCCCATCAGTGTCGCAGGGAATGCTGCCTAACTGGCTGGCGGAAAAGACGCAGGATGATCGGCTTGGTCGGGAGGCTGTGCGGCCTGGGGCTGGGGGGCATTTTCCTGCGCCACGGCTTCACCACTCCACGGCCTGCTGCTGCGGGCCAGCGGCAGGGCGGCGGTGCCCGCCGGAAAGCTTTGGGTTGTGGCAACAGGCTGCTCCGGCGCGGCAGGGCGGCCACGGGAAAATGCCGCAGCTTCCGGCGCGGGAAGCGCGCGCCGCACCATGCGCATACCCGGTTCCGGATCCAGAAGTCCGTCCACATAATCGCTGAGAGTGACAAAACGCTGGCAGCCTCCGGCGCGCAGATCACGGACAATGCGCGGCAGATCGTCCACCGTGCGTTTGTGCGTGTCGTGGAAGAGAAAGACTCCGCGCAGGGTGCCGGGGGCGTAGGAAGATCCGCGCGTGCTGAGCAGTTGGGCATAGTTTGCCGGCAGACGCTGCCAGTCGCGGCTGTCCAGCGACCAGAGAGCAACAGTCAGGCCCAGCCCCTCTGCAATCTGTTCGGTGGATTCTTCAAAGGCGCCGTACGGCGGACGGAAAAACCGCGGCGCGGCTCCGAGCTTGCGCAGGATGTCGTCAGTGCGGCGCAGTTCCTCAAGGCGGCGCGCAGGGCTGATGCGGCGGAAATTGGGATGCGAATAGGAGTGGTTGCCCACCTCATGTCCTTCGGCCAGGGTGCGCCGCACAAGATCGGGGAAGCGTTCGGCCTGTCTGCCCAGAAGAAAAAACGTGGCGGGTATGCCATATTCCGCCAATGAGTCCAGCAACTGGGGCGTATTGGGCGAAGGGCCGTCGTCAAACGTGAGCACGCAAAGGTTTTCGCGCATGGGCTGGTCCATGATGGCATTGCCGTCCAGAATCCAGGCCTGAGCCTTGCCGCCGCACAGCAGCACGGCGCAGAACAGTGCCATCCACAGTTGTTTCCACCGACATCCCATTGCTCTTTTTCTCCCTTGTGCATCCGCAGCGCTGCCTGTTTTCGGGAACAGCGCGGCCATGACGGCGCTGCCCGCAGTCCGTTTTGCGCCGGGGCGGAACCGTATCGTCCACATGTATCACCCGGCCCGAGAGACGGCAAGCAATCCCTGTGGGCGGGAGCGTGCCTTTTTTTTCAGGTTTTTCACGCAGATACGTTTTTGTGGCGGGTGCGCATGCCGGAACAAAAAATTTCTTGACGCTGTGACCCGTTTTCCTGTACAAGCAGATTTCCGGGAGGGCAGTTAGCTCAGCTGGTAGAGCACCGCCTTCACACGGCGGGGGCCACAGGTTCAAGTCCTGTACTGCCCACCAGCCCCATACGGAGCGGTAGTTAAGACGGTTATAACGCCGGCCTGTCACGCCGGAGGCCGAGGGTTCGAGTCCCTTCCGCTCCGCCAGCCATATCCTCCTCTTTCGCAGGAGTTTCCATACTCCCCATAGCTTGGAATGCAGCAGCATCCCAAGCTATGGGCGTTTTTTCTGCAATCTGCCCAATCCGCCACGCAAAAGTCCTGTCGGCCCTGATCCCGGACGCGGTTACTGTGGCCGCCTCCGCGGATGCCGTCAGGACGTTACTGGCCGCATATCTGGACGCCCACGAATAATCTGGATAGAGTTTTCGTAGGCCCAGGGAGGAAAACCATGCCAGAAGTTGAAGCCGTTCGACGCGAACCCTATCTGAAGTATTATTCAGAAGATGAAATCAATGAAATGTGTTTGCGTGTTGCAGATTTATTGTCCCACTTTGGGAGGGTTAAAACCCCCAGCTTTAGCTGGCAGCTTTAGCGTTTCTTGTTTAAAGTTTCCGCATGAGCGATTATCGTCATGGGGCGCATAGTGTTTTTGCCATTCATCTTCACTTGGTCTGGATAACCAAGTATCGCAAGCCCGTGTTAGTCGGAGATATTGCTTTCACCGCTCGCGAATTGATCCGTGAAATTTGCCGCTCCGAGTCCGTGGAAATCATGAAGGGGCACATATCCAGGGATCACGTCCACCTTTTCGTTTCCATTCCGCCCCAAGTGACAATCAGCCGCTTGGTGCAGAGGTTGAAGGGCAAAAGCTCGCATAAGTTGCTTCACAGTTTTGAGTCTCTCCGGCGCCAATATTGGGGGCGTCATCTGTGGGCCAGAGGGTATTTTTGTTGCAGCAGCGGCAATGTGACTGACGATGTAATCAAAGCCTATATAGAACAGCAGAGCCATGATGATGGCGATTTCAAAATTGAAGGCGAAGATTGACTTTTGCCAGCCCGCCAAGCTGTCGGCGGATTTCATCCGCAATCGCCAGCTTTAGCTGTTGCCCGATACCACCGGCTTTAGCCGGTGGAGCGTTCATTGACTGCTGGGAAAAAAGAGGAAGCAGGCAGGCTGCTTAATGAAATTCCACTATTGCCAAAATCTGCAGAAATCATGAAACGGCTTTATGGGCGCGAAAGGATGATTGCTTCGGGCATCAACCTCTACGAGGCGGTGCAGGAATATGGAAGAGAATGGCTCGATAGTTAACCAAAAAATTTTATTGAGTTCGCTTGCCTCAAGCGAACGCCTTCATGCTGCTGCTGAAAGAATAAGCCCTCAACGTAGGGCTTATTCTGAAATTCTTTTGTCGATAAGAAAAGAGTTTGAAAAAAACTTACAAGAAAAAGATTATATTCAGCTATTTGAACTCGAAAAAATTGCGCAAGAGCATGATTCTGCATTTCATGTTGCAGACAAGGAAAAAACACTCCAGGTGTTTGGGGCGATGGACATGCTGCAAAAACAGTTTCTGGAATGCTCTGATCCTGAACGGGTGAAAGAGCGGTTCATGCCAAGCATTGTCAGGCTGAAAATGCAGGGTGCGAGAATGAAGGACAGGGCTTTTGACGCAACGGAAAATTCTGTCTGTGGCTTTATCAACAGTTTCAAAAGTGCCCGCTGTGTTCCCGCTGAAAACGCGTATTACGCCATACGAACGGAGTGCATCAAAGCCGTTCAGAAAGAGCATCAGCGGAATATAGACCGTGGCCTTGGATTTGTACCGTAAGGAGCGCGGGCTCTCCCGATAATTGCAGCTACCGCGCCCCCTTGGGAAACAGCACCACGCCCACGGTTTTGAAGATAATGCTGATGTCCAGCAGCAGAGACATGTTCTTGATGTAGTAGAGATCATATTCCAGCTTGCGCCGGGCATCTTCTTCGGAAGCGCCGTAGGGATAGCAGACCTGCGCCCAGCCGGTCAGGCCGGGCTTCACCGTGTGGCGCAGGCTGTAGCAGGGGATGCTCTCCTTGAGCTTGCGCACAAAGGCCATGCGTTCGGGGCGCGGCCCGATAAAGCTCATGTCGCCCTTGAGGATATTCCATATCTGGGGCAGTTCATCAATGCGCACCTTGCGGATGAAGCGGCCAAAGCGGGTCACGCGGGCATCGTTGGCGCTGGCCCACACGGCTCCGTCCTTTTCGGCATCAGAGCGCATGGAGCGGAATTTGTAGACCGTGAATTCCTTCTCGAACAGGCCCACGCGATCCTGCCGGTAAATGACCGGCCCCGGCGATTCCAGCCGCACAATGAGCGCTGTCAGCAGCATGACGGGCGTTGCCGGAACAAGCAGCACCAGAGAAATGAGCACGTCCAGGGCGCGCTTGAGACGCCGCAGCGAGCCGCGCGTGTTGAGCGAAAAACCTTCTGTCTGGAGGAGCCATTCGTCGTTGATCTGTGAAAGCGGCAGACGGCGCACCACATGCTCATAAAAGCTGCGGATGTCCACCACCATGGTTCCGCGCAGTTTGGCCTCCAGCAGTTCGTGGGCGATGTCATCGTCAATGGGGGCATCGGGCAGCAGCAGGATCATGGTCGCGTGTTTTTCTCTGGCGATGTCCAGAGCCAGAAAGGGCGGGCCAAGGCACGGGCCAGCGTCCGGCCCTTGATCCTTTTCGCCAACGTAGCCCAGAATTTCCGCCTGGGGCAGGCCTTCGGCCAGAAGCTGGCGTACCTTGCCCGCACGGTCAACGCCCACAAGCAGAACGCGCAGGGGATGGGTCAGCCTGTGGGCGTTGAGGCGGTACAGCCAGCGCCAGCCGAGAGAAAAAACAAAGGAAAGGGCAAAAAGCACAAGGCTGGTTTCACGGTCGAACCGCCAATGCTGGAAAGCGTAGGAAGCTGTGGCCGAAAAAATGATGCCCAGAATGCAGGCCACCAGTACCCGTCCCGTGGTTTCCCGAAAATCCTCTGTTCCCACGGCATAGGCGTTGAGGATATAGAAAAAAAGCATGTAGAAAAAAAAGGTGAACAGGGTCGCGCCCGTATAGTCCTGAAAAATGCTCAGGCCCGGCTCAATGGTCGCCAGGCTGGTGAGGGACAGGGCCAGCAGAAGGCAAAAAACATCCAGCACCTGCAACAGTGCCATGCGGTATTTGCTGATCATAGAGAGTCCTCGCGCGTGGGCACGCGCATGTCTTCAAGAATGCCGACGGCCACTTTTTCCGCGTCAAATTCGCATACGGCCATCTGGCGTCCGGCATGGCCCATGCGGGCGATGGCACCCGGATCCACAAGAAAACTTTCCATGGCCTGCGCAAGGGCCCGCGCATCTCCCGGAGGTACCAGAAGCCCGTTGACGCCGTTGCGCACAACTTCGCGGCAGCCCGGCACATCCGTGACCACCGCGGGCCGTCCCATGCTCATGCCCTCCATGACAGATGTGGGGGTGCCTTCCCGCCAGGAAGGCAGCACCAGCACATGGGCGGCCGCCACATAGGGGCGGACATCGGCGGTTTCTCCCAGATATTCCACAATGCCCTGTTTCTGCCAGGCGCGAACCTGATCCAGGCTGACGCTGCCCAGCCCCTGCTCCGGCGGCCCCAGCAACTGGAAGCGGGCCTGGGGATAGCGGCTCTTGAGTTCCTGTGCGGCGGCGGCATATTCGTGCAGGCCCTTGGCCTCCAGCAGGCGGGCCACCAGCAGAAAAACTGGCGGGCAGTCCAACCGTCCGCGGCCATCCGGGCTGTAACCGGGCAGGGACGCGTGGGCAAAGCGGGCTGTGTCCACACCGGTGCCGCGTGCCTTGAGCACACGGGCTGTCTTTGGCAGAATGCCGGAGCGAAAAAAAATTTCCCGGTCATCGTCGTTCTGAAAAAACACGCCTTCGGCCCCGGACAGGGCGGTGCGGTACAGCAGGCGCCCCAGCCGGTTGACGCATTTCTTGAGCGGGGTGTCGGCCTCAAAAGCATAGCCCAGCCCCGTGATGGTGGCGTAGATGTGGGGCACACCCGCAGCGCGGGCAGCCAGGCAGCCGTAAATGACGGGCTTGATGGTGGAGGCAAAAAGCAGGTCGGGCTTTTCTCGCCGGAAAAAGCGCAACAGCGCGGCCAGGGTTTGCAGGTCGCGCATCGGGTTGAGCCCCTTGCGGTCCAGAGGATACTGCTCCAGGCGTGCGCCCAGCGCCTCCAGCGCCGTTCGGGATACAGCGTCACCGGCAGGGGCGCAGCAGACCACCTCGTGCCCTGCCCCGCGCATCTGCCGGATCAGGACGCTCCAGAAGTTGCGCATGGCCTTGACCTGATTGCCCAAAACAACAATTTTCATGCCTTGTCCTTTGCTCCATCCCCGCAGGGCGGACAATACCACCATACAATGCGCCTGAAAAGAGAGGGCGTGGGTGATTCAATCTTTACAAGCCGAGGGGCCGGGGGCTA
>ERZ773099.906-NODE-906-length-22878-cov-18.875871_pt1 | contig 22878 bp, 20 predicted proteins | sample MGYA00511120_ERZ773099 | MGnify/ENA primary metagenome ERZ773099 (study PRJEB29015, sample SAMEA2738012) | human oral metagenome | biome: human oral; feature: human-associated habitat; material: dental | place: China | collected 2104 ...
TCTGGTCGCGCCACGCGCTACATCAGGGCCTGAGTGACGTGGCGGCGTGACATGATGGCGCTCGGTCGCATGAGTAGCCATCCGGTGGCAGGCGTGAGACGTTCGACGTCTTGTGCAGGGTCTGGCGTGGGCCGTCACGTCACCCTTTCCGTGCTAAGCTAGTGGGCTGTCGGCCCGCACCATCGCTGTGGGTTTTCAGCAGGCTGTTCTGTTGGCCGCGCGCGCTCAAGACACGAGTGCCAACACGTGCCCACAGGACTCAGAAGAAAGCGAAGCACCATGGAAGAGATGCCAAAGACCTATGACCCGCAGGCAACCGAGCCCGAGCTCATCGAGGCATGGATGAGTGCGGGCTGCTATCGGCGCTCCAAGGGCGTCGGTGACTGCACCGTCGTGATCCCGCCCCCCAACGTCACCGGCATCCTCCACATGGGCCATGCGCTGGACGACTCCATCCAGGACAGCTTCATCCGGTACAATCGCATGCGCGGCCGTTCCACCCGCTGGATCCTCGGCACGGACCACGCCGGAATCGCCACCCAGACCAAGGTGGACAAGCGGCTCAAGGAGGAGGGCGTCTCTCGCCTTCAGATTGGCCGCGAGAGGTTCCTTGAGGCCTGCTGGGACTGGCGCCGCGAGTACGGCGGCACCATCGTGAACCAGATCAAGCGCATGGGTTGCTCCATCGACTTCGAAGACGAGAAGTTCACGATGAGTCCCGAGTACGCCAAGGCCGTACGCAAGGTCTTTGTGGACTGGTATCATGACGGGCTCATCTACCGCGGCAAGCGCATCGTGAACTGGTGCCCAAGCTGCAAGACGGCCATCAGCGACGATGAGGCCGAGTATAGGGGCGAGAAGGGTCACCTCTGGTATTTGCGCTACCCGCTCGTGGAGCCACAGGACGGCATCGACCATGTGACCGTGGCGACGACGCGTCCCGAGACCATGCTCGGCGACACGGGCATTGCTGTCTCGCCGTCCGATCCCGACAAGCAGACCTTCGTCGGCAAGACTGTGATGTTGCCCATCGTCGACCGCGAGATTCCCATCTTCTCCGACTGGCATGTGGACGCCGGCTTCGGCACCGGCTTCGTGAAGGTGACGCCTGCGCACGACCCCAACGACTACGCGATGGGCCAGGCCCACGACCTACCCCAGATCAATATCTTTGACGAAAGCGCTCACGTCGTGGACGGTTATGGTGAGTTCTCCGGCATGAGCCGTGACGAGTGCCGCGAGGCCGTCGTCGCCTGGTTCGAGGAGCACGGCCTCCTCGAGAGGGTCGAGGAACTCGATCACTCCGTCATGCACTGTTACCGCTGCGACACGGCGCTCGAGCCTTGGCTCTCGGAGCAGTGGTTCGTGGCGGTGGACAGGCTCAAGGAACGCGCGACCGAGGTCGTGCGCAACGGTGAGGTCAGGTTTCACCCCACGCGTTGGACGGACACCTACCTCACTTGGATGGATGGCCTCAAGGACTGGTGTATCTCGCGGCAGCTCTGGTGGGGTCACCGCATCCCGGTGTTTTACTGCGAGGACTGCGGCTGGCAGGACGCCCTTATGGAGGATATTGACGCCTGCCCCAACTGTGGTGGACACCACGTGCGGCAGGACGAGGACGTGCTCGACACCTGGTTCAGCTCGCAGCTCTGGACCTTCGCCACGCAGGGCTGGCCCGATCACCCCGAGCAGATGTGCGGTCACCATCCCACGAAGGTCCTCGTGACCGCTCGCGACATCATTGCGCTCTGGGTGGCTCGCATGGTGATGAGCTCGCTCTACTTTACGGGGGAGGTGCCGTTCCATGACGTGTACATCTATGCCACGATCCTCGCCAAGGACGGCAGCCGCATGAGTAAGTCCAAGGGCAACGGCGTGGATCCCATGGACCTCATGGAGAGGTATGGCGCAGACGCCATGCGCTACAACCTGCTCACGCTCATCACCACCAACCAGGACGTGAGGTTCGATGCTAACATAGACAAGAAGACCCATGCGCTCATTGACAGTCCCCGCACCGAGCAGGCCAAGGGCTTCGTGACCAAGGTCTGGAACGCGAGTCGATTCGTCCGGATGAACCTCGACGGGTACGTGCCGGGTGCTCCCAAGGCCGAGACGCCCGAGGACGCCTGGATGCTCTCGCGCCTGGCGCGCATCGTGCGCGAGTCTACCGAGGCGCTTGAGGCCTATGGCTTTGGTGACTACGCCCGGAACATCCAGTCCTTCTTCTGGAACGAGGTCTGTGACTGGTATATAGAGCTCTGTAAGGGACGCCTTCTGGACGGTGGGGGAGCCGAGCGCCTGCAGGTCCAGCGCAATCTGGTCTTCGTGCTCGACGTCTCCCTGCGCCTGCTGCATCCCGTGATGCCCTTCGTGACCGAGAAGGTCTGGGATGCGCTTCCGGCATCAGGTTTGGGTCGTGCCGCTGCCGACGGCGAGGGGGATGCCCGCTTCCTCATGCTTGCGGCCTGGCCCGAGCCCGCCGACTTTAAGACGTTTGTGAATGATGTGGCCGAGCATGACTTTGAGCTGGCCAAGAGCCTGGTGTCCGTCGTACGCTCCACACGCGCGCGGTACCGCCTCTCTCCCAAGGAAGAGCTGGACGTGGCTGTGCGTGCCTCTGTCGAGGACTGTGCCGTCCTTGAGGCACAGCACGACTTCATCTGCGGGGTTGGTCGCGTGGGTGCGCTTACGGCGAGCGTGGGACAGCAAAAGCCCGAGGGTGCCGTATCGGTCGTAGACGGGGGCCTTGAGGTCTTCGTGGTCGTGGGTGGCCTTGTGGACCTTGCGGCCGAGGTGGCGCAGCTCAGAAAGGGGCTCGCAAAGGCCGAGGGGGAGCTTGCCGGTGTGACCAAGACGCTTGGCAACGCAGGCTTTGTCGCCAAGGCGGCGCCTGCGATCATCGAGAGGAAGCGAAGCCAGCAGGCGGAGTTGGAGCAGACCGTCGAGCGGCTCAAGGTGCAGATCGCGGATCTGGCGTAAGTGGCCGAGTCACTTGTGCGCCGTGGTGTGCGACGAGGGAGTCCAGAGGAGTCACAGTTTGGTCGAGCGAGGGGTGCGACCATAGACGTCCCGCAGGCAAAGTCGGCGCTGAGAAAGCGCATGAGGGCGCTCAGGGCGTCCCTTCCGGACGCCGGGCGCGTCGCTGCCGACGCCGCGATCGCGAGGGGGGTCTTGGGCCTCTCGGCGTATCGTGCGGCTGATGTCGTCCTCTCCTACCTCTCGATGAGAGACGAGGTGGAGACTCGCGAGATCATCCGTGATGCTTGGGTGAGAAAAAAGGTGGTCGCCCTCCCATACTGCGTACCTCACACGTGCGACCTGCGCTGGTTTCGCGTGGATCGTCTCGACGGTCTGGTGAGGAACCGCTTTGGCGTCGAGGAGCCCGACCCGGTGACGGCCGTGGAGGTCGATTGGCGCCAGGCTGCGGTACCCGTCGCCCTCGTGCCCGCCCTGTGCATCGACGATGAGGGCTATCGCTTGGGTTATGGTGCCGGCTTCTACGATCGTTTCCTCGCGGACTTTACCGGCGTCTCGATAGGGCTATGTCGTGCGGCGCAGCGAGTCAAGAGCCTATGTGACCTGGGGGCCGTCGGTGTCTTCGACCGGCCTGTGGACATCGTGGTGAGTGGTTGATGGGCCAAGGTGGCAGCTGTCATCAGTGGGAAGGGGAGTTCCGCAGATGGGAGACAATATGTCAGACATCAAGATCGCCCGGGAGGCCCATATGCTTCCCATCGTCAAGGTGGCCGAGAGGGTCGGCCTCGATTCGGCGTGGCTCGAGCCTTACGGAAGCCATAAGGCCAAGCTCGACGTCCGAGCTCTGAGGGACCTGTCTTTCAAGGCCAGGCTCGTCCTCGTCACCGCCATCAATCCTACACCTGCCGGTGAGGGCAAGACCACGACCTCCATAGGTCTCGCAGACGCCATGAACCGCCTTGGGCGCAAGACCATGCTGGCCCTACGTGAGCCGTCTCTTGGTCCCGTCTTCGGCGTCAAGGGCGGGGCGACGGGCGGGGGACATGCCCAGCTTGTCCCCATGGAGGACATCAACCTGCACTTCACGGGTGACCTCCATGCCATCGCTGCCGCCAACAACCTCTGTGCCGCCCTGCTCGACAACCACGTCAAGCAGGGTAACGCCCTCGGCATCGACCCTCGCCGCATCGTCTGGAGGCGGTGCATGGACGTATGTGACCGCCAGCTCAGGAACGTCGTCGATGGGCTGGGCGGTATCGCGGACGGCGTGCCCCGACAGGACGGCTTCGACATCACCGCCGCCTCGGAGGTCATGGCCGTCCTCTGCCTGGCTGCTGACCTTACGGACCTCAAGGTCCGTCTCGGTCGCATGGTCATCGCCTACGGCCACGACGGTAGGCCCGTCACTGCCCATGACATCGGGGCCGATGGCGCGATGGCCGTCCTTCTCAAGGACGCCCTCAAGCCCAACCTCGTCCAGACGCTCGAGCACAACCCCGCCCTCGTGCATGGCGGACCCTTCGCCAACATTGCGCACGGCTGTAACTCGCTAATCGCGACGACGACGGCCATGAGGGTTGCCGACTTTGCCGTGACCGAGGCTGGCTTTGGTGCCGACCTTGGTGCCGAGAAGTTCTTGGACATCGCGTGTCGTGCAGCGGACCTTGCCCCCTCGGCAGTCGTGATCGTGGCGACGGTGCGCGCCCTCAAGTACAACGGGGGTGTCGCGAGGGCCGAGCTTGGCCGGGAGGATCTCGAGGCCCTTGAGAGGGGCATGCCCAACCTGCTCAGGCACGTCTCCAACATCCGCGACGTCTTTGGCCTTTCCTGCGTCGTTGCCGTCAATGCCTTTCCCACAGACACCAGATTTGAGCTTGACCTTGTGACCGAGAGCTGCCGCAGGCTGGGCGTGAGTGCAGTTCTCTTTGAGGGCTGGGCCAAGGGCGGAGAGGGTGGGGAGGCCTTGGCCCGCGAGGTCGTGCGTCTCTGTGAGGAGCCTTCGGAGTTGCACCATCCCTACGAGCTCGACGAGGGTATCGCGGGCAAGCTCGACGCCGTGGCGACCAAGGTCTACCGTGCCGACGGCATCGACCTGACGTCGGCGGCCGCAAGGCAGCTGCGACAGCTCGAGGAGCAGGGCTTCGGGGACCTTCCCGTCTGTGTCGCCAAGACCCCGTACTCATTCTCGGATGACCAGACTAAGCTCGGTGCTCCCAAGGGCTTTCGCATCACGGTGCGTGGGCTTAGGGTCTCGGCTGGTGCGGGCTTCATCGTGGCCTTGACCGGTGACGTTATGACCATGCCCGGCCTTCCTAAGATTCCGGCAGCAGAGGGGATGGATGTTGCGGCAGACGGGAGTGTCGTCGGCCTGTTTTGAAGTCCGGTCCTAAGGTCGGCGCTGTCATATTGCGCGTGAGCTCTCAGCGTTTCCCTCGCCCAGAATGTGCTTTTCCGTCACGTCGTCGCCCGGGAGGCGTGGGGTGCAACCGCCCGCCAGGCTGCGGGGCACTATGAAAAATGGCTCAACTGGGCAAATGCGTTCGAGCAACCGCCCGCCAGGCTGCGGGGGGGTTGCGCCAGGGTCCGCAAAGATCGGTTTGGAGTTTGACTTCACGGAAAGATGCAGTATGCGTGGCTGCCGGGCCCAGAATGCGCTTTTCCGTGAGGTGACGCCACGTTTGCCCAGGTAAGGAAAAGCGCATTCTACGGAAAGGCGCACTCTGGCCCCGATCCCTCACGGAAAGGCGCACTCTGGCCCCGATCCCTCACGGAAAGGCGCACTCTGCGGTCCCCAGATCGCACAGACTGCGCCTTTCCGTCACGTCGCCGCCCGGGAAGCGTGGGGAGCAACCGCCCGCCAGGCTGCGGGGCGGGTTGCGCCAGGGCCCGCACATTTCGGTTTGGAGTGTTCGAACGTCTGCCATTGCCGTATGCTGGAGTCTCACAAGAGAGACGTGGCTGAGGGAGAATGACGGATGGTGGTACATGCGACGAAGGCGTTTGCCTCGGACTTCGACGGGACGCTCCTCTTCGATGGGTGGTTCAAGACGGGTCTTCTGGGCACCGGGCGCCTCATTTCTCAGGACGTCGAGGCGATCAGGGCGTTTCGCGACGGCGGTGGCCTTTTTGGCATCTGTACGGGACGTGCGCTGGCGGGTGTGACGGAGGTTATTGGCGGCGCCTTTGGCCTCGACTTCTGCATCACGGTCAGCGGCGCTCTCGTCGTTGATGGGAAGGGCATGGCTATTGAGTCGCATGTGCTGGCTCGCGATCTGTGCCAGGGCCTCGTGGGCAGGTACGTGACGCCGGGAGTCCTCGCGTACCTGCAAGGGAGGAGCTTCTTCTTCCTCGGTGAGTCGAATGACCCGATGGTCACTCCGATTGCGAGCCTAGATGAGCTGTCCGAGGACGTGCACTCCATCTCTTTCGGCTTCGAGGATGCCGAGTGTGCCGCGCAGTGCGCCGCTTCCATCGAGGAGGAGTACGGAGATGTTGTGAGTGCTTTCCTAAACGTGAGGAGTGTGGACGTGGTGCCGGTGGGCTGCTCGAAGGGTCAGGGCGTGCGTTGCGTGCGTCGCCACTTTGGTGTGGGGGCCATTGGAGGCATTGGCGACAGCTTCAATGACCTGCCGCTTTTGCGTGAGGCGGATGTCGCCTATGCTCTTGATTTCGCTCCCAAGCAGGTACAGGATGAGGCGGACGTCGTGGTTCCCTCCGTCGCCAAGGCTCTCTCTGACCTTGCCGCACGATAGGATCGGGCCGTTAGAGGACGCTACATGCGCGTGCTACCTGCCGATATGCTTGTGCCACTCGGTGACGGCGAATGGCACGTCCATCGTGCACTCGGCGCCACCGAGTGGCGCGGAAGTCGACATACGCGCAGTTGTTAGGAAATGGCGTGCCACCCGACGCCACCGAGTGGCACGTCCATCGCGCAGTCGGCACCACCGAGTGGCACGACCGAACCCCGTAGACCCGCTGCCCGTACCTCGCGCCCTTCCCGAGGGGCGCCTCGAGCGAGGCCGCATGCGACGATGTAACGGTAACCGAAATCAATCAAATGGGACTGCAATGAGCACCCTAGGCCGGGCGCCCGAACACACCGAACTGAAGGACGGCCTTGTCCTCATTCTTCTCAGCGTCCAGAACGTTACCAAACTTCTCTGAAAGTTACCCGAAGCCTTTCACACATTGCTGTCATACTCGATTTCAACCGAATGATTCAGTGCGACGAATCTCAAGCTCATACCCCAAGCGATACAATCCGCTCCTTCTTGATCCTCGAGACAAGGAAGAAAGAGACAGCGAAAAGGCCCACGCCGATCGCAAGCGAAACAACCACCAGGTAGCCCGGAATCAAACTTCCAGCCAATTGCACGGAGAGGTTCCAGATCCCCATGTAAGCAAGGATTGGAAATAGTATTCCGAATACATCCATATTCTTAAAATACCAGTATGCGACCGATATCAGGGACAGTAAGCCAAAGCAGAGCATGGGCATCGTTACAAACGTCAGCGCAGCCGACAGGGTCGTGTACCGTATGCTTAGATGATAATACACACTCACGAATCCCGCATTTAGACCTACCGTCAGCAGTAGCAGGACAGTACTGACCAAGATAGCAGCCGCCATCTTGGCAAGCCAGATAGCTGTTTGATCTGCTCCGGAAGCTAGCACGACATGTATCGCCTTGCACTTTCTCTCATCGTAGATATATCTGTTGACCAACGTGTGCCCGACAAAGAGAATCAAGATTACCGACATGTACATAGAGATGCTTCCAAGCTGCACAGCCGTGGTGTCAGGGTCGAGATGTAATTTCATCACCTCCTCCATCGTCATGTATTGCAGAAGATTGGTCATGGCAATAGACATTATCATGACCGTCTTCATCGACCTGAGCGTTTCTAGAAGCTCCTTCTTGAGGAAGGCCTTGAATACAGCCGACCAATTCCTACTCATCTTCAACCACCCTTAGATATCTGCATGCCATGTCTTTCCCCTCGCGCAAGCCGAACCTGTCCAGTGGCTCATCGACCAGAAGCCTGCCCTTTTTGATGATAATGATCCTTGAGGCCAAGTCCTCTATGTCCGCCATGACGTGGGATGTGAGCATCATGGTCATCCCGTACTTCTCCCGACACGCATGTATCACCCGAATGGTCTTTGCCCTGTTCTCGATGTCAATTCCATCAAACGGCTCATCCATGAGCAGCAGCTTGGGATGCAAGGACAGGCTGCGGACGAGAGCCAACTTCCTCTTCATGTCCTTTGAGTATGTGGAGACCCTACGATCGATCTCGTCTCCCATGTCAAGTTCTTCCATCAAGTGGAGTGCGGAACTCAATTCCTCTTTCCGCTGAAAGGTATCAAGAAAGAAGGAGAGATTCTCCCGAGCTGTCAGCCTCTCATAGAGGCCATTCTCATCGAAAAGCGATGCTACAGTCCCGTACAAGGCAGTGTAGTGCCTCTGTGTGTCAGAGCCGAGGATCTGGATATTGCCAGCTTGGATCTCTATCAGTCCAAGGATGCTCCTTAGGGTCGTTGTTTTCCCAGAGCCGTTCGGGCCAAGGTATGCGAGTACGTTACCTTCGTCGATGGAGAACGTGATGTCATTCAGGGCACGTTTTGTACCATATGTCTTTGTGACATGGTTTACGCACACGATCCGTTTCAATTTTTGCCTCCCCCATCACGCTGACATTCACAACCCCAGATCCCAGAGGGTGGATTGTAAGCACAAATCATTGTAGAGAATTCAGGTTCTGTTTCTAAGAACTGTTCTGTCAGCGCACAATCGGTGCCTGTGAAACGACCCTCGCAATGCATGCAAATGCTCGCTCGTCTCCTTTCGAGGGTGAGATGAACCGACATCACGGAGAGGGGAGCGGTAGAGGGGAGACGGAGCCTCGTGTCTGAGGTCCACCTTTCCGAGAAACACATAGGGAGAGCCGAGGCTTGATCTCGTCCTAGTCGTGTGCCACCATGTCCCCTCATCGAGAGAAAAGGTTCGAAATCGTCCTTGACTCCCGACGGTGGCGGCGAATGTGCTTTCATGGTGAGTGTTGGGTTCCATCCGTCGTGTGGTCGCGGGTAGGGCTGTCAGCTCGATGTGAGGGAGGGGTGGTGTCTGCCATGCTCGTAGACAGGGACCTCAAAGGGTTCGCAGATGCGCTTGCCGCCAAGGAGCCGGTGCCGGGCGGCGGTGGGGCTGCGGCGTACGCGGGCGCGCTCGGCGTTGCGCTTGGGTCCATGGTCGCAAACTTCACGCTTGGGAAGCGGCGCTACGCCGCCTACGAGGACGACCTCAGACGCATCCTTACACAGGCTGCGGATCTCCGTGCGCGCCTCGTTTCCCTGGTGGATGAGGACGCGGCGGCCTTTGCGCCGCTCGCGCATGCCTATGGCATCCCTAAGGGCGATCCCTCTCGCGACGAGGCCCTTGAGACTGCGGCCAAAGCTGCATGCGATGCGCCTCTCAAGACAATGGAGCAGGTCTGTCGTGCCATCGCGCTTCTCGAGGAGCTGGGGGAGAAGGGATCGGGGCTGCTCATCTCGGACGTGGGCGCAGGCGCTCTCCTGAGCCGCGCCGCCCTCGAGGCGGCGAGCCTCAACGTTTTCGTGAACACCCGGTCCCTCAAGGACCGCGCGTACGCGGAGGCCGTTGAGGCTCGCTGTGACGAGATGCTCGGTACGTGGTGCCCGCGTGCCGAGGCGCTCGCTGCCAAGGTCATGGGCCGTATCAGGGAGGAAGGGTAGTTATGGCGAGGTTGCTTCGGGGCGCACCTGTCGCCCAGGCGCTCACCTTGAGCCTCAAACCCCGTGTCGAGGCACTCAGGGACAGGGGCGTCGTAGCGACGCTCGCCGTCGTGCGTGTGGGCGAGGGGGCTTCCGACCTTTCCTACGAGCGCGCGGCGCGCAGGCGCATGGATGCCGTCGGCATCGCCACCAAAGGCATAGCCCTGCCTGCCGATTGCTCGCAGGCCGAGCTCACGGACGCGATCGATCGCGTTAACGGGGATGCGGGCATCCATGGTTGCCTGATGCTGCGTCCGCTACCTAGGACGCTCGACGAGAGGGCCGCCTGCGCGGCGCTCGACGTCGCAAAGGACGTCGACGGCGTCACCGCAGGCTCGCTCTACGGCATGTTCGCGAACAGGCAGGTGGGGTTCTCGCCCTGCACGGCCGAGGCCGTCATGAAGCTTCTCGCCTATTATGGCGTGGAGCTTTCCGGTGCCAAGGTGACGGTCGTCGGGCGCTCGCTCGTGATAGGCAGGCCCGTGTCGATGCTGCTTCTGGCCGCAGACGCCACGCCCACCTTGTGCCATACGCACACGAGGGAGCTCGCCGTAGCCTGTCGTGATGCGGACGTCGTCGTCGTGGCGGCAGGGCATGCCAAGGTTGTGGGGGCAGCTGCGGTACGTGCCGGGCAGGTCATCGTGGACGTCGGGACCAACTGGGATGAGGAGGCCGGCGCGCTCGTGGGCGACGTGGACTTCGACGCCGTCGAGCCCAAGGTCGCGGCCATCACGCCCGTACCGGGCGGCGTCGGGGCCGTGACGACGGCGATTCTCGCCAAGCACGTCATCGAGGCGGCGGAAGGGTTAATCTCATAGCCATGGAAGACGGAAGCGTGCGCGAGCGCCTGCACAAGGGCATCGCTGTCCACACCCCGATCGACGGCGCGCCTGGTCCCTGCTCCCATGGGGAGGGAGGCGTCGATGGCCCTCGCATAGAGGCGGCCATCCGTGAGCTCCTCATCGGTATCGGCGAGGACCCCGACCGAGAGGGCCTCAGGGATACGCCGAGCAGGGTGGCCCGCGCCTGCGAGGAGATCTTCGGGGGTATGCGCGAGGACCCGGGCAGCCACCTGCGCAGGCAGTTTCACGAGCCGGGCAACGAGGACATGGTCATCGTCAGGGATATCCCCTTTGTCTCCACCTGCGAGCACCACCTTTTGCCCTTCGTGGGTCATGCCCACGTATGTTACATTCCGCGCGACGGTCGCCTCTGCGGCCTCTCGAAGATAGCCCGCTGCGTGAGCGGCTATGCCCGTAGGCCCCAGCTCCAGGAGCGCCTCACGGCGCAGGTGGCCGATGCCCTGTGTCGCGAGCTCGATCCCCTTGGCGTGCTCGTGGTGCTTGAGGCCGAGCATACCTGCATGAGCATCCGGGGCATCAAGAGCTCTGGCGCGCAGACGGTGACCTCCGCCGTGCGCGGCGCGTTTCGAAACGACCCCAAGACGCGCTCGGAGGCCCTGCGCCTGCTTGGGCTTCCCACGTCCGTGCGGGGCGGCTAGACCAGGAGCAGGTCGTAACGTCGAGTCGGGTGTTGCCTCTCAGGGTACGGATGACGGTGTGTCCCGGCTCCTGGGCCCCATACCCGGCGTAAGGGCCTATACTCAACGGGCAGAAGGGTGGCCGTCGGATGGAGGGGCGATGATACGCCGTCGGATGGAGGGGCGATGATATACAAGAGCATACTTGAGGCCGTGGGACATACGCCACTCGTGCGCCTCAACAGGGTGGTTCGCCCCGGCATGGCGCGCGTGCTCGTAAAGTACGAGGCCATGAACGTGGGGGGCTCCATCAAGACTCGTACCGCCCTGCGTATGGTCCGCGAGGCGGAAAGGCAAGGCAGGCTCCATAAGGGCAGCATCATCGTCGAGCCCACGAGTGGCAACCAGGGGATTGGTCTGGCCCTCGTGGCGGCGGTGCTCGGCTATAGCGCCCGAATCATCATGCCGGACTCGGTCTCCATCGAGCGGCGCCGTCTCGTGAGCCAGTACGGGGCGCTCGTGCTCACCGAGCACGACGACGGCGACATCGGTGCCTGCATCCAGGCATGCATCGCCCGTGCCCAGCGGATGGCTGCCGAGGACGAGAACGTCTACGTGCCCCAGCAGTTCGAGAATCCCGCCAACGTCGTGGCCCAGTACGAGGGCACGGGCGCCGAGATACTCGCAGACGCCGACAGCCCCATAGACGGGTTTTGCTCGGGCGTCGGCACGGGTGGCACCATAAGCGGTGTGGGCAGGGCGCTGCGCGAAGCTAACCCCCAGACCCTCATCTGGGCGGTGGAACCCGACCAGGCGCCCGTCCTTTCTGGCGGCAAGGTGGGGACGCACCTCCAGATGGGTATTGGCGATGGCATCATTCCCGCCATCCTCGATCGCGACATCTTCGATGACGTGGTTACGGTCAGCGACTCCGCTGCCATGGGTATGGCGCGAAGCCTCGCACGCGAGGAGGGCCTCATGTGCGGCATCACCTCGGGTACCAACGTGGTGGCGGCGCTTCGCATGGCCGAGCAGCTCGGAAAGGGCAAGACGGTGGTCACGGTCCTGCCAGACACTGCGGAGCGCTATATATCCACCCAGCTCTTCTGCGAGGGGTAGCGTATGGCGCGAGGGCAGAGGAGGGGAGTCAGGGCCGAAGGGTACCAGGTTCCCTTCGAGGTCTTGGACCTCAGCTACGCGGAGGCGCTCCAGACGCTGCACGCGGCGTGCAAATTTGGCATCCAGCCCATGCTCGAGACGGTCGTCGATATGCTCGCTGAGCTGGGCGATCCTGACCTGAGCTTTCGCAGCCTGCAGATAGCCGGCACTAACGGCAAGACGTCCACCTCGCGCTACGCGGCGGCGATCCTTCGCGGACAGGGTCTTCGCGTTGCGCTCTACACCTCGCCTGAGCTCGTGAGCCTTACCGAGCGCATGGAGGTGGACGGTGTTCCCGTGAGCGAGGGCACCTTCGCTCGCAGCGTCGCGGCCGCCGCCGAGGCAGGCCGTCGCGTGAACGTACGACGTCGCGCGTCAGGGGAACGACCCTATGACGTGACGCAGTTCGACATACTCACCGTAGCCGCCTGCGTGGCCTTCGCACAGGCGGACGTGGATGTCGCCGTGCTCGAGTGCGGCATGGGGGGCCGCTGGGATGCGACGAGCGCCGTGAAGTCGATAGAGGCGGTGGCCGTCACGGGCGTGGGACTCGACCATACGCGCATCCTCGGTGATACGCTCGAGGCCATCGCCGGCGAGAAGGCAGCCATCATCAGGTGCGGGCAAAGCTGCGTGCTCGGTGTGGGCACGGCGACGCCCGACAGCGTGGAGGACGTGTTCTTGGACCGGTGCCGCTCTCAGGACGTCACCCCTGTCCTCCTTCGCCCGGAGCGCCTTGAGGACGCGGCTGGCGAGATGCACGCGGGCGTTCCGCGCAGGCACGCGAGCCTCTTGCGGGCGAGCTACCGTATCACCAGCAGGCCCAGGCGTCTCGGTGCCCCCCTTGAGCTGACGGTCAGGACGCCGCGCAGGGCCTACACGGGCCTCACCGCCCTCAAGCCGAGCTACCAGGCGGCCAACATCGCCTGCGCCGTCACGCTCACGGAGGCCTTCCTGGACGGCGAGCTTGACGGGGACCGGCTTCTTGAATCCGTCAGGCAATGCCCGACACCGGGGCGTTTCTCCCTGCTTCGCCCTAACCCTCCCGTGCTCGTTGACGCCTGTCACAACCCGCAGTCTGTGGATGCCTTTCTCGCCGCCCTGCAGGACATTGCCCCCGATCCAGCCACGCGCCCACCCCTGCTCTGTGCCGTCCTTGCCGACAAGGACGTGGGAGGCATCGTGTCGCGCCTCGCTCGTGCATTTCCCGCCGTCGTCTGCACGCAGACGTCCTCGTCGCGCTCCCTGGGTGCCGACGAGCTTGTCCGACGCTTCTTGGCGGCAGGGGCAAAAGTCACAGGAAGCTACGGGAGCGTCGCTGCCGCACTTGCCGCCATGAGCGCGGGGCCTCTCGTAGGTTGTGGGTCTATCACGCTTGCTGGTGCGCTTGCTGCACTCCTTGCGTAGTTTTGCTAGAATTGCCAGAGCGGTGCCAGTAGGCCAGCAGCAGACAACCGGATGACAGAGTTCACACAGCCCTGCCCCTATCGCGAAGGAGCCCACGCTTCATGTCAGACCTCCTTGATCAGCTCATCACCCCCGAGGTGCGCATGGTCCTCTACCTCTTGGTAGCCTGCGTCGTGATGCTTTATGTCTTGGCCATCGTCTATGTGATCCGCGACGCCCAGCGCCGTGGTGCCGAGCCTTGGTGGCTATGGGCGCTGATCTCCGTGATCCCCGTGGTGGGCCTCTTGGCATACGTGATCCTGCGGCCCAGCTCCTACCTGGTCGATCGCGAGGAACAGGACCTTGATATCGCGTTGCGTGAGCACCAGCTCTCACACTACGGTATCTGCCCCAAGTGCGGTGCACCCATCGATCGCGACTTCGTCGTGTGCCCCATCTGCAACACGCAGGTGCGAAACGTCTGCCCCACTTGCCACAGGCCGCTGAATGCAGACTGGAAGGTCTGTCCCTACTGCCGTACCCGCATCCAGTAGCCCGGCAGGGACGCATCTAGCGCTCCCTGCGCCCCACCCGATGGCGCCTTGGTGGCGATTGCATCGGTTTGGGCAGGAATACTTCGATTTATGACATGACATGACGGCCCTTCTCGCATAGATTTCGTCCCAAGAAGGCGAAGCGAGCGAGAAGGAGGCTGGTGTGTCATGGGGTATGCGGGTTTGCTCTGGCGTTGTGTTCTCAGAAGTCCAATCATCTATGTGATCGTCGCAATTCTTGTCGCGACGATGGGAGTGCCGGCGCTCATCCCCACCCTCGTGTGGGGGGACGAGATGGTTCGCCAGAACCTTGCGTCAAGCCTCACGCTTGCCGAGGAGAACGAGGCGAGTGGGGCCTACGCCTCTGCTCCGCAGCGTTTGCAGGACCTCGCGCGCGATGAGCTCTCTGAGATGAGGCTGGCACGCGGCGCCACATCACGGCACGACTTCTGGGTGCATATGTACCGCTCTCAGCTCATTCAGATGGAGGATGCAAACGCAGGTTACCTGTCTGCCGATCGGCTGCTCCTTGAGGCTGATCTCGCGTACTTCGAGGGCATGTCAAAGCTCGTCGAGCCCCGTGAGATCAGCGATTCGACCCAGATGCCGGCGACGGAGTTTCTCTCCTTTGCGCTCGCATCGACGCCAGGCATCCTGTGGCTGCTTCCCGCCGTTGCCATCGCATACGCGCTGCAGCAGTCAGCGCGAAGGGGGCGCCTCATAGATGCCCGGACTCGGTCGCGTGCGCGCAGATTGCTGTCACTGTGCATGGTAGGGCTACTTTTGACGTTCGCCGTCCTTGTCGTCGCCTGGGCGCTCGTGCTCGCGCCCGTGATGGTGCGAAACGGTATGGGTGACCCGTCCTACCCCGTTGTCCTCATCCGGGGCGGAAAGGTGAGCGTCTCAACGGCCCTACGCTCAGGTTTGGGCTGCGTTACGCTCATACTGCTTTCCAACTGGTTTCTCGTCCTGTTGTCCACGGTCATCAGCGAACTGACGGGTCGCTTGGCGGCCGGCCCTGCCGTGGCGCTTGTTCTTTGCGCCGTGCCGCTCTCGGACAGCTACTTCCTGAGCGCGTCTGTGCATGCGTCCGTGCTTGGCATGCTACCCACCACGTACCTCTTCCCATCACCGACGACGGGGTACGTGGGCGGTTTTTTTGTTGACCTCACGCCTGGGGTGCAGCTCAGCCTCGCTGGTGGGGTCGGCGTGCTTGTTGGCTGCGCGGCCCTCACGCTCGTCGTGGGGGTCGGATCCTGCGGGCTGCGCCGTATGGCGAGGGGTGCTATCCTGCAAGGAAGGGGGCAGGTGTCATGCTGAGCCTTAAAGGTGGCTCCATCGGGTATCGCAGGGACAGCGTGCTGCTTACGGACGTCGAGCTCTCCTTACCAAGCGGGGCTGTCTGGGGCCTCATTGCCCCGAACGGCCGGGGCAAGACCACGCTCATGAGGACCATGGCGGGAGACGATCGTGCTCTCATCTTGGGTTCGCGCTCTGCCGACGGCGTCGGGCCCCTCGACGAGGCAGAGTACTCCCGCCTGGTCCTGTACGCCCCGGGGGACGACTCGCTGCTCGACCCTGGGATGAGCGCTCGCTTTCACCTTAAGGCGACTCGAAGGCTCTGGGCCTCCCCGCGCGAGGTGGCCGAGGTGGCCGAGGAGCTCATGGTCACGCCCTTTCTCGACGTGCCGGTGCGCAGGCTCTCCCAGGGCATGCGCCAGCAGGTGACCCTCGCCATAGCTCGCATGGCAGGGGCGCGCTACACGCTGCTCGACGAACCAATGAACGCACTCGACCCGATCAAGGCGCAGAGGGCATCTCTGGTCGTGGCGAGGATGGCTGAGGAGGGAACGGGAGTCATCATCTCGTCGCACATAGTGAGCAAGCTCGAGGAGTTCTGTGACTCGGTCGTGGTCTTTCGCGGCACGGTGCCAATCGTCGTCAGGGGTTCGGTCGACTACGAGAAACTATTCGAGGAATGCTATGGGGGAGGTGATGACGCTATCGGTTGTACAAGGGGAAGGCATAGCTGAGTGCTACCCCCTCCTTGCAGTGAGGAGGGCGATGAGCTCGCGCTGAGAATGGACGTTGAGCTTTCCGTACGTCTTCTGCCGCTGCGTTGCCACCGTGCTGCGGGCCAGGCAGAGTTCGTCAGCTATCGCCGATACGTTCAGCCCCTGTCCGAGGCGGAGGGCAACGGCGCACTCTGCCTCGGACAGCCCGTGCCCACGCAGCCAGGCTTCTGCAGGCTGGGCACCCTCGGCCTCTCGCAGACGTGCCATTGCCCTAAAGTCCCTTAGGGTCAACGTCACCGCGACCGTTGCGAGCGCAGAGGCTGCCACAAACAGCAGGGCGTAGGTCACGGCGCTTTGGGCGACAGGCAGCAGGCCATCCAACGGTCCCGTCCCGCAAAAGACGCCGACAAAAAACGGGGCCGCTACGCCCAACGTAAGGTTGGCAGCTCCTTTCTGCTCCCTCAAGAGGAGTGTCGCTAGCAGGGGAAGGGCGCAGACGACTGGTCCGAGGGCAAGGGCGGGGCTGCGAGTGTCCATGACGCAGAACCATGAGGATGCGATGCCAGCCAGAAACCCCGCCAGGGCCAGGGCAAGCATCCCCGATGGGAGGGGCAGCCGTCGCTGTGAGGGGTCGGCGTCGGCAGGGATGTCGGGGACGGCCGCGAGCGCGCCGGCAAGACCGCAGGCAAAGCATGTCAGCCACCCCCAGTTGCTGAGCGCGCGCGTCCTGGACTCAACGAGCAGGACGAGCAGCCACTGAAACGTGAGCATGAGCCACGGGAGGGCACCGGCACATCTCTTGCCCCTACCGCCCGGCTGGCCCTGGGCAGGACGGCGGCCGGCTCCATATGCCTCGCCAACAAGTATCCCTACCAGCAGGCCGATGGTGACGATCGGCTTCTCGTGTTCGATAGAGCTGGGGTACCAGGCGACAAAGCCGAGCGGAAGGGCGGAGAAGCTGAGCGCGACGATCGCGAGCGCCTGCCTGACATCACCCAAAGGCCCCGATCCCCTGCGGGTCGGCCGTCTCTCAAGACGGGCCTCTTCGCCCTGCTCGCTCTGCCTGCGCGCAATCAGGGCGAGCAGGGCGGGTGTGCCCTTTACCCCCGCCTTCTTGCATATACGCGAGCGATATGTGCTCACCGTTCCCATGGAAAGTCCCAGGCGCGAGCTGGTCTCCCTGACCGTCTCGCCCGCGACGATGCCTGTGAGCACGTCACCCTCGCGCGAGGAGAGCCCAAGCTCATGTGCCATGGTCTGGAGGTCTTGCTTGGGGCAGGCCTGCGTGCTAACCCGTTCGGTGGCACCATCTTCCGTTGCGCTTGCCCTGCCAAGTCGCACCAAGGACACGCAGGAGACGATGGCCAAGACGAGGGCTGTGGGGACAAGCAGGGGCTGCTTCTCGTCCAGGGGATAGATGACGCTACCGCTCCCATAGAAGCCCTGCTGCCAGAGGAGAAACGCACAGGTTCCACAGGCGGCCGCAATCGACAGCAGGGCCTCGTCCCAGCCGGCCCTCTCCCTTTGTACCATGAGGGACGAGAGGAGCACGGGGGCGCCCGCCCACAGAAGGCACGACCAGCCAAGCAGAGGTCCGCTTACAGGCAGCCAGGACTGGAGTAGGGAGCAAAGGCCCGGACCGAGCAGCAGCAGCGAGTAGGCATACGAGAGGGGAGAGCGGCGCGGACCCGACAGCCGCATCAGGGCGGACGCGGCCGATAGCCCTACTCCGCAAAGCGCCAGCGTCGAACCGATCGCATCTGCCGTGCCCGCGTCCAAGGGTGTGAGGGGGATGGTCTTGCCCAGCAGCCGCAGGCCAAGGATGACCATCAGAGGCATCGAGAGGTTGGCAAGCGCGAGTGAGATAGCCCTCCCGGCATAAAATGTCCGCTCTGGCCCGCTGCGGTGGGCCTGTGAGGCGGTCCCCAGTCCCACGAGAAGTCCTGACAGAAACTCTAAGGTGGGGATCAGGTACGATACGGCGGGCCAGGGAGAGAGCGGCTTGGCGGCGCAGAGGAGCAGCAGGAGGAGGCCGGATACCTCCATGCGACGGAAGGTGGTCTTTCTGAGGCTGCGCCCTTGCCAAGACAGGCCGACCGTCTCGGTAAGCAGCCCCAGCGCAAGTCCCGTGAGCCCGCTCATCGACGTCCAGACTCCCAGCAGGCAGCATAGGTAGAGGTAGCCCACAAGGATCAGGAGGAAGGTGGGCACGGGACCCCTGTACCCAGGTCCTGAGGTTTGGGGGGCCATATCGGTCTTTGTCCCGTCCGTGTCGTTACCCGACCTTGCCATCTGTCTCTGAATCTCCTCTGAGCTGGTAGCGTCGACGCTCCATTATAGGGTACCGAGCACCCCGTCCGTCGCCCCCACCGTCCCGCCTGCTCCAACGCCCCTCTGCCCCTACCGTCCCGCCTGCTCCAACGCGATGTGAGTGATTCACTCACATCATGTTCCTGAAGTGAGTGAATCACTCACATCGAGATTCTATTCAGTAAGTCTCTGAGCTGGTCATATGTAATTTGTTCTCCTAAGGTAACACCATTTTTGGGTCGAAAAACCACTCACATCGCGATGATGATGTGAGTGAATCACTCACATCGTGCCATCTACGCCTGACGAAGCCCCGCGCGCCGCGCCTCGGTCCCGCGCGCCGCGCCTCGACCCCGCGCGCTGCGCCCCGGGCCGATTCCTGCCGACGCGTGCCCCACCCCTTAGAGCGGTTGGTGGCAGGGATGTCGCATCCATTCGAAGAGGGACAGCCGCGCGCGAGCGACATCTGGGTCGTTCTCTGCTCCCATGATGTCGGCGCCCATGTAGCGTGCGACCCTCTGCATTGCGCGCAGGAAGTCTCCTCTGCGTCTGAAGTGTAGTGAGGAGAAGGTCACGACGGAGTAGCCCACTGCCCTCAGGCCATCGGCGCGGTCCTTGTCCCGATCTGAACTTGAGCGTTCCTCATGGTGCAGGCGGCTGTCGTATTCGCAGATGACCGGTCTGGCACTGAACAGCAGGTCAGGGTAGCGTAAGCCACTGCCCACAATGCGGGAGTCTTCGCCCAGAAATGTCAGCGGCGCGTTGAGCGCGAAGTCTCCCATCCAGTAGCCGCCCTGCGTTGCGGGAAGCGCGAGCGCCGTGGCGAGGTCCGTCTCGCGCGGGGAGAGGCTGCCATCCCTGACGTAGCGGATTGCCTCGCAGGCCCTTCGCACGTATCGTCGTCCCTTGACCTTCCCAAGGTACTCCTTGATGGAGCCCGTTGAGCTCACTGGCTCAAGAAATGGCACAAAGCCGTTCTCGTGTGTTGCGTCGATGCAATAGTTGCCGCATAGCTCGTGGCCGACAGCGATGAGCTCCCACTGGGTAAGGGCGCCGGCGAGAAGCAAAAACAGGAGTTCTGTTGATGGGAGGTAGACCCCATCCGATACCATCATGAATGACCCTGGAGGGAGAGTGCCTGTCAGCAGGTGGTGGCGTATGCCCTTGAGCCTGTGTCGTTGCGAGCGATCGGGAACGAGTAGGTCAAGCTTGCCGGTACCTGTCAGGGGATGGGTGGAACACGTGCGCAGAAGGAGGGGAATGGTCTCCTCTCGGGAGACGGACCGATGCCCGCCCGCGCCCTCCCGATGTCCGCCCGCACCCTCCCGGTGACTCGCCTGCTTGTCGCCTGGAACGAGGGCATGCAGGTCACCGGCATTGCCGAGCGAGTGGGCGCAGGTCTGGCACGTCACGACTCGGGGCCAGGGGAGCTTCCCCTGGCGAATCTGGCGCCATGCCCTCAAGGCGGTCATATGTCCCAGAAAGAGTCTCATGGCAAGACCGTAGCGCATGTTGGGGCACTCAGGCGGAAGTTCTCGATTCCAGCTTGCGGCACGCGTGCGGTCAGCATGCGCGTAACTTGCAGAATGGCCTCGTTTGCGCAGCTCCGGATTGTAAGGGTAAGCGAAAATCTTGGAAAAATGCTCGGTGATGGAGGTGACTCGGGGCGCCGACGGCCCTTGGGGACCCTTGGTGGCCCCCGCGCCCGTCAGTGACCAAGCGTCTTTCTGTACTCGCTCGGCAGCATGCCTACCTCGCGCCTGAACAGCGCCGAAAAGCGGCTCGCGCAGTTGTACCCCACCGCGCGCCCGACCTGCTCGATGGTGAGGTCGGGCTGGCGGAGCAGCAGCTCTGCCTGGCTCATGCGTCGTCCCTGCACGTATTGGGTGACTGTCTTGCCGTTTGCCCTCTTGAAGGCTGCCTTGAACTTGGTGGGGCTCATGCAGGCTATGGCGGCCAGATCGGCGGTGCGCAGCGTGGCCGAACAGTGGTCGTCGATGTAACATATGACGTCGTGTATGCGCTCCCGGTCGGCGGGACTCATCGATCCCGCCTCCTCGGTCTCCTCCCTCCTCGATCGCTCTACGATGAGCCCCATCGCCTCGAGGACCTTACCCTCGTAGTACAGCTGGCTGCGCCCCTCGTCGCCCCTTTGGGGCCAGAGCCGACTGAGCAGGGCCTTCATCTGAGGGAATTCGTCATCGCGTCCCAGCGAGGCGAAGGCCTGCTCCACGTTGCGAAACTTGCCCTCGTACTCCTGCTCCAGGAATCGTGCCGAGAATGCGGGCGACACCTCGATTGACACGCTCTGGACGGGCATGTTGCCATGGGCCACGCCCCGCCATGGACTGCCGCCAATGCTCCGTCCCCAGATGCTGTTGGGCCTCAGCTTGCGATAGGGACTGAACTCCTCGCCCGCTATGGACTTGAACCAGGTGACGGTCAGGTAGTCAGGTAGCCTCGAGTCCATCACGTAGTCGCCGTCCATCACGAAGTCGTGAATGCTGATGCTCCACAAGGCCTCTTCGGGGGAGAGAAAGTGGAACCATCCCCTGCACGGCTCACCCTCGGACCGATAGGAGCGCCAGAGCGGGCCAAAGCCCTCCGGGGAGGGTGCTCGTGCGAAGCCCGAGCTCCTGAGGGCCGGTCCTTGGAATGCGTCCTTCATAGCCTTGTCCTTCCATCGTATGACGATGAGACGTTAGTGGGAGACGATTCGACAGACATCGCCAGGTAAGGTCAGGTTGCCCCCATCCCTCCCTATACTCATGGGATAAAGATAGCAGAGGTTTACATAGCATGAAAGGACGGAGATGACACAGACGAGAGACGCGGGGACGCCCGAAAGGGGCCTCACCGCCAGGGACCTTGTCACAACCGGCATATTCACGGCCCTCTACCTGGTGTTCATGATGGTGGGCGGTATGCCGTTCGCGCCCAACCCACTGCTCACGTTCTGGATGCCGGCTGCGGTCGCCCTGCTCACGGGTCCTGTCTACCTGCTGCTTATTGCCAAGGTCCCCAAGCATGGACCGCTGGTCGTCCTTGGCGTCGTCGAGGGGCTCATCCTGTTCGTGACCGGCATGTACTGGGGCTGGGCGGTCGCCTGTGTCCTTCTCGGTGTCGTGGCGGACGTCGTTGCCGGCATCGGTCGCTTCAGGAGTAAGGCCCTCAACCTCTTGGCATTCGTCGTGTACTCGCTCTCGCCCATGGGCTCCTACCTCATGCTCTGGCTCGACCCGGAGGCCTATGGGTCGTACCTGGTGGGCAGGGCCACAGATCCAGAGAGTGTAAAGACACTGACTGTCTACATGGACACCATGAGGTCTGCGGCCACCGACTGGATGCTGCCCGCGATGATCCTCGCCGCCGTGGCGTGCGCCGTCGCGAGCGGCCTTTTGGGCCTGCGACTGCTGCGCAGGCAGTTCGAAAAGGCCGGCGTGACGGCTTAGGGTGGGAACGAGTCCGTGCATGCAAACGAGCGGGAGGTGTTCGCCCCGTCTGTCAAGGGAGGCCCTGTGCCTGGGAGGGAGAACCCTGTGCCCGCACTCACGAGCGAATCGCGGGACTCCGGGCGGGGCCTGCGCCTTGACCCGCGCACCAAGCTCATCGCGATGTTAGTCATGGCCGCAGCGGTGGCGCTTGCCCCGAGCGTGACCTGCGAGGCCGTGCTTATGGTCCTCGCAGCTGTCTTTGGGGTACTGTTGGGCAGGTGGAGGGCCTCTGTCGCCATGTTCCTCTTGTATGCGATGACGCTTGCGGCCGTGCAGTTCGTCCCACAGCTGAAGGACGTGGCCCTGCGGACCATGCTCTTCTCGTTTGCCCTGCTCGTGCGCAAGGTGTTTGCCTGCAGCCTCATGGCTTACGCCACGGTGGCGACCACCCACGTGAACGAGCTCATGAGCGTGCTCGCAAAGGTCGGTGCGCCCCGTACGGTGGCGATTCCTGTGGCCGTAGCCCTGCGCTACCTGCCTGCGGTGCGCGAGGACTGGGGCTACATCAGGGATGCCATGCGCATGCGTGGTGTCTCACCGAGTCCCCTCGGGTTCATGAGGGCTCCCATGCGCACCATTGACTGCATCTACGCACCCCTGCTCATGAGCGCGAGCCGCGCCTCCGACGAGCTTGCCATGGCGGCCGTGGCGCGCGGCATCGAGAATCCCGTGCAGCGGACCTGCTATCTGCACATCTCCA
>ERZ773099.907-NODE-907-length-22878-cov-8.656531_pt1 | contig 22878 bp, 16 predicted proteins | sample MGYA00511120_ERZ773099 | MGnify/ENA primary metagenome ERZ773099 (study PRJEB29015, sample SAMEA2738012) | human oral metagenome | biome: human oral; feature: human-associated habitat; material: dental | place: China | collected 2104 ...
TCAGCGAACAGTACCTGTCCATCATCGTGCCGGGCCGCATGTTCCGTCGCGCCTTTGAGGAGCGCACGTGGAACGGCCGCAGGCTGGCCCCCACCATGCTGTCCCGCTCCCTGGAGGACAGCGGGACCATGACCTCGGTGCTCGTGCCGTGGAACACCTGCGGCGTCTACGTCAGCTCCGTGTTGGGCGTGGCGACGCTGGACTACCTGCCCTACTGCTTCATGAACTGGCTGAACCCTCTGGTGGCCCTGGCCATGACGTGGGCGGGCGTCGCCATCCTCTGGCAGAAGGACGCTTCGGAGAACGAAAGCGCCGCCTCCGCGCCAAGCCTCACGGGCCAGGTGGTCGGCACGTCGCTCTGACGAACTCGCTTTCAAACTTAAAGCGTGCAGTCCAGAAGGGATTTTTCTTGACAAGGTCGGAAGGAATCTGTATAATGCTTCCGTTTGCCTTGGGGCTATAGCTCAGTTGGGAGAGCGCTTGAATGGCATTCAAGAGGTCGTGGGTTCGAATCCCATTAGCTCCACCAGAAGCGAAAATCCCGTTTCAAAAGGGATTCAGAAATAGAAAACCCCCTCACTGAGGGGGTTTTTGCTTACTTCCTCCCTACCTTCGGCTGGGCCGGGACGCCAACGCGGTCTTGATCGACGCGACCTGCTCCTTCGGCAACGAGACCTTGATCCCCTAGGGGATCCTGCGGGAGCCCATATCCACCCTCGGGGGGGCGCACCTCGTTGTGCTGACCAAGGTCGACCAGAGGCCGTCCTGGAGACCCTGGCCGACCTTCGAGCGTCGGTGGAGCGCCATGTCCCCGCCGAGCGCATCCTAATCTCCCCGCTCCGGAGCGGCAGCTGGGCGGAATGGAACGGAACGCTGCATCCCTGCGAGTCCCCCGCACCCGCTACTCCCGTCTTGGCCTTTTCCGCGATCGGGGCCCCGGAGAGCTTCGCCCGATTCCTACGGGACGAGGAACTCCGGGTCGTCAGCGAGCGTCGATTCAAAGACTATCACCGCTATCGGAGCCGTGATCTGGAGGAGCTTGACGCCGAATGGGCCCGGTGCGGTGCGGAGTTCCTGAGCGGCACCGAGAAGGATATCTACAACCTCCCCGCCGACTGGCGTCCGCCGGCCCCGTTGCGGGTGCTTGGGGACCCCGAGCGGTTCGCGAAGATGAGCGCGGCTGGAGACGGCGTATGGGTGCGCCCGGGGCCCTGGTATGTGGTGGAGTACGCCGCCTCCGCCCTGGGATGGGACGTTCGGGAGGCGCTTTACGAGAGGCTGAAGAAAACGGACCTGCGCTGACACCCAACAGGTTGTTTTTTTACACTGCCCCGGCCTCCTCATCGCCGGGGACAGGGCATAGAAGCCCTCCTTCCGCGGCCCCGCGCCAGCCGCCCCCGAAAAAGCTCCGTTGAGACACGGCGTTCAGAGGCTCATCGGGTAGACGCCGAACAACTCCGCCGCTTCCTCGCGCAGAATGTACGGCCTTTCATTGATCGCCTTCGCCACTGCAAAGCGCCTTTCGTGCTCCAAAGGCGAAATCCGCGCCGCAAGCCTTTCCTGCACCAGCGCCATCTCTTCGGCAGTATACGGAACATGCGTCTCGACCGCCGACACGGCCTCGTCTATCTCCGATTTTTCGTTGAAGCCCCCGATCACCGAGTGGACGAACGGGGACGACAGCACATAGTCATACGCCGCCTGGACAAGGGATTGGTCCTTTCTTATCCGGATTGCGCCGAAGACATCCTTAAACATCACGAGCCTGCCCGATCCGAGCGGACACATCGCGATGTTTCCCGCCCCGCTCTCGAACGACGCCCTCAGCCCCTCCATGCGAAAGCGCGCGTTGATTACGTTGAAACCAATGATGTTGAGGTCGAACGGATAATCCGACATAACCCGCTTCATATCGTCATCCTTCATATGACTCGTGATCGCGATATATCGGATCAATCCCTCGTCACGAGCGCGTTCGAGCTCCTTCACGGCGCCGAAGCGCACCGCCCCCAGCCACTCGTTCAGGCTCTTCACGCCCCAAAGACAGGTAAATATGTCTAGCGTATCAAGCCCAAGGCGTTCGAGCGAGGACTCCAAGTTGCGGCGAAACGCTCCCGATTCGGCAGCATGACACTTCGACATGACGTAAAAAGGCAGCTCGCCGCGCTTCATCTCCCGAATTGCCCTGCCGAGAATCGTCTCGGCCTTCCCCTCCGCATAGGAGACCGACGTCTCGAAGAAGTTGATCCCACGCCGGTAAGCGTAGACAACGTTCTCCGCATGGCGTTCGATATCGGCGGGGTCGTCCAGCTGCCGCATGCCGAACGCCACGCGCGACGCCTCAGCCCCCATCCGGCCTAAAGTCGCGTACTTCATAGCGCCGACTTTCAGAGAACTTTAGCGTCGTAGATATCCTCGGCCTTCGATGCCATCAGCCGATCGGCCATCTCACGCTTCATCCCTGCAAGCTCTGTCTCCTCCTCGGGAGTCCTGTCCTTTTTCCTGGCGAGCTGGATGAACTCATCCCGCACGTGACCGGGGCGAATCGTTATCTCGACGGAGCGCCCTCTGTAGGTGAAGCGAAAATAATATCGGCCTCCGGGGCTCTCGATCGCGTCAGCCGCCTCGGGAAGATTTTTGTCGACATGCAAGCGGCCGTCGGTCACGCACCGCGTGACCATCTCAAACGCATCCCGGCCCCCCGGCCCCCCGAACGCCGTGACGAGAGAGATCTCCCGCCGCTCCGGAGGCGTTTTGTCGGAGAGCAGCGGAAAGGCCCTCTCCATGACCTTAAAGGCATGCGCAACCCCGCCCGGGTATCCGGTGCCATGATACTTAAGCATCTCGTCAAAGCTGTACGAAAAATTGACGCCTTTTTCCAACACTTGGATCTCGTTCACCTTGGAACCTCCTATGGAAAATGAAATGTCCGCCAACGGCGGACTCGGTCCGAAACCTCCCTAGCTTGAGTTTCTTGCGAAGACGCAGATGCGGTATCCCGCCTCGGGAACATAGACGATGCGAATGTCCGTTTGATAGATATCGCGCAAGTTCTCCTCGGTGATCACCTCGTCGGCGCTGCCGCAGAGGAACTCTCCCCTCCGGTTCAATATCGCGGTCAGGCCGCCGAGGCGCATCGCATGATCCGGCATGTGCGTCGTCATGACGACCGCATAGCCCTTCTTCGTAAGCTCGCCAATCTTGTTGACCGTCCGGAGTTGATTGCCGAAGTCCAGGTGGTTCGTCGGTTCGTCGAACATGAGGATCTTCGGCTCCTGGACGAGAGCGCGTGCAATCAGAGCCTGTTGGCGCTCTCCGCCGCTGATCCGCGTATAGGGCCTGTCGGCGTAATGAAGGATATTCAGCTCGCCCATCACCGAGTCGGCGAGAGCATAATCGGCCGCCGACGGCCTGCGAAACATCCCCAGATGCGGAGCTCGCCCCATCACGACGAAATCGCGCACGGTATAAGCGTACATCGCATTGTGATTCTGCGGCACGAAACCGATGATCCGGGCCACATCTCTAAGCCGCATCCTCGACAGAGGGCAACCGTCGAGAAAGATCTTACCACTGCTCGGCGTCAAAAGATTGGCAAGGCAGTTCAGCAGGGTCGATTTTCCCGCACCGTTCGGCCCCAGTATCGTCAGCACCTCGCCAGCGGCGAGGCTCAGGTTCACATCTCGAAATATCTGCCGGCCGGAGCCCCGATAAGAAAACGAAAGATCCCTGACTTCAAGCAGCATCAACAAGGGCCCTCCGTATCACGAGAGGCTCATCCTCTGTCCAGCGAGCACCATGAAATAGAACGGCGCCCCGATGATCCCGGTCAGGATGCTGAGCGGCAGTTCAAGCGACGTAAGCACACGCGCGAGCGTGTCGATCGCCACCATGAAGATGGCCCCCATCAGGAGGCTGACCGGTATCGACTTCGTGTTGTCCTGCCCGACCGTGATACGGCTCAGATGGGGGATGACGAGACCGACCCAGCCAATCGTTCCGCAGACGCAGACCGCCGAAGCGGTGAGCAGCGTCGAACAGATGATGACGACGCCTCTGACGAAGCCGACATGCACGCCGAGAGCCCGCGCCTCTTGTTCGCCCAGCGAGAGGATGTTGATCCTCCAGCTCAGCAGCAGGACCATCAGGCACCCGGCGGCGATCACCGGCGCAATCGCGAAGAGGTCCGAGGACAGGACCTTGACAAGGCTGCCCAGTGTCCAATAGGTGATGTCGGCCAGCTGCGTCTCGGGGTCGGCAATATACTTGATAACGCCAACCACCGAGTCCATCATGCCTCGGACGATCACGCCGGAGAGCACGAGCATCATCATCGACGAGCTGCGGAACAGACGCGGGATCAGCATCGTCAGGGTGACCGCGCCGATGCCGACGGCAAAAGCCAGTGTCTGCACGCCCAGCGAGTTCATCCCGAGCAAAATCGCGATCGCCGCGCCGACGCAGGCGCCCGACGACACCCCAAGCAAATCCGGCGAGACAAGGGGATTCTTGAAGACCCCCTGATACGCGGCACCGGCGAGAGACAGAGCGGCACCGGCGAGAGACAGAGCGGCACCGACGAGGACGGCGCCAATCGTCCGGGGAAGGCGGAGCGTGAAGATGACGCCGTAGGCCTTGTCGTCCCACGTCTGCGTTACGTCGAAGACGCTCGAGGCCAGAATACGCACTACTTCAGTCACTCTTATACTGTACCTTCCGGCGCACAAAGCGATGAAAAACACGACGACGAGCAATACGACGAGCAACGTGATCAGTACAGGACAGGATAGTTTTCGCATGATACGCTTCGGCTATCGGCTCTGTTCGTTCAGGCGAACCCGCAGGATCGTGTCGATCTGCTCTTCCGTCAGATTGTATTTGTAGTACGAGGCGTAGAAATCCCTGATCTCCTTTCGGATGTCGATGTCAGAAAAAAGCTTCGGCTGAACGATCGCAGCCGTCCACTTCATGTAGAGCGGCTTCTCGAAGGAGTTCGGAGGAGCCCATCGGTAGAGACCGGCAGGGACCTTGTAGACGCGGCGATTCTTCACGGCGCTTATCCCGCTCCAGTCCTGGCCGTCAAGGCGATTTTCGTAAAAGTCCTGTGGGGTTACATCGTCAAAGTTGCTGATGAATATGATGTCGGGATCGAAAACAAGGACATCTTCCATCGTTGGAGCGGCCCTGCCTACCGGCAGCTTGAAATTTCTGCCGCCCTCGATCTCCGTAACGTAGTGGTTCATCCCGCCGCCGTAGACCTGAAACTTCGACGCTCTCTGGAAGTGCAGCACTTTCGGCCTGTCCTCTTCGGCAAGTGCCGCAACCGAGGCATCCTTCCCCTTGAAGTAAGCCTCGGTCTCATGATACCAAGCGAGCCCTTCCTCGGCGCGCTCACGGCAGTTCAACACATCGCCAAGCAATGCAAGGAGCTCTTTCAGGGAGGCAAGGTCGGTCGCAGACCGGAAGAGCACGCAGGGAATCCCTATCGCCTCGAGCTGCTTCGCCGAATCCATCTGCGAGTCCCAGTTCAGGACGAGGTCGACATCCGCCTCGGCCAAGGCCTCGACATTGAGGGAAAAATCGTTGTTGATCATCGAGGTATTGACGTTCTCGAGTTCCGGTGCGAGAAACCGAAACGTGCCGATCTGCCACCCGGCATAGGACGCCGGGTTGATGGCAACGATGTTTCGTGCGTGTCCCTGCAGGGCGTAAACCATGTTCGGAAGGACCGTCGTCCCGATCGCGATACGCTGAGGCCGATCCGGAACCCTCACCTCGCGCCCGGTCGCGTCGACGATAGTCCTGGTCCCGCCCTCCGCGGCAAACAGACCTCCCGCCCCTGCGAACACCCAGATCATTGCAAAAACAACAGTCAACAAAGAAGACCTTTTTCCTTCAGCGAACATTATATCCCTTCCTTATTGCAATCATAACGCACCATTTATAAGGACAAAAACTGAAGAACACTTCTTCAGGTTTCAATTTTTACATATTATATGTTTGGTTATAGAAACTTATAATAAGGTACAGCTTTTGTCAAACGACACGCGTTCATCCCTTGGGGAGGGCAGGTCAGCCTGGCGAGTGGCCGAGCGTGCATCTCCCGTTCGGGCTGGGAGGGACGGCCAACCAGCTCTGTGCGGGGCTGGGCATCCCCGTGGTCTCGATCGACGAGAAGGGCAAGAGGGTTCAGAAGAAGCTGTTGGGGGGTGCGGAGATTCTGGTGAAGGCAACGCCGGAGGCGCTCGCGGACGGGGCGCTGCGGGTGCTCGGGGACCCGCAGCTGTTCGCGAGGATGAGCGCGGCGGGGCGACGGCGCATGGGCGCGCCCGGGGCTCTGGCCGATGTGGTGGAGTACGCCGCCTCCGCCCTGGGATGGGACGTTCGGGAGGCGCTTTACGAGAGGCTGAAGAAAACGGACCTGCGCTGACACCCAACAGGTTGTTTTTTTACACTGCCCCGGCCTCCTCATCGCCGGGGACAGGGCATAGAAGCCCTCCTTCCGCGGCCCCGCGCCAGCCGCCCCCGAAAAAGCTCCGTTGAGACACGGCGTTCAGAGGCTCATCGGGTAGACGCCGAACAACTCCGCCGCTTCCTCGCGCAGAATGTACGGCCTTTCATTGATCGCCTTCGCCACTGCAAAGCGCCTTTCGTGCTCCAAAGGCGAAATCCGCGCCGCAAGCCTTTCCTGCACCAGCGCCATCTCTTCGGCAGTATACGGAACATGCGTCTCGACCGCCGACACGGCCTCGTCTATCTCCGATTTTTCGTTGAAGCCCCCGATCACCGAGTGGACGAACGGGGACGACAGCACATAGTCATACGCCGCCTGGACAAGGGATTGGTCCTTTCTTATCCGGATTGCGCCGAAGACATCCTTAAACATCACGAGCCTGCCCGATCCGAGCGGACACATCGCGATGTTTCCCGCCCCGCTCTCGAACGACGCCCTCAGCCCCTCCATGCGAAAGCGCGCGTTGATTACGTTGAAACCAATGATGTTGAGGTCGAACGGATAATCCGACATAACCCGCTTCATATCGTCATCCTTCATATGACTCGTGATCGCGATATATCGGATCAATCCCTCGTCACGAGCGCGTTCGAGCTCCTTCACGGCGCCGAAGCGCACCGCCCCCAGCCACTCGTTCAGGCTCTTCACGCCCCAAAGACAGGTAAATATGTCTAGCGTATCAAGCCCAAGGCGTTCGAGCGAGGACTCCAAGTTGCGGCGAAACGCTCCCGATTCGGCAGCATGACACTTCGACATGACGTAAAAAGGCAGCTCGCCGCGCTTCATCTCCCGAATTGCCCTGCCGAGAATCGTCTCGGCCTTCCCCTCCGCATAGGAGACCGACGTCTCGAAGAAGTTGATCCCACGCCGGTAAGCGTAGACAACGTTCTCCGCATGGCGTTCGATATCGGCGGGGTCGTCCAGCTGCCGCATGCCGAACGCCACGCGCGACGCCTCAGCCCCCATCCGGCCTAAAGTCGCGTACTTCATAGCGCCGACTTTCAGAGAACTTTAGCGTCGTAGATATCCTCGGCCTTCGATGCCATCAGCCGATCGGCCATCTCACGCTTCATCCCTGCAAGCTCTGTCTCCTCCTCGGGAGTCCTGTCCTTTTTCCTGGCGAGCTGGATGAACTCATCCCGCACGTGACCGGGGCGAATCGTTATCTCGACGGAGCGCCCTCTGTAGGTGAAGCGAAAATAATATCGGCCTCCGGGGCTCTCGATCGCGTCAGCCGCCTCGGGAAGATTTTTGTCGACATGCAAGCGGCCGTCGGTCACGCACCGCGTGACCATCTCAAACGCATCCCGGCCCCCCGGCCCCCCGAACGCCGTGACGAGAGAGATCTCCCGCCGCTCCGGAGGCGTTTTGTCGGAGAGCAGCGGAAAGGCCCTCTCCATGACCTTAAAGGCATGCGCAACCCCGCCCGGGTATCCGGTGCCATGATACTTAAGCATCTCGTCAAAGCTGTACGAAAAATTGACGCCTTTTTCCAACACTTGGATCTCGTTCACCTTGGAACCTCCTATGGAAAATGAAATGTCCGCCAACGGCGGACTCGGTCCGAAACCTCCCTAGCTTGAGTTTCTTGCGAAGACGCAGATGCGGTATCCCGCCTCGGGAACATAGACGATGCGAATGTCCGTTTGATAGATATCGCGCAAGTTCTCCTCGGTGATCACCTCGTCGGCGCTGCCGCAGAGGAACTCTCCCCTCCGGTTCAATATCGCGGTCAGGCCGCCGAGGCGCATCGCATGATCCGGCATGTGCGTCGTCATGACGACCGCATAGCCCTTCTTCGTAAGCTCGCCAATCTTGTTGACCGTCCGGAGTTGATTGCCGAAGTCCAGGTGGTTCGTCGGTTCGTCGAACATGAGGATCTTCGGCTCCTGGACGAGAGCGCGTGCAATCAGAGCCTGTTGGCGCTCTCCGCCGCTGATCCGCGTATAGGGCCTGTCGGCGTAATGAAGGATATTCAGCTCGCCCATCACCGAGTCGGCGAGAGCATAATCGGCCGCCGACGGCCTGCGAAACATCCCCAGATGCGGAGCTCGCCCCATCACGACGAAATCGCGCACGGTATAAGCGTACATCGCATTGTGATTCTGCGGCACGAAACCGATGATCCGGGCCACATCTCTAAGCCGCATCCTCGACAGAGGGCAACCGTCGAGAAAGATCTTACCACTGCTCGGCGTCAAAAGATTGGCAAGGCAGTTCAGCAGGGTCGATTTTCCCGCACCGTTCGGCCCCAGTATCGTCAGCACCTCGCCAGCGGCGAGGCTCAGGTTCACATCTCGAAATATCTGCCGGCCGGAGCCCCGATAAGAAAACGAAAGATCCCTGACTTCAAGCAGCATCAACAAGGGCCCTCCGTATCACGAGAGGCTCATCCTCTGTCCAGCGAGCACCATGAAATAGAACGGCGCCCCGATGATCCCGGTCAGGATGCTGAGCGGCAGTTCAAGCGACGTAAGCACACGCGCGAGCGTGTCGATCGCCACCATGAAGATGGCCCCCATCAGGAGGCTGACCGGTATCGACTTCGTGTTGTCCTGCCCGACCGTGATACGGCTCAGATGGGGGATGACGAGACCGACCCAGCCAATCGTTCCGCAGACGCAGACCGCCGAAGCGGTGAGCAGCGTCGAACAGATGATGACGACGCCTCTGACGAAGCCGACATGCACGCCGAGAGCCCGCGCCTCTTGTTCGCCCAGCGAGAGGATGTTGATCCTCCAGCTCAGCAGCAGGACCATCAGGCACCCGGCGGCGATCACCGGCGCAATCGCGAAGAGGTCCGAGGACAGGACCTTGACAAGGCTGCCCAGTGTCCAATAGGTGATGTCGGCCAGCTGCGTCTCGGGGTCGGCAATATACTTGATAACGCCAACCACCGAGTCCATCATGCCTCGGACGATCACGCCGGAGAGCACGAGCATCATCATCGACGAGCTGCGGAACAGACGCGGGATCAGCATCGTCAGGGTGACCGCGCCGATGCCGACGGCAAAAGCCAGTGTCTGCACGCCCAGCGAGTTCATCCCGAGCAAAATCGCGATCGCCGCGCCGACGCAGGCGCCCGACGACACCCCAAGCAAATCCGGCGAGACAAGGGGATTCTTGAAGACCCCCTGATACGCGGCACCGGCGAGAGACAGAGCGGCACCGGCGAGAGACAGAGCGGCACCGACGAGGACGGCGCCAATCGTCCGGGGAAGGCGGAGCGTGAAGATGACGCCGTAGGCCTTGTCGTCCCACGTCTGCGTTACGTCGAAGACGCTCGAGGCCAGAATACGCACTACTTCAGTCACTCTTATACTGTACCTTCCGGCGCACAAAGCGATGAAAAACACGACGACGAGCAATACGACGAGCAACGTGATCAGTACAGGACAGGATAGTTTTCGCATGATACGCTTCGGCTATCGGCTCTGTTCGTTCAGGCGAACCCGCAGGATCGTGTCGATCTGCTCTTCCGTCAGATTGTATTTGTAGTACGAGGCGTAGAAATCCCTGATCTCCTTTCGGATGTCGATGTCAGAAAAAAGCTTCGGCTGAACGATCGCAGCCGTCCACTTCATGTAGAGCGGCTTCTCGAAGGAGTTCGGAGGAGCCCATCGGTAGAGACCGGCAGGGACCTTGTAGACGCGGCGATTCTTCACGGCGCTTATCCCGCTCCAGTCCTGGCCGTCAAGGCGATTTTCGTAAAAGTCCTGTGGGGTTACATCGTCAAAGTTGCTGATGAATATGATGTCGGGATCGAAAACAAGGACATCTTCCATCGTTGGAGCGGCCCTGCCTACCGGCAGCTTGAAATTTCTGCCGCCCTCGATCTCCGTAACGTAGTGGTTCATCCCGCCGCCGTAGACCTGAAACTTCGACGCTCTCTGGAAGTGCAGCACTTTCGGCCTGTCCTCTTCGGCAAGTGCCGCAACCGAGGCATCCTTCCCCTTGAAGTAAGCCTCGGTCTCATGATACCAAGCGAGCCCTTCCTCGGCGCGCTCACGGCAGTTCAACACATCGCCAAGCAATGCAAGGAGCTCTTTCAGGGAGGCAAGGTCGGTCGCAGACCGGAAGAGCACGCAGGGAATCCCTATCGCCTCGAGCTGCTTCGCCGAATCCATCTGCGAGTCCCAGTTCAGGACGAGGTCGACATCCGCCTCGGCCAAGGCCTCGACATTGAGGGAAAAATCGTTGTTGATCATCGAGGTATTGACGTTCTCGAGTTCCGGTGCGAGAAACCGAAACGTGCCGATCTGCCACCCGGCATAGGACGCCGGGTTGATGGCAACGATGTTTCGTGCGTGTCCCTGCAGGGCGTAAACCATGTTCGGAAGGACCGTCGTCCCGATCGCGATACGCTGAGGCCGATCGGGAACCCTCACCTCGCGCCCGGTCGCGTCGACGATGGTCCTGGTCCCACCCTCCGCGGCAAACAGCCCGCCCGCCTCTGCGAACACCCAGATCATTGCCAAAACAACAGCCAACAAAGAGGACCTTTTTCTTTCAGCGAACATTATATCCCTTCCTTATCGTAGTCATAACGCACTCTTTATAAGGGCAAAACCTGAAGAAAACTTCTCAGGTTTCAATTTTTATATATTATATGTTTGATGATGAAAAATTACAATAAGAGTACAGCTTTTGTCAATCAACACGCGTCCATCCCCCGGGGAGGGCAGGTCCGCCTAGCGAGTGGCCGAGCGTGCACCTCCCTCTCGGGCTGGGGGGACGGCCAATCCGCTCTGTGCGGGGCTGGGCATCCCCGTGGTATCGATCGACGAGAAGGGTAAGAGGGTTCAGAAGAAGCTGCTGGGGGATGCGGAGATTCTGGTGAAGGTAACGTCGGAGACGCTTGCGGACGAGGCGCTGCGAGTACTCGGGGACCAGAGCGGTTCGCGAAGATGAGCGCGGCGGGGCGACGGCGCATGGGCGCGCCCGGGGCCCTGGCCGATGTGGTCGAGTACGCGGCGTCACTCAAGAGCACTCTGACGCAAGCCAGGGCATCCTCCATAAAATCTTCGGACACAGTTTCGACGTACTGCGCGTTCCTGGTTTCGAGGTCCACTGAAGAAGGTTGGTCGCAGCGCACGCGACTCTCTATTTTTCCTCCATGCTAGATTGTCAAGCTAAAAGCAACAGGCCTTTCAGGGATAATGTCACCCTGTAAGTAGCCAGAGAAAATGTCACCCCATCCTCGCGGTAGGCAGGTTTTGGTAATACTTGGGTATGAAACAGGAGCGAGTAACGTTGTCACAAAAGAGATCAAGCGCATCGAGGTCATGGAGCTGCTGGTCAACGGGAAGATGCCCAACCAGGAAGCCGCAGAGTCCCTGAGAGCCTATGAAGGAAGTTTCGGAAGTGGGCGAACGAAAGGGACTATCCGCCCGATGTCATGTTTCCATCCCTCTAAGGAAGTTTCGGAAGCAAAGACGACGCCCCTGCGGTCCTCGCCGTTCTCGAGGGTTTCCATCCCTCTAAGGAAGTTTAGGAAGGATGAACCACTGCCCGTGCCGCAGAACATCACGGAGTTTCCATCCCTCTAAGGAAGTTTAGGAAGCATGGAGGCCATTCGCATGTGCTGTGTCCCCGTGGAGTTTCCATCCCTCTAAGGAAGTTTAGGAAGTGTCAATGCGACTATTGCGATTACGAGAGGGGCTTCGTTTCCATCCCTCTAAGGAAGTTTAGGAAGGGGACAAGGCTGAGCGGGCCGCTCTGGCAGATATCGCGTTTCCATCCCTCTAAGGAAGTTTAGGAAGCCAGTCCTCCTGCCGGATGTGGATGCGCCCCGGGCGTTTCCATCCCTCTAAGGAAGTTTAGGAAGCCCCGCCCCCCAGCAGGGAAGGCAGGAACATCGCCCGAGTTTCCATCCCTCTAAGGAAGTTTAGGAAGGGGCCTAGATTGTCAAGCTAAAAGCAACAGGCAAATTGAAAAAAGGCCTCATTAGGGGTGCGAAAGCCAAGACACTTTCTGGGACGATTGTTCAGACGTTCCACAATCCGCAGAACATCGTCGTTCCGGACCTCTCGGAAATCGATCCCCTTAGGCAAATATTCGCGAATGAGTCCGTTCGTATTCTCATTTGTACCACGTTCCCAGGGGCTGTGAGGATGAGCGAAGTACACAGAAACCCCCAGGGCGGCGGATACTTCCTTGTGTCGCGCAAACTCCTTTCCGTTGTCCGTCGTCAAGCTGCGGCACTCCACCCCCTTGAGCAGATGGATCAGGGCAACCTGAACAGCAGCCGCAGTCTTGTCCTCTATCTTTGCTGCCAACAGCAAGCGGGTCTTGCGGTCAACCACGGTAACCAGACCCCCCGTCCCCGGCTTGCCCAGAACAGTGTCTATCTCCCAGTCTCCGACGCAAAGCCTCTGCTCAACTTCCTTCGGTCGACGCTCAATGGAAACAGTGTCCTTGATACGCCCCCGCCCATCCTGTCGCGTTTTACTCCTGTAGGGCTTGCCCTTGCGCCGCAGATGCTTTCTCGCTTCGAAGGACAACCTCCCGGACTTCACGGCCCGGTAAATCGTGGTTACGGATACCTTGAGGGCTTCCCTGCCCTTGATCTGTTCCGGCGACCAGCCTTCTTCAAGTCGAGCCTGGAGAAGGGACTGTAGTTCTTTGTCCTCCAGCTTGAAGGTTGGCCGGCAGCGTTTGCGGCGCAGACGGTAGAGCTTGTCCGCCTCATGGGCGCTGTAGGCTCCTTTGACGAGGTTACGCCGGAGCTCCCTGCTGATTGTCGATGGACTTCGGTTCAGGGTACCAGCGATCTTGCGGATTCCACATCCCTGTGTACGAAGAACCAGTATACTTTCTCGCTCTGTTGCTGTAAGATGGGTGCAACCCATGGGTGTCAGTCTCCTTCGCTGTTTGTGCCTGCAAAACTCATTCTAGCGAATAACTGCCATCTATGGGCCTTTTTTTCTCCTCTCTCCCCCTTCTGTTGCTTTTAGATTGTAAATCCAAGGCTTTTTATCACTCCGCCGCTTTCTCGGCGGCGCGTTGCCTGTCCAGTCGGTGTACCCGGAAGATCGAGATGAAGAGCGGAAGGACGATCGAGTACAGGGCGAGGTCGCCGAGCATGACGTAGCCCTTCTTCACGATGGCCAGCAGGCCGACGCCGGAGACGAACCAGCAGATCAACAGGAACGTCATGGAGAGGATGAAGAACTTTATGCGCTGTGGGAGCTGAGTTGTCTTCCACGACGCCGCCCAGCGGTTCGCCATGTTGAAGGTAAAGGTGGGGGCCGTGGATATGACGGCGAAGATGACGACCACCCAGTAGATCAGCGTCAGGACGGAGCCCAGGTAGTCCTTGCACATCAAGAGGATTGGCGCGTTGGATTTGGCGACCTCGGGCATGAAGGGGAGGACGATAAGGCCCGTGAGGACGAACAGCATCGAGACCATGACGCCGATGGTGAGGCCGGCTCCCCAGGCGTCCTTCTTCGTGTGGAGCTGATCGGCGTAGTTGCTCAAGGTCGAACCCCAGCTGGAGGTCGTGAAGCAGTAGGAGAGAAACATGGAGAAGTGCGCGCCCACGGTCGTGAGCTTCCAGTCCGGACCGATCTTGAAGTTGCCGAGGCGCTCCGCCAGCATGTTTCCCCGGATGTTGATGACTGCGGCCATGATGACCAGCAGGGATACGGTCAGCGAGATGGTGATCACCGTGTTGAACTTCCTCAGGAACCCCGCGCCGTAGAGGGTCAGGAGCGTGAAGAGGACGACGGCCCCGACGCTGCCGACGACGACTGGAACGCCCAGCAGCGTGTTGAAAAGCTCGGCGAACAGGGCGATCGTCGCTGCCACCGTAACGATGCCAAGGAGCGCAGTCCAGATGTCGAAGAAGATCGTGACGACAACTTTCAGCAGGGGGTTGGCGTCCGGCTTCTGAAGTCCGTAGAGCGCCAAATAGTAGGCGTTGTAATTGGTCACTTGAAAAGCGCGGACGAAGTCGAGCCCCACCGCGCAGAACAAGGCCATGATTGCGCAGAACATGAGCACCCATACGATCGCCCAGCCGCCGCCGAGCGTGACGATGTACGCGGACGCATAGACGCCCGACGCCATATTCGCGCCGCAGTAGGTCCCGAACATCAGCGCGCCGATGCCGAACCACGCTTTAAATGTCTCCCAGGCACTTCTCCGTTGCTGCATTGTATTCTCTCCCTCGTTTATACTCGCTCAAACCTCGTGCGAACACAGGCTGTGCGACGCTTCAGGAATTAAAAAAGCAAGATGGTGATGCCCGTGGCAAGGTGGAATGGAGAGGGCGGTATGGATTCCCCCAATCGTAAAAATGTCAGGGCGAAACCATTCTTGAGTCTGGATTACCTTGCCCCGGCAGCGTACTTAATCGCCGCCTGCCTCACCCATTCCAGGCGGTTGTCGTCGATGTCCGTGGGGACAGTGCAGTCTGCGCCAAGCATCACGCCGATCTGCCCGGCATCGTCAAGGTAGCGATAAACCTCCGCCTCCACTTCTTCCCGCGTACCTTTGTAAATCGTTTCGTCCTGGGCAAAGCCTCCGCAAACCGGCTTTCCGCCAAAGAACTTTTTGCCCTCTGAAAGGCTGACTCCCTCCGCGTGAACCGCCCAGTTGAAGATCGGAACGTCGTAATCCTTGTATAGATCCATGTTGTTGCTCTTTCCGTGATAGCCGCAGATGTGCAGCATATTGATTTTGCTCAACTTGTTTGTTTCGGCCAGAACTTTTTTCTCCGAGACCGCGATATGCTTCACGTAGAGGTCGTCCGGGATGTAGTGCGCCTGATTGTTGACGCTGAAGTAAAGGCCCTCTGCGCCACATTCCGTCAGGATCATCTTGTTCAGGGCGATCACGCTGTCCGCGATGATGTCGAGCGCCTTTTCTACTGCAGGGGCATCCTCATCCAAAAAGGCGGACAGCCTTGAGTGCTCGACGGCGAGGCCGATGTCCAAACCGCTCAGCCCGTTGCGCAGGATGATGCAGGGCGAGAAGCCGGTAAAGTAGATCGGCGCATCGGACCCCTCATAGATTTTGACAACGCGCTCCGTCAGCTCCCGACTCTTCTCAAAGAACAGGGAACCTGGCTGCGGTGGCTGTATATTCCTCAAGTCGGAGGCCTGCTTCACGAAGCTGACGTCCAGGGGCATGATCATCAGGCTGTCGTTCATGATCTTGATGACGTCCGGGTCAAAAATCGCTCTGGCCTTGCGATGGCCTTCAATGTTGTGCTCAAAGGCCTCTTTGTTCTCCAGCCCCTTGAGCCACTCCGCCTCCGAACAGAAGTGGTGGAAGAGCGCAACCGGCACCCGATCTACCGGCTCGTTGCGAAGAAACTTCTCAAACCTCTCTCGCTTCGTCATTGCCATGTTCTTTCTCCTTTCTCTCGCCGTTTCCGACGGCCTGATAGAGAAATTATAATATTCGTCATACTTTTTCGCAATTCTATTTTAAATCGCTTTATAGATGAAGCGTTGATAGATGAAGCGGCTTTTAAGAGCCTCAGTGAAGGCGTAACTTTGGGATCGGACAACAGGGGGCATTATGGAGTCAAAAATCAATAAACCCCGCTCAGCGAACGGGGTTTGTGAGAGAATGGGGGACCATCGGTTTTAACGACTGGCGGAGGACATGAGGATGCGCATAAAATTTAAGAATCCAATGCTAATCAATACTTGCGTTTAACTTCTGTCCTTAAATGCCCGCATTTGTGCCCGTGTCGTCGCTTCGGCACAACGTCCAGGGTTCTTCCGTTCGCTTCGCTGCCCTGGTCAGGAGCTTGTATCGTCCGAACGTCACTCCTGTTCCGACTGGTGCCGGAAGTTCAGGTACTCCAGGAAGCGCTTCACCGCCGGGGAGGCGGTCTGACGGCTCCGCAGGGCGACGCCGATATTGCGATAGACCTCGACGTCCAAAGGCTTGATGAGTATCTTATAGGGAATACGCTTCAGGATGAGGGAGGGGAGGACGCTGATGCCAAGGCCGCTCTCCACCATGGACATGATGGCGTAGTCGTCCCACGTGGTGAAGTGTACGTTGGGCTTCAAGCCGAAGTGCTCGAAGATGCCCGATATCTCCGCCCGCGCCCCCTTCTCCAGCAGCATGAAGGGGAGGTCGCAGAGAGCCTGCACGGGGAAAACCTCGCAGTCGGCCATGGGGTGGTCCGTGGGGATGACCGCCATGAACTGATCCCGCTTCAGGAAGATCGTCTCAAGCTTCGGGTGGGCGGGCAGCCTCAAAAAGCCGCAGTCCACGCGGCCCCGCAGCACCCACTCCTCGATCTCCGCGTAGTCGCCCAGCAGGAGTTCGTAGTCGATGTTGGGGCAGTCCTTCTGAAACTCCTTGATGATGGGCGGCAGCCAGTGGGTCGCCACGCTGGAAAAGGTCCCGATGCGGATCAGTCCCGTCTGCAGGCCGTTCAGGCTGTCCACCTGCGTTTCCAGCTTCTGAAACGCGCGGCACAGCTCCTCCGCGCAGGGCAGAAGCCTCATGCCGTCGGACGTCAGCCGGACGCCCCCCTTGCTCCTCTCCAGAAGCGACACCTTCCACTCCTGCTCCAGGTCGCTGATCATCCGGCTGACGCCGGACTGAGAGTAGGACAGCGCCTCCGCCGCCTTCGTGAAGCTCCCATACTCAACCGTCTTGACAAAGGCGAGGTACTTCTGCAGGTTCATGTCCATGGGTGCTCACCCGATTTCATGCATAGAGTTCACAGCTTCAAGAGCCGTTATGCGATTTTGTAATCCATTGCATTTTATACTACACGGTTTGCGCTGAGATTGCAAGGCGGCTTGAGGGGCAAAAAAACCGCGGCCACGAGGGCCGCGGGAGAGGGGTCAACGTCGGGTTTCAGGGGTCACGCCTCCGCCTTGACCTTCTCGGCGTAGCGGCACAGGGCGCCGAAGGTCTCCTCGCTGATGTCGTGCTCGATCTTGCATGCGTCGGTCATGGCCTGCTCCGGACTGACGCCGAGGTAGATGAAGAACTTCGTCAGCATCTTGTGCTTCGTGTACGTGCTGTCGGCAATCTCCATGCCCGAATCCGTCAGCACCAGCATCCCCGCGTGGTCCGTGGTGACGAAGCCGCGCTCCTTCAGGCGCTTCGTGGCGTAGGTCACGCTGGGCTTCGCCACGCCGAGCTGCGTCGCCACGTCGACGGACCGCACGTAACCCTGCCGCTCCTTGATCATCAGGATCGCCTCAAGGTAGTTCTCCTCCGTCTTCCCAACCTCTGCCGCCGTAGTATCCATGCCAGATACCCCCTAATTTTTAACTAAGATTAACATTATTTAACCTAAATCTCAAGTAAAATCTTCAGGGCTTTTGTCCGGCGCAACCATTTTTCAGTAAAAATACTGAGCGCTCGGCGTGTCTTTGACACGTTTTCTCCCAAAGAGCGGATATTGCAGCGCGCCACAGCGCCGTTCAGAAGCTGCCGAGGGTGCGGCGGCTGAAGGCCCGCGGGCGCAGCCTGTAGTAGGCGACGATCGTGGCGACGCTCATCAGGACCCAGGAAACGGCGTAGACGTTCATGAGCATCTCGAAACTACGATCCCACTGAAAGACCGTGAGGAGCCAGAAGATGCGGAAGACGCAGGAGCCCATCAGGGTGATGACGGTCGGGGTCATGGAGTAGCCCAGCCCCCGCAGCGCCGCCCCGGGGATCTCGTAGAACCCCACCAGGAACTCCAGGGCCGCCGAGCGAAACAGGCGCGCCATGGCGAAGGTCATGACGGCGGCGTCCACGGTGTAGAAGCGCATCAGCGGTTCGCTCCAGAAGGAGAAGGCGGCGCAGGTGAGCGCCGTCAGGCCGATGCCCCAGAACATGCTGATGGCGTAGATGCGGCGGCAGCGTTCCTCGTCCCCCGCCCCGTAGTTCTGGCTGGTGAAGGTCATGGACGCCTGAGCGAAGGCGCTGATGATGAAGTAGGCGAAGTACTCGAAGTTCAGCGCGGCTGCGGAACCGGCGGAGGCGTTGGCCCCGAAGCTGTTGATGCCCGCCTGGATGAAGACGTTGGACAGGGAGAAGACGACCCCCTGCAAACCCACGGGGACGCCAATCTTCAGGATGCGGTGGGTGTGCCCTCCTTTCAGGGACATCTCCCTCCAGTTGAAGGCGAAGGGGGCCGGCTCGCGCATCAGGCAGCTCATCACCATCCAGGCGCTGATGACGTTCGAGATCACCGTTGCAATGGCCACGCCGGTGACGCCCAGGTGAAAGACGATCACCAGCACCAGGTTCAGGATGACGTTGACAACGCCGCCCACCACCAGGAACCAGAAGGGTCGCCGGCTGTCCCCCTTGCTGCGCAGCACGGCGGAGCCGAAATTGTAGAGCATGATGAAGGGCATTCCCATAAAGTAGATCTCGAGGTACGTCACGGCCAGCTCCAGCACGTCGGGGGGCGTGGAGAGCATCCTCAGCACGGGGCGCGAGAGCACGAGCCCGGCGGCCGCCAAAAAGAGGCCGCTGATGAGGGCAAGGAGGACGCTGGCGTGTACGGCCTGACGCACCTTCTCCCGTTCCCCCTGCCCGATGTAGTTCGCGATCAGCATGTTGGCGCCCACGGAAACCCCCACAAAGAGGTTGACCAGCACGTTGATGACCGCCCCGTTGCTGCCCACCGCCGCCATGGCCTGGCTGCTGTCGAACCGTCCCACCACGGCCACGTCCGCCGAGTTGAACAGCTGCTGCAGGATGGTGCTGGCCGCAAGCGGCAACGCGAACAGGACGATCTTGTCCCACAGGGACCCGTGCAGCATGTCGATCTGGTTGTTCTTTTGGCTCTTTCCGGCGCGTTCTGCCATGATCCCGATCTTCCCCTCCGAAAATTAAAGCAGGCCGGCGCGCAGGGAGCGCGAGCCCTCTTACCCGCTATTATAGCGTGACTGCACCATCCGCGCTGGCGCTATAATCGCTATAATAACGAGGGCCGCAGCGCCAGGCCGGCAATCACGCAACGGAAAGGAAGTCTTGAGTTATGGATTACGCGAAGGAATCGCTTCGGCTTCACGGGGAGTGGAGGGGCAAGATCGAGGTCGCCGTCCGCGTCCCCGTGCAGACGAAGGAGGAGCTGGCCCTGGCCTACACGCCCGGCGTGGCCCAGCCCTGCCTTGAGATTCAGAAGGACGTGGACAGGAGCTACGACCTGACGCGCCGCTGGAACCTCTGCCTCGTGGCCACGGACGGCAGCGCCGTGCTGGGGCTGGGGGACATCGGGCCGGAGGCCGGGATGCCCGTGATGGAGGGCAAGTGCGCGCTGTTCAAGGCCTTTGGCGGCGTGGACGCCTTTCCCCTCTGCATCCGGTCCCACGACGCGGACGAGATCGTGGAGACGATCTACCGGATCTCAGGCTCCTTCGGCGGCGTGAATCTGGAGGACATCTCAGCGCCCCGCTGCTTCGAGATCGAGCGCAAGCTGAAGGAGCGCTGCGACATCCCCATCTTCCACGACGACCAGCACGGCACGGCCGTCATCACGCTGGCGGGCCTGACGAACGCCCTGAAGCTGACGGGGCGGACCCTGTCGGAGGCCCGCATCGTCATCAACGGCGCCGGAGCCGCCGCCGTCGCCATCGCAAAGCTCCTGCTCAGCGCGGGCGCGCGGGACGTGACCCTCTGCGACCGGATGGGGACCCTCTACCGGGGACGGGAGCAGGGCATGAACTGGATCAAGGCGGAGATGGCGGAGGTCACGAACCCGGCCGGCATCCGGGGGACCCTGGCCGACGCCATGAGGGGAGCGGACGTCTTGATCGGCGTCTCCGCTCCGGGGGCGGTGACGCAGGACATGGTCCGCAGCATGGCGAAGGACCCCATCCTCTTCGCCTGCGCCAACCCCACGCCGGAGATCTTTCCGGACGAGGCCCTGAGCGCCGGAGCGAAGGTCGTGGCCACCGGCCGCAGCGACTTCCCCAATCAGATCAACAACGTGCTGGCCTTTCCAGGCATCTTTCGGGGCGCCTTCGACGTCCGCGCGCGGGACATCAACGAGGAGATGAAGATGGCCGCCGCCAACGCCCTGGCGGACCTGGTGGACGAGGCGTCCCTCAGACCGGACTTCATCATCCCCGACGCCATGGACTCCCGCGTCGTCCACGCCGTGTCCCACGCCGTGGCGGAGGCCGCCCGGAGGAGCGGGGCCGCGCGCCTCTAGCCCTTTGGGGAAACGGACCGGAGGAAACGTCATGGAATACCGCGTCGAACACGACTCCATGGGCACGGTGAACGTGCCCGCGGACCGATACTGGGGTGCCCAGACGGAGCGCAGCCGGCGAAACTTCCCGATCGGCACGGGACTGGAGACCATGCCGCGGGAGGTCATCCACGCCTTCGGCATCCTGAAGCGGGGGGCCGCCGCGGCGAACCGCGCCCTGCGTCCGGAGAAGATGACGGAGGAGAAGTGTCGCGCCATCACCCAGGCGGCGGAGGAGGTGGCCGAGGGGAAGCTGGACGATCACTTTCCCCTCGTGGTGTGGCAGACCGGCTCCGGCACGCAGTCCAACATGAACGCCAACGAGGTCATTGCCAACCGGGGCAACCAACTGGCCGGGCGCCCGCTGCTGCACCCCAACGACGACGTCAACATGTCGCAATCCTCCAACGACACCTTCCCCACCGCAATGCACATCGCCGCGCTCCTCGCGCTGGAGGACCACCTCCTGCCGGCCGTCGACGGCCTGATCGCGACCTTCCGGCGGCTGGAAGTGGAACACGAAGGCGTGGTGAAGTGCGGCCGAACGCACCTTCAGGATGCGACCCCCATACGCTTCTCCCAGGAGATCTCCGGCTGGCGCAGCAGCCTGGAGCGCGACGCCGAGATGCTGCGAGCCGCGGCGGTCCCTCTGCACGAACTGGCCCTGGGGGGCACGGCCGTGGGCACGGGGCTGAACGCCCCCGCGGGCTTCGACGTCGAGGCCGCCCGCGCGATCTCTGGCCTGACGGGCAGGGAGTTTCGCCCCGCACCCAACAAGTTTCACGCCCTGACCTCCAGGGACGAGCTGGTCTTCGCCCACGGCGCCATGAAGGCCCTGGCCTGCGACATGATGAAGGTCGCCAACGACGTGCGCTGGCTGGCGTCGGGGCCACGGCTTGGGCTGGGCGAGATCCACATTCCGGAGAACGAGCCCGGCTCCTCCATCATGCCGGGGAAGGTGAACCCCACGCAGTGCGAGCAGGTGACGATGGTGGCCGTGCAGGTGATGGGCAACGACGCGGCCGTCGGCGTGGCGGCCTCGCAGGGCAACTTTGAGCTGAACGTCTTCATGCCCGTCTGCATCTACAACTTTCTTCAATCCGCGCGCCTCCTGGGAGACTCCATCGCCTCCTTCGACGAACGGTGTGCCGCGGGGATTGCGGCGAACCGCGAACGGATGCGGGCCAACCTGCACGGCTCCCTGATGCTGGTGACGGCCCTGAACCCCTTCATCGGCTACGAGAACGCCGCCAGGACGGCGCAGCTGGCCTTCAAGGAGGGGCTGTCCTTGAAGGAGGCCTGCGTGAAGCTGGGCTTTCTGACGCCCCAGCGCTTCGACGAGGTCTTCCGTCCGGAGGAGATGGCCTGAGGGGCCCGGCGGGCAAGGACCGACGCCCCCCTGACCTCGCCCGTTCCGCTTGACAACCTCCGGCGCTTCCGATTACAATACTTACCGTTGGCCGGGATGGCGGAATCGGTAGACGCAGTGGACTCAAAATCCACCGGTGGCAACACTGTGGGAGTTCGAGTCTCCCTCCCGGCACCATGAAAGCAGGAGCGCTGCGGCGCTTTGACCTCTCAGGGACATAAAGATTTTATCAGTGTTAACAAGGTATTATGGGGCGGCTTGGGCCGCCCTTTTCTTTTCTCAAGCGGGGCCGTCGTCGCACGCGCGGCTCCCGCTTCAAGCCGTTCCGTACACCCCTTCCATCTTTCCCAGGTCCGCAGAACGTCGAGGTGTTGTGGTTGTATAATAAGGTAAATGAGAGTTTGATTTGTATAACTCTCATGGCTTTAGGCTTTCCCCCTTGCCCTTCCTTAGGGTTCTGGCTTCAGGAAAGGAGTGGTTTGCATGGAAAAGAAGAAAAGGAGCGGGGTCGCCCGGCTTCTGGAGATCGCCGGACAGCGGCGCGGGCTGGTGACGCTCTCCTGCGCGCTCTCGGCGGTCAGTGCGGCGCTGATGCTGGTGCCCTTTCTGAACGTGTACTTCATCCTGGGCGAGCTCTTGCAGCATGGGGTGACGCCGGAGAGCTCCGGTTTTTTCATCCGTCAGGGGGCCATTGCCTTCGGGGCCATGGTGGCGGGGTTCGTCGTGAAGTACGCCTCCCTCATAGCCTCGCACGTGGCCGCGTTCCGGATCCTGTACGGCATCCGGATGGGTCTGGCCCGCCACATCGGCAGG
>ERZ773099.909-NODE-909-length-22849-cov-3.239054_pt1 | contig 22849 bp, 21 predicted proteins | sample MGYA00511120_ERZ773099 | MGnify/ENA primary metagenome ERZ773099 (study PRJEB29015, sample SAMEA2738012) | human oral metagenome | biome: human oral; feature: human-associated habitat; material: dental | place: China | collected 2104 ...
CGCTGCAAACTGCGCCTCACGGGCTTTGGCAGCCCCGAGACCAGCGGCGACGCCTACGAAGGTTTTGAAGATGTGCAGGGCGGGGCCATCTGTCTCACGGGCCTGCCCGACGAAACCCTGCGCCACGACTACCTGCTGGCCGTGCGGGCCTTGCGTTTCGCGGCCAATTTTGATCTGCCCATTGAGCCCAATACCTGGCTGGCCATTGTTCGCGCCTCGTCCCGCGTGCTGGACTATGTGCCCGGCACGGACATCATGGACGAATGGCGCAAGGTGGCCGCAGAGTCCATGCACCGCTTCGTACGCCTTTTGTACGATGCCCACATTCTGCAAGGGCTTATTCCCGAAGTGGCTGCTCTGGCCTGTCTGACCCAGATGCGCAACAAGGAAGGCGAAACGGAAAACGTCTTCGAGCACACCCTGCAATGCATGCGCCACTATCCGGAAGAGGACTTCCACTACGACTGGCTGGGAACCATGGCCATGCTCTTTCATGACGTGGGCAAACTGTATACCGGCGAATTTTTTGACGGCCAGTGGACCTACTACCAGCACCACCGTGTGGGGGCCAAGGTCACGCGCAAGATCCTGCGCCGCCTGCACTTCGCCCAGGAAGACATTGATCTGCTCTGCCACCTTGTCCGCCATCACATGCGCTTCCACTTCATGATGACCGACAGGGGCATCCGCCGTTTCAAGGCCCTGGACGATTATCCGCGCCTGATCGCCATGGCCCGCGCGGACCTCAAGGCCCGCAACGGTATCCTGACCTCGTTCAACCACAACATGAAGTACCTGGGCCGTGCAGAAATGCCCGAACAGATGCTGGAGCCGCTCCTCAACGGCAACGAGATCATGCGGGAAACCAGCCTCACCCCCGGCCCTGCGGTGGGCGTGATCCGCGATGCGCTTTTGCAGGCCCAGATCGCGGGCGAAGTCACCGATGTGGAATCCGCCGCGCGCTTTGTACGGGAGTACGCCCGCAAGTCCGTGGGGTAGGCGGCGCGGCGGCAGGCCCATGACCAACCTTCTTGACCTGACCCTGCCCGAGCTGGAAGCCTGGCTGCGGGATCATCTGGGCGAGCCGGGATTCCGCGCGGTGCAGATCTGGCAGTGGATGTGGCAGAAGCTGGCCCGCGATTTCACGGAAATGACCAATGTTTCCCGCGCCTGCCGTGAGCGCCTCGCTGGTCTTGCGCGCATTGTCTGGCCCGAGGTGGAGTCTGTTGCAGAAAGCAGGGACGGCACCACCAAGTTCCTCCTGCGGCTGGAAGACGGGGCGCTGGTGGAAACCGTGCTCATCCCCTCGGATTCGCGCGAGGGCGTCCGGCGTTGGACGCAATGCCTGTCCTCCCAGGTGGGGTGCGCCATGGGCTGCACCTTCTGCGCCACCGGGCAGGCGGGATTCGAGCGCCAGATGAGCATGGCGGAAATTCTGGGGCAGATTCTGGTGGCCCGCAAACATCTGGGCGATGCCCGGCCGGACAGGCCCGTGCTGCGCAATCTGGTTTTCATGGGCATGGGCGAGCCGCTGCTCAACCTGCGGCAGGTCATGCGCTCTCTGGAATGCCTGAACAACGACAAGGGCCTGAACTTTTCCCCCCGCCGCATCACCGTTTCCACCTGCGGCATCGAAAAAGGGCTGCAAGAACTGGGCGAAAGCGGCCTGGCCTATCTGGCTGTTTCTCTGCACGCCCCCACCCAGCAACTGCGCGAGCGCATCATGCCCAAGGCGGCCCGCTGGCCGCTGGACGATCTGGTGCGCGCCCTCAAATCCTACCCCCTCAAGACGCGGGAGCGCATCACCCTCGAATACCTGCTGCTGGGCGGGGTCAACGACGGCCCGGAACAGGCCAGAGATTTGGCAAAACTGGTGGCCGACCTGAAGGGCAAGCTCAACCTCATTGTCTACAATCCCACTGACGGCGCGCCCTATGCGGCTCCTGACGAGGAGCGCATCCTGGCCTTCGAGCAGTATCTCTGGAAGCGCCGCATCACGGCTATTGTGCGCAAAAGCAAGGGGCAGGACATTTCCGCCGCCTGCGGCCAGCTCAAGGCCGCACGCACGTCCGGGGTTCCCGCGCCCGCCGGGCCGTAAGCCGCGCCCTGCCCGGAACGCGCGCGGCTTGACGAATGCGCGGACGGCGCATACTCTCCGGGCATGTTCAGCCTCGTAACCTATGTTTCCCTGATTGTCGGCGTCAACTACGCCTTTGCCGTCACTCCGCTGGTGGAACTGCCCAACGGCGAAATGTGGCCGCCAGTTTCCCTGCTGGTGGGTTTCATTTTTGTGGTGCGCGACTTTGCCCAGCGCCGCGTGGGGCATCATGTGCTCTGGGCCATGCTGGCGGGCTGCGTGGTGAGCTGGCATATGGCCAGCCCCCAACTGGCGCTGGCCAGCGCCGCGGCCTTTGCCGTGGGCGAACTGGCGGACTGGGCCCTGTATACCTTTACCCGGCGCAGCTTTTCCCAACGCATCCTTTTGTCGAGTCTGGCGGGCGCGCCTCTGGACAGCATTGTCTTTCTGTCTGTCATCGGGCTGGCCTCGCCCTGGTCTGTCCTGACCATGAGCCTGAGCAAGACAGCGGGCGCGCTGCTGGTTTTCTGGCTGGTGCGCCGCCGGGAAATGCGGCCGCAGGCTCTGGGCCGCCAGAGCGTGTAGCGGCTTCGGATCCGGCGCGCCGTCAGGCGGTACCGGCAGCTTCTTCGGGATACAGGGCCGCAATGCCCGCCGCAAAAGCGTTGTAGCGTCCTTCCACAATGGCCTTGCGGGCCTCGCGCACCAGATGGAGATAATAGGTCAGGTTGTGCAGGGAATTGAGCCGGCAGGAGAGCAGTTCCCGGCTCACATACAGATGCCGCAGATAGGCCCGCGAAAAGTTGCGACAGGCATAGCAGGAGCAGCAGGGATCCAGCGGGCCGTCGTCCTCCGCATACTGGCGGCGCTTGATGTTGACCTTGCCCAGCGACGTATAGAGCGTGCCGTTGCGCGCGTTGCGGGTGGGCAAAACGCAGTCGAACATGTCCACTCCGGCCCCGATGCCCGTGACGATATCCAGTGGCGTGCCCACGCCCATGAGATAGCGGGCCTTGCCCCAGGGCAGGAGGGGGGCCGTGTGCCCCAGCATATCGTACATCTGGCTCTTGGGCTCCCCTACAGAAAGCCCGCCGATGGCCAGACCGTCAAAATCCATACCGCAGATTTCCTCTGCGGACTGCGCCCGCAAGTCCTTGTAAAAACCGCCCTGCACAATACCGAAAAGCAGATTGTGCGCCGTGCCTGCGGGATACGCCTCCCGCGCTCTCGCGGCCCAGCGTGTGGTCAGGGCCAGAGACTTGCGGGTATAGGCATGGTCCGCGCCGTACGGAACGCATTCGTCCAGCACCATCATGATGTCGGAGTTCAGGTTGCGCTGGATTTCCAGCACTTTTTCGGGCGTGAACAAATGCCGCGAGCCGTCAAGGTGCGAGCGGAACTCCACCCCCTCCTCACGGATTTTGCGCAGGGAACTCAAACTGAAAACCTGAAAGCCGCCGCTGTCGGTCAAAATGGCGCCGGGCCAGGAGGCAAAGGCGTGCAGCCCGCCGCGCCGCGCCACAAGGGCGTCGCCGGGGCGCAGATAGAGATGGTAGGTATTGCCCAGAATAACGGGCGCGCCGATGGCCAGCAGGTCGTCGGGAGCCAGAGCCTTGACCGAACCTACCGTGCCCACGGGCATGAATACGGGGGTGGGGACGATGCCGTGGGCTGTGCGCAGCAAGCCCGCGCGGGCATTGCCGTCGCTGTGCTCCAGGGTAAAAACGGGTGTCGTCATGCGCCGTACACTATCCGCAAGGCGCTTGGGGCGCAAGCCCGCGAAAACGCGGCAAAGAGGCGCGCGGAGCGGAAATTTTTTTCGGGCGTTTTGCCCGTGCTCCAGTTGCGGGCTTGTGGCCCGCAAGGCATATTGCTATGCTTCGAGGCTTGGAGGAAGCCCCCATGCATGCGAACATTTTCTCTCCGGCTCTCTGCCATGTGGATCTGGGGGCGGTGCGGCGCAATTTTTCCCGCCTGGGGGCGGCGTCAGCCATCATGCCCGTCATCAAGTCCGATGCGTACGGGCACGGGCTGATGCCCGTGGCCGATGCTCTGGCCCAAAGCGGCGCAGAGCGTTTTGCCGTGGGCACGGCAGCCGAGGGTCTGGCCCTGCGCGCCGGAGGCATCGGGCAGGAAATCCTGCTTCTGCTGGGCGCGCACGGCGCTGAAGAGTGGCAGGCTGCCGCAGGCAACAGGCTCACTCCCCTTGTGGGCAGCTTCGAGGCCCTTGACGCGGCTGCCGCCGCATCTCCCGTCCGCGTGGCCGTCAAGTGCGAAACCGGCATGGGCCGCCTGGGCTTCCGGCGCGATGCCCTGCCCCTTCTGCTGGACAAATTGCGCCACATGCCGGGCGTCACGCCGGTCATGGTTCTCTCGCACCTTTCTTCTGCCGACATGCCGGAAGAAGACGCCCATACCCACGAACAGATAGCGCGGTTTGAGCACATGAGCGATGCCCTGCGGAGCGTCTTTCCGGGGCTTTCGCGCTCGCTGGCCAATTCGGCCGCAACCCTGGCGCTGCCCAAAACCCGGTACGAAGTTTGCCGTCCCGGCCTTGCCCTCTACGGAGGCAATCCCTTTGCGGGCACAGAACGGGAAAATCTGTGCCCCGACCTTGAGTGGGCCATGAGCGTCAGCGCCCCGGTGCTGGAGGTGCACAGCCTGGCCGCCGGAGAGAGCGTTTCGTACGGGCGCGCCTTCCGGGCAGGCAGGCCCATGCTGGTGGCGGCAGTGGGCATCGGCTACGCCACGGGCTTTGCCCGTGCGCTTTCCAACCGCGCCGCAGTGCTGGTCAACGGTCGCCGCGCTCCGCAGGTGGGCAGGGTGTGCATGGGCATCCTCATGGTCGATGTGACCGATGCCGGCCCCGTGCAGCCGGGCGACAGGGCATGGCTGCTGGGCGGCCCCGCCGCCAGGGGACAAAAGGCCGTGAGCGCGCAGGAACTGGCCGGACTTCTGAACACCATTCCCTATGAGGTGCTCTGTCTGATGGGCGTCACCAACCGGCGCGTGTACGCATGATTTCCAAGCAGGAGGATGCGCCTCCCTCCACCCCGAAAACACGCCTTGACAGCCTTTTGGCGGGCGTGTATAGAGGTGAGTCCTTGCTCACGCCAGAGGGCGTGGGCTGTCAATCCAGAAGGAGAATCCCATGCGGAAATTTGAAACCCTGCTGCTCCTCTCCCCGGAGCTTTCCGCCGAAAACCGCGAGGGCGTCATCAGCTCCCTGACAGCGATTGTCGAGCGCGAAAAGGGCAGCATGCTCACTGTGGACAACTGGGGCATGCGTGACTTGGCCTACCCTGTGCGCAAACTCATGCGCGGCTTTTATGTGCGGCTGGAATACCAGGCTCCGCCCGAACTTGTGGCCGAACTGGAACGCAATATCCGTATCATCGACGGCATTTTCAAGTTTGTGACCGTCAGGCTGGCCGACGAAGTGGCCGGGGAGGTTGCCTAGATGGCCTTCAAGAAACGCTTTGCCCCCCGCCGCAAGTTCTGCCGCTTCTGCGCCGACAGGGAACTGCCCCTGAACTACAAGCGCCCCGATATTTTGCGTGATTTCATCACCGAGCGCGGCAAGATCATCGCCCGCCGCATCACCGGCACCTGCGCCCACCACCAGCGCCTGTTGACGCGCGAAATCAAGCGTGCCCGCCAGATGGCCCTGCTCATCTACACCGCCACGCACGATTCCGTTGTCAAGAAAAAGAGCACCATCTAGGAGGCGCACATGAAACTGATACTCCGCGCCGACGTGGAAAACCTCGGCAATCTCGGCGACCTGGTTGACGTTCGCCCCGGCTATGGCCGCAACTTCCTGTTGCCCCAGGGGCTGGCCATGGTCGCCTCCGAAGCCAATCTCAAGGTGTTCGAGCAGGAACGCAAAAAGCTTCAGGCCCGCATGGACAAACTGCGCGCCGAAGCTCAGGACCTTCAGACCCGTCTGGAAGCTCTGGATGTGGTCATCACCATGCATGTGGGCGAAAACGAAAAGCTCTACGGCTCGGTGACCTCCACCATCATTGGCGAAGCTCTGGCCGCCCTCGGGGTGGAAGTGGATCGCCGCCGCATCCTGCTGGAAGCGCCCATCCGCACCCTGGGCGAGCACCGCGTGCGTGTGCGCCTGCACGCCAGCGTGACGGCAGAAGTGCCGGTCAAGGTCGTTTCCGACCATGTGCCTGAAGAGGAAGAACCGGCACCCCAGACTCCGGCGGATGCCAGCGCCGTGGAAGAAGCCGCGCAATAGGGGCATACATGGGTCCCCGTGACGACATTGCGGCCCCCGGCCCTGTGGCCGGGGGTCGGCCGTTTGCAGCGGAAGGCACTACGCGCCCTGAGTCCCCGGCAGCCAGAAGCGCCCGGCGCGCCGAGGAAACTCTGCTGCGGCGCGTGCCGCCGCACAGCGCGGAAGCCGAGCAGGCCGTGCTGGGCGGCGTGCTGTTGCGCCCGCAGATCATGCATGTGCTGGTGGACCAGCTCAGACCCGACGACTTCTATCTGCCCGCGCACAACGTCATTTTCGGCGCTTTTGTGGAGCTGTACCAGAAGTCCGCTCCCATTGATCTGGTTTCTGTTGCCGAACACCTGAAAAACGCCAACACGCTGGAAACCGCAGGCGGTGCTGTGTATCTGGGCGATCTGGCCCAGGCTGTGGTTTCCGGAGCCAATGCCGAATATTATGCCACCATTGTCCGCGACAAATCTCTCCAGCGCGGGCTGATCACGGCGTGCTCCCGAATCATCGGCAACTGCTACGATACGTCCCGCCCGGTGGACGAACTGCTGGACGAGTCGGAACAGGCGGTTTTTGCCATTGCCCGGCGCACGGCAGGCAAGGAATTTTCCCCTACCAGCAGTCTGGTGCAGACAGTTTTTGACGATCTGGTCAGGCTGCACAGCAGAAAGGACGTCATCACCGGCGTCACCACGGGCTACGGCAAGCTGGACAAACTGACCGCCGGGCTTCAGCCTTCCGACCTGATCATTGTCGCCGCCCGCCCCAGCATGGGCAAGACGGCCTTTGCCCTCTGCATGAGCCTGCACGCCGCCGTGCATCAGGACGTTCCGGTGGCTGTTTTTTCGCTGGAAATGAGCAAGGAGCAACTGGTGCAGCGCATGCTGGCCGTCTGGGCCAAGGTGGATCTCTCCAAAATGCGCCGCCCCTCGCTGCTCAACGACGATGACTGGCTACACCTGCAAGAGGCCGCCGACGTTATCAGCCGCGCCCCCATCTTCATTGACGACACGCCCGCCCTGAGCACTCTGGAGCTGCGCGCGCGCTCCCGCCGTCTGAAAGCGGAAAAGGGGCTGGGACTGGTGGTGGTGGACTATTTGCAGCTCATGCGCACCAGTCGCCGCACAGACTCGCGCGAACTGGAAATTTCGGACATTTCCCGCTCGCTCAAGGGTCTGGCCAAGGAGATGGACGTGCCTGTGGTGGCCCTTTCCCAGCTCAACCGCAAGGTCGAGGAACGGGGCGACAAACGCCCCATGCTCTCGGACCTGCGCGAATCGGGAGCCATTGAGCAGGATGCGGACGTGATCATGTTCGTCTACCGGGAAGACGTCTACAAATACCAGAAGCCGGAAGAGCGCCCCACACGGGGCGAGGCCGAGGTCATCATCGGCAAGCAGCGCAACGGCCCGGTAGGCTCTGTGAGGCTCATGTATCTTTCGCCCTACACGTCCTTTGAGGACATTGCGCCGGACTATGCGGCGCCGCCTTCCATCTAGCCTGTCCCGCCGGGCGGCTTGCCGCCAGCACGCAAAAATGCCAACAAAAGATTGCGGCAGCCCCGCAGGGAGCGGCATGCCGCCCTGCCCAATCCTGTTTCAGGCCCGTTTCAGGCCTGCCCGGTACTGCACCCTCAGTCTTGGGGGGAGGGGGCGTCTTCGCTGTGCGCGGGTTTGCAGGCATGCATGCTGACCTGCTGCACGCCATCGATGGTCTGCGGAACCTGAAGGCCCAGACAGGCCTCATGGTTGATGATGATGGGGCCGGTGAGGTTGAGCACGGCTTCCTCCGGCCTGCCGGAAGGAATGGACACGGTGAGCAGAATGGCCGCCTGTTCCAGGCTTTGCAGTTGCAGAATCCGGAGCTCCGCTTCGCTCACCACGGGCGCGTAGCTTTTGTCCAGAAAACTGTAGGGGTCCGCCACCAGAAGCCCCACCTGCGGCAGGTTCACGCTCTGGAGAATGAGCAGGGGAGCGTCAGGCACAATCTGCAACAGGGTGAAATCCCGCTCGTTTTCAAAACCGGCCAGGCCACGGGGAAAGCGTACGATCTTGTCTGTCCGGATGATGCGCCGCCCCAGCCGGGTGTCGATTTCTATTTCTTTGCTTCGTGCCATAGTTCCGCCGCCACAAGGAGGTCATTGTTGGTGGTTTCGAGGGCGCGGCGGTTTTCCTCCACAACCCGCCGGTACACTTCTTCACGGTATACGGTCATGCCGTCCGGCACGTCCAGTCCGAGCCTGACCTGCTTGCCCTGTATGCCCAGCACGGTTATGCGTATGTCTTCTCCCAGATACAGGCTTTCTCCGGGACGCCGCGTCAATATCAGCATGCGCTGCCCTGTGCGTTAGAGGTAATTGGAAAGGCTCATCTGCATGATCCTGGAAGAGGACTGAAGCACGGTCTGGTATGTCAGTTGCTGTCTGGCCAGCTTGTTCAGCAATTCCGTGAGGTCTATGTCTTCAACATAGCTCAAACGTTCCTGCTGGTCCAGCTTCAGAAAACTCAAAACATCGGCCGCGGTGTTCAGACGATTTTCCAGCCCGCCGATGCGGGCCACCTCGGTGAGGATGCCCTGCTGCACGCTGCCGAGCTGTTCCAGAACCTGCTGGCAGCCCTGCTGGTTGTTGTTTTCGCAATAGGCCACAAAATTGCCCAGCACCTCAAACAGATTTTTTTCCAGATTCCGTGCGGGCTTGCCTTCATAGTATCCGCCAAAAATGTCCTTGCCCACATTGTTTACCGCAATGTAGGAGCCTTTCATGATCTCCAGGTCAAGGTCCGCGCGCGAGGGATGCACGAGCACCTGCGTTCCCGCGTCCACCATATTGCCCGCCACGCCTGCTGCGTCCAGATCCACATAGCCGCCGGGCACAGGCAGGCGCACTTTGTTGCCTGCCCCTGATTCCGCCGTAGCCGTGACCCACGTGGAACCGGCGTCCAGGCTGTAGGAATAGGTGAAGGCATTGCCTGCGGCGGAAAGATCTGCATCCGTATCCAGACGCACCAGAAGGTTGCTGCCAAATTCGCCGCTGGCGCTGGATGTGAGGCCCGGAGGCCCGCCCATGATGGTCATGTCCGCCGGAGGGTCGTTGTCGTCGCCCTGATAAAAGGCTGCGGGGCGCACATAGAGCAGGGTTCCGTTGTTGGCGCCGGGGCCAAGGCTCACATCAGCCGCGCTGACCGCCAACTTGTTTTGCATGACCACGGTCACGCCGTCGGCGACCAGCGTTGTGCTGCCCGCGGCCACAGTATCGTCATGCCATGTGGCGCCGCCGTCTCTGGACCAGCGGTAGGTGAGCGCGTCCGTTCCCAGTTCTCCCGTACTGGTGAACTGGATCATCATGGTGCTGTTCGACGCGCCTTCCACGCGGTATTCTCCCGCCTGGATGGCCGCATCCCAGGTTTTGTCCCAACTGGTCAGGGCCAGCCCCTGCTCAAAGGCATTGCGGTCGTACCGCTGCCCGCCAAAAATGCTCTTGCCCTCAAATTCCGTATTGGACATGTTCAGTACGGAGCCAAAAATCTCCCGCACCTCAAAGGCGATCTGCCTGCGGTTTTCCGCTGTGTAGGTTCCGCTGGACGCCTGCTCGGCCAAGGTCTTGGCCCGCGTGATAACCGTGCTCAGCTTTGTGCCCAGCACCTCATCGGCCAGATTCAGCCAGCCCTTGGCCGTGTCCACATTGCTCTGGTACTGTTTGGTGGCGTCAATATCGTTGCGCGTCATGAGCACGCGGTAGGTTCCGGCGGGGTCGTCGGAAGGGCGGTTGATTTTTTTCTGGGTGGAGCCTTGCTGGTTGCTTTCCATATAGGCGGAAAGATTCCTCTGCATCTGGCTCACCACCGCATTGTGCATGGATTTTTGCGTGACGCGCATGCTCATGGCAGTCTCCTGTGGTTCACCGGAATTTCTGCGCTACTGCTTGAGCCCCAGAAGGGTCTGGAGCATCTGGTCGGCCGTGGTGATGAGCTTGGCCGCAGCCGTGTAGGAGTGCTGGTGCCTGACCAGTTTGGCCATTTCTTCGTCCAGGTTCACCCCGCTGACCGAGTTGACCTGATCGTCCAGATTGGCGGTCAGGGCCGCATGGTATTCCGCATTGGTTCCGGCAAGGCGCGTGTCCGCGCCCACGGTGGTGACCAGGGTGGCGAAATACTGGCTGAGGGTCTGGTTTTTGACCGTCTTCCAGACTGTGGATATGGGCACTGTGGCGTCGGCCAACTGCCCGATGCCAATGGCCGTGATATTGTCGCCGGCATTGGCCTGAAACTGCCCGTTGACCTGCCCGGCGGCCACAAGGTTTACGTCCCCGTGCAGTTGGGCGTTGACGGCCAGGCTGTCGGCATCGGAGCCGGAAAAAAAGGTGTTCAGCCCCAGAGCGGCCAGAAGGCCCGTGCTGTCCACGCCCATGCCAAAGCGCACATTGCTGACCGGGTTGGTCCTGACCAGCAGTTTGCCGTGCTGGATTTCGGCCTGAAGCAGATTTTGCCCGGCGTTGGCGGGGTCGGGAAAGCTGGAATTGATGGCCGCGACCACGTCCTCCAGCGTATGGACTGCGGGGTCGAAGTTCTGGATGCCTCCTGTTCCCGCATCAAAATCCAGTTGCCCGGAAGAGACGTGCTCCCCGGTCACGCTGCTGAAAAAGTGCAGATTGAGGTTGCCCGCCTGCAACCTGTGCGCCTGCGGCAAAATGGCCTGCGGCGAGCCCAGGGCAACATCGGTGCGCCCCACAGCCTGCTGGCCCTGGACATAGCCCAGCATGACATTGCCCGTGCCCTGACTGTGGATGCGGTTGACCTCCCAGATCAGGGCTGCGGCAAAGGCGTCCAGTTCGTCCAGATAGCGGCCGCAGTTGTCGTCGCGGATATTGAAAAATGACGCCAGTTCGCCGCCCACCACGCGGTCGCGGTTGTCCGAGCCGTCAAAAAATATCTGGGGCGTGATGTTCTGCGGCCCGCGCGTGGGTTCAACCCAGGCAAGGCCGTTCTTGGGGATGATGTCAAATTTGTCGCCCACGGCAAAGTTGGCGGCACTGTCAAAAGAAATTTTCAGTTTTTTGACCTGCACGGGATCGGTGGTGCCGTCCCCGTCATTGTCGCTGACTTCAAAACGCAGTTCTGCGCCGTTTTCGTCCCGCAGCCACGTTTTGCCCGCGTCCAGAGAAACGCGGAACACGGGATTGCCCGCCGCGCCCATGACCCCCGCCGTGCCGCCCGAGACGATTTCCACCGTGTATTCGTGGCTGTCCGTCCCGTCAAAAACCGCATGGCCCGCAAAGGCGGAGCCGTTCATGAGCCGCCTTTCCGAGCGGGGCGGCATGACCTGCAGGTCAAAGGTGTGCAGGCCCTGCACCAGCGGCTGCCCGGTTGTGAGCTTGACCACAAAATTGCCGTTCCCGTTGTCCACGGTTTCCACGCCCACCAGGGTAGCCATTTCGCGCACCATCATGTCGCGCTTGTCCAGAAGGTGGTTGGGATTGCTGACCTCTTCCACGGTATGGGCGTTGATCTGGCGGTTGAGGTCCGCAATGCCTTTGGACAGGGTATTGACCCTTTCCACCGCATGCTCGATGGAAACATCCATTTCTCTCTGGATGGCCTTGAGCCTGTCCACACTGCTGCCCAGAAGATCGGCGAGGTTGTCGGCATGGGAGAGCAGGCTTTCGCGGCTGGCCGTATCGTCGGGGCGCTTGGTCAGATCCTGCCAGGCCCGGAAGAACGCGTTGAGCGCGGAGTTGACGCCCGCGCGGTTGGACTCGTTGAAGACGTTTTCCACCGAGGCCATGATGCTTTTCTGCTTGTCCCAGCGTGCGGAATTGGTGGACTGAACCACAAAAGAGCGTTCAAGAAAGGCGTCGAAATAGCGCAGCACCTGCTGGGCGTTGACGCCCACCCCCTCTCCGCCGGGCCGGGTCTTGATGGTGCCCGCATCGCGCTGATCCACATAGCGCCGGGTATAGCCTTCGGTATCGGCATTGGCGATATTGCTGCCGGTAACAGAAATCCAGGCCTGCGCGGCGTTGAGGGCCGTCTGGCCGATATTGAGCAGTCCGTTGAGCATCAGAGCCTCCCGGAAATGAGCGCGGCATCGGGCCGGACGCGCGTGCGCATGCCGCCGCGCCGCCCGTACACGTCCGCTGCGGGGGGAACCGCCTTGCTGGTCAAGGCTTGCAGGGTGCGGCTGCTCTGGTCAAGCAGGGCCAGAGAAAGCTGGGAATTGCGCGCGGCCTGCCGCGCCGCGCCCTGTTCGCCCGCGTCCACCGCCGCCAGAAGATCTCTCAAGGGTTCTGCCCGCTCTTCTTCAAGCATGCCTGCGTAGTCCGCAACGCGCGTCCCGCCAAGAAATCTGATCACCATGTCTTTTTCCACCGCCAGTTGCCGGACAAGCTCCTGAACAGAAAATTCCAGCGCCACCACAGTGTCTGTGCCGCGCGCCAGAAGGGCGCGGTATTCTTCTTCCAGCAGGTCACACAAAAGGCCCAGGGTTTTTTCCTGACGGGCAAGGGAGGCGTGGATCAAGGTGTACATGGCAACCTCGGCAACGTGTCGGCTTGTGTGCGGTCAGCGGCAGAATGTGCCGCCGTGCCGTGATACGGATCTGAAAGCAATATCCGTGCCTTTTGTCCCGCAAGGCCTATCTTTGCAGGTCCAGCGCCGTCAGCGGCGGAAAGGAAGACATTTCCCCGCTACGGCCCGCCGCCTCCCCGTCCGCTCCGGCGGGCACGGGCGCGGCCGTGGGCTGCGCCTGCCCCGCAAGGGGCAGACCGGCCTCCGGCATGGCCGTGTCCCTCTGCGCGTGGTAAGCCGCCAGACCCGCGCCAGCCTTGCTGTTGGGCCCCACGGCGTCCACATGGAGCTCACGGCTCAAATTCTGCGTTCTCACATGGCTGCCCGCTCCCTGTGCGGCGAGAGCCTCCCGCGCCTCTGCGGGGGCAATACTTTTGCGCGAAGGCGGGCGCACCCCGCGGGGGCCGAGCTTGCTGCCCGCTTCAAAATGCGCCTGCCGGGACAGGGCCAGCCCCGGATCCGTGCGCTCCCTGCCCGGCGAAGACAGAGGAACGTGCGGAGCCTGCTGCGCGGGGTACTGCATGTCCTTCTGGGTGCGCAGCACAGACAAAGCCTGCTCTACCACCGAAGGCTGGGCTTCTGCCTGCCCGGAATCCGGCAGTGCGAACGTGCCTTCAGGGCCGGGCTGCCGCTGGGCTGCCTCTGCTCGGGCAGATTGCGCCCCAACAAATTCCGTATGGGCAGCCGCGCCCGCATCACGCTGCATGCCGGGCGTGTTCCCCAGCGGGTGGCCGGGCTGGCGGCCAGATGGGCTGGCTGGCTGGCTGCCTGCCTGGCTGGCCTGCCCGTCCTCTGCCGCTGCGGCAGAGCGGGACAATGCCCGGGGCACCAGGGGAGAAGCGTCCGGCACAAAGGCGCGCATCCCCCCTTGCGGCGCTGCGGCCGCCGATGTCCGGCTGGCGGAGGACAAACCCTGCGAAAGTTGGGCATACATCATGTCGGCAAGGCCAATCCCTCCGGCGGAGGTCATTTTTTTGGCCAGTTCCTGATCGTACATGCCCTGCCAGAACTGTTCCTCCCGCCCCTGCAAAATGTTGGTCTTGGGCAGGGTATTGCGCATTTCCTGCCACATTTTCTGGATGAAGATGGACTCAAAGCCCTCGCAGGCCTCACGCAGCTTTTTTTCTTTCTGCGCTTCGTCCGTTTTGCCGTTATTGAGCCTGCCAAGGCCCGAAAGACGGGCCTGAAGGTCGCGACGGGCCAGTTCCGAAGAATCGGCTTCCGGCGACAGGGGAACAGACAGGGGCGAAGTCATTTAGAGCACCTCCAGTTCCGCGTGCAGAGAGCCGGAAACCTGCAACGTGCGCAGGATGGAAATCAGGTCGCGCGGCGTGGCCCCGATGGCATTGAGCCCGTCCACCAGTTCCTGGAGGGTGGCCCCCTCCACCATGTTGAGGTTGCGCTTTTCCTCGCGCACGTTGGCCTCGGTCTGCGGGGTTACCACGGTCTGCCCTTGGGAGAAGGGGCCGGGCTGGGAAACCTGCTCGCTTTCCTGCACGGTGATTTGCAGGTTGCCGTGGGCCACAGCCGCGCGCGAAATGCGCACATCGCGGCCCAGCACCACGGTTCCGGTTTTTTCGTCCACCACCACTCTGGCCGCAGTGTCCGGACTGATGTCCAGATTTTCCACCGAAGCCATAAGGGGCACAAGATTGTTGCGGTGCTGCGGCGGCACATCCATGGTGACGCTGGTGGCGTCCACCGCGCGGGCAAAAGGCCCGCCCATGACGCTGTTGAGCCGCTCGGCGATCTGCTGCGCCGTGGAAAAATCGGCAATGCGCAGGTTGAGGGTCAGCTTGTCCTGCTGGTTGAATTCAAAGGGAATGCCCCTTTCCACAATGCCGCCGCCGGGAATGATGCCCACGGTGCTGACATTCTTGCTGGTGCTGGCGGCCCTGCCGCCCGCGGAATAGCCGCCCACGGTCAGGGAACCTTGAGCCAGACTGTAGATCTTGCCGTCCACGCCCTTGAGGGCCGTTTGCAGCAAAACCCCGCCCAGCAGGGACGTGGCATCGCCCACCGAAGAAACCGTCACGTCCAGCCGGGTTCCCGGCTTGGCGGAAACAGGCATGCGCGCGGTCACCATTACCGAGGCCACGTTTTTGGTCTTGAACGCGCCGGAATCAATGCCCACGCCCATGCGGTCCATCATGTTCTTCATGGAACTTAGGGTGAAAACGGAGTCTTTCTTGTCGCCCGTACCGGCCAGCCCCACTACCAGCCCGTACCCGATAAGCTGGTTGTCGCGCACGCCGGAAAAGGTCGCAATGTCCTTGATGCGCACCGCATGGGCAGGCCCGGCCGCACAAAGGGGAAGAAAGGCCATACCCAGGCACAGGACAAAAAGGCGCAGGATTGTCATTTTCATGGCGCTGACTCCTTGCCGAAAATACCGGCGCAAGCATTCTTGCAGGAATCATGCCTGCTGCCACGAGAAGCGCATTCACGCCGCGCATAAAGAGCGCTGGAGGCGGCTACCCGGGTGCCGCAGGCATTATTTCCGGCATATTGGCGAACAACGGTTGCGCATCCTATTCGGCAGAGCGTAAACGCAAACTCTTCTGCCTCGCAGATTACCGGCCATGCAGACGGCATACTGCTGCTCCCGGCAGCAACTTTCCCGATAGCTTGACAGGGTATGACAGATTGCCTATTTTAAAAAAAGAAAATGAATTTTATATTCAAAAAGTACATCCTTGCAGCAACCCTCTGGGCTCCCATGACCCAGCGCCTGTTACGCCTCACTCCCGTTCAGGTTTCGTGTGAGAATCCGCACGTCTGAAACAGGAAAACAAGCCTCCGATCATGGCCAGGCGGTTCAAGACCGCGATTATAGGAGACAATACTTGAAACCACCTGACGCATGCCAAAATCTTGGAGAGATACGTTGCGAAATTGACCGCTTGGACGGAGAAATGATCCGCCTTCTCGGCCAACGCCTTGCCTATGTTCTTGCAGCGGCGCAGTTTAAAAAAAATGAAGAAGATATCCCTGCTCCGGAACGGGTAAGGGATATGCTGGCAGATCGGCGGACATGGGCAAAAAAAAATGGGCTTTCTGAAAACTTCATTGAAGCACTATTCGAGCAGATCACCAGTTGGTACATTGCGACGCAGATTGGGCACTGGCGGAAAATACGCGGTCAGATCAGGGACAACAGTCATGGTTGAAGCACTACAGCGCCCCCTGCGTTCCGCCATTCGGAACGCTTGCCAGAACGCATCCCAACAAAGACAACCCGCGCTTGCCATCACGGCTGCTTCTGTGCCCCGGATGAACCTGCTTTCGGCTTTTGCCCGCTATTCACCGCATATGAACGCGAACTTGTGGTTCGGACTCACAAAAAAATCAATACTCGGGCTTGGGGCGGCCATCGAATGCACCGGGCACGGCGCAGACAGATTTACAGATGTTTCGGCGAGGTGGCATGACCTTATCAAAAATGCCGTGACCGAGGGTGATACTGCCCCTGTTGCTCTTGGCGGATTCCGCTTTGACACCGCCTGCCCGGGATCTCCGATGTGGGCGGGATTTGCGGACGGCGCCCTGGTGATTCCGCGAGTGACTATTCTTCAAAACGGCGCCGAGTACTGCCGCATTGTTGCGGCAGATTATGCCCCCCCTGGTGCTGATGCCGATGCCCGGATCAGGAATATATGCTCTGGCTTCAATATCGGGGAGAACGAACGAAACATGCCGCCTCCCGAACAGGAAGGGCACATCTCCATTTTTGACTCTGGCAACGCGAGGAAACAATGGCAGAATCTTGTTCATAACGCGCTGGACGCTATCTCGCGAGGTCTGGCAAGAAAAATTGTGGCCGCGCGCATGATACGCGCCACATCCACCACCCCCTTCGCTGTGCCCAATATTGTAAAACGCCTGCACGCGAAAAACCCCAAAGCCACTGTATTCGCATTTGGCCGGTGCGGGACCTACTTTGTGGGTGCTACACCGGAGATACTCATCACCGCCAAGGAACGCTCTTTTCAGACCATGGCCCTAGCTGGAAGCGCTCCCCGAAGTGGAGATCCCGCGCGGGACGCAGAACTGGGGCAGGCGCTTCTTGTCTCTGACAAGGACCGGATTGAGCACGACTTTGTGGTGCAGGCGGTGTTGCGATCCTTGCAGCCACATTGCGAAACCCTTGTGGCTGATTCTGCACCGTCCTTGCACAAACTGCATAAGGTGCAACATCTTGTCACGCACTTCAAAGGAAATCTTTCCTCCGGCCAAAATCTTCTTGATATAGTAGCCCATCTGCACCCCACTCCTGCGGTGGGCGGAGCTCCCACAGAGTTTGCGCTGGCTTTCCTGCGTGAGTACGAAGGCATTGATCGGGGGTGGTACGCAGGCCCCGTGGGGTGGCTTGATGCCGAAAACAATGGGGAGTTTATGGTGGCCCTGCGCTCAGGCGTAATCTGCGGAGAAAACGCTGCTCTTTTTGCCGGTTGCGGACTTGTGGCGAACTCTGACCCAGATATGGAGTATCAGGAAACGCGGTTCAAATTTTCCACAATGCTTGACGGTTTGTGCCTCACCCATGGCGATGGAGAATAAGAAATTCAGGCAACCACCGGGATCTTACCGGCGATCGGAACACTCAGGCAAGGATGCAGCAATGAACACAGGCAAAGAAAACCGTCTTGCCCGTATTATCAGCAAAAAGTCCAACCGAGCACTTATTGTGCCCATGGATCACGGCGTAACGGCAGGGCCCATACAGGGCCTGACCGAAATGCACGCAACCATGAATGACATGATTGCCGGGGGTGCGGACGCGCTGGTTCTGCACAAGGGGCTTATCCGCCGGTGCCGCTTTGCAGACGGGAAGCGCACGGCCTTGATAATGCATCTTTCGGCCTCCACCAGTTTGTCGCCCCATACCAACAGCAAAACACTTGTGGGGTCTGTGGAAGAGGCCCTGCGGCTTGGGGTTGATGCTGTTTCTGTGCATATCAACCTGGGGGATTCCAGAGAGCATGAAATGCTGACGGATATGGGCCGCGTAGCCGGACAGTGTGAAAATTGGGGCATGCCTCTGCTTGCCATGGTGTATGCACGCGGTCCGCATGTCAAAAATTCTCATGCCCCTTCCGTGGTGACCCATTGCGCGCGAGTGGGCATGGAACTGGGAGCTGATATTGTCAAAGTTCCCTATACAGACGAGGCAAACACCTTCGCCGATGTTGTGAAAGCATGCGGAATACCAGTGGTTCTTGCCGGAGGAAAGCGCATAACATCGGATCGCGACTTTCTGACTATGGCTGCAGACGCCATCAAGGCTGGTGCATCGGGTTTGTCCGTCGGCCGTAATATTTTTCAGCATCCACGGCGCGGGAGGCTGTTAAAAGCTTTGAGAGGCATCGTGCATGACAATGCAACAGTGGACGAAGCGCTGACAACACTGCTGGAATCGGGCAACGACTCTCCTCCCACTCAGGGTTTCAGTCTTGCACACTCTGAATGAGCCTTGAACCATACAATCCACACTGTCAGCGCGAACAGAACCTACTCCGGCAGGTGGTATGTGCGCGCAAAGATTTCGCCGCCCACAATGCCGTATTCCCCATCGGCATACTGCACCAGCCAGTCGCCGGGGCTGCCGAGCAACACCCCCTTGCCGCCGGGCAGGGCCACAGCAGCGGGTTCACAAAGCAGCAGGGCGCGCGCCTTGCCCGGCAGGGGAACATACACGCCCTCCTCACTGCCTCGCGTATACATCCTTTCAAAACGCTGACGGCTTACCGGCCAGCACTCCCCTTCCGTACCTGTGAGCAGGGCATCCCCCGCCGCATAGGCCACAGGCCCTTCGCGCGTTTGCAGCCGTCCCTCTGTTGCAGCAAAGGACACGCGCACGGGGACGGGGCGTTTGACAGCCGGACGCGCTTCGGGCAGGCGGGCAAGGTCCACGCCGGTCATGTCTCTGGCGTAGATTTTTTCAAAAATGGCTGCGGTCACAATATAGATGTCGCCGGGAGAGCGGACAACCAGCCAGTCGCCGGGAGCGCCGGACACATAGTTTGTCTGATCCCAGAGCGTGAAGAGCTTCACCCTTCTGTCAAGGCGCACAGCCCGGACAGCGTCCGTGCCGGTGCTGACGCAAGCCCTGGCATGCCGCAGCAATTCGATGCGCCTGCCTGAGGCTTTTTCCAGCGCAGCGGGAGCATAGGGCAGGTCAAGGCCGGGAGCCTCGGCCAGGGGGCGGTAATTGCGCGCAAACACGTCCTGCCGGATGGGATAAACCTCGCCGCTGATGCCGATCATGAGCATGTCGCCCACGTCCACGGTCACGTCAATATCGCCTTCGAGCATGCGCAACTGCACCTCACGGCGCGCGGAAAACAGGTCAGCGCAGGGCACAAAGGCCTGCCTGACAGGCAGCTTGCGAAAAGCTCCCATGCCTTCCGGTTCGGGCAGCCCGCGCAGGCTCTGCGGGTCGTTGCAGTCCAGCACCGTGAACGCGGTGAGGTATTCCCGGATACGGATGTCGAAATATTCCTGCTCCGGCGTGACGCCGCGGCATTCGCTGTATTTTTGCCGCGCCAGGTATCCCCCGGCTTTTTCCCGATGCCCGCCGCCGCTTCCCATGCCGGAGGCAAGCCATGCCGCCAGTTCCGAGGCTTTTGCCTCGCGCACCGAGGTGCGGACGGAAAACTTGATGTCTTGGTTGGGCAACAGGGAATAGGCCACCACCATGTCCACGGTGTCTACCTGCATGGCAAGGTCGCTGACAAAGCCGAGAATATTGGGGTCGCAGGGAGGAACAGGGATCAGGGCATAGCGGTGCTCGCCGTTGGCGGAAAAATTGCTCAGGGCCTGTGACACAGTGTGCAGATCGTTCCGCGACAGGTTCGACAGCTTGAGCCTGTTGAGGATGGCGGTATTGACGCGCAGCGCATCCCACATGTCGCGATCCGTGGGATGGCGCACTTCGGCAAAGCCGTTGGTGTCGGTAAACAGGCCGTAGTACAGCGCTGTGGAAAGGGCTTCGTCCGGCACAAAGGACTCACGCCGGAGCATGTCCCATACCAGCGTGGCGCAGCTGCCCAGCCAGGGCCGCAACTCGCTTAAGGGGGGGAGTTCCTGTTCCTGGATATGGTGGTCAATGACCGCCACGCACGGAGCTTCCACCCTGCTCACATTGCCCGCCCCGTACTGGCAGTCCACCGTGACGAGCAGGCCGTCCCACGTGGTCATGCCGGGCAGATGACGCACCGGAATGCCCAGAGCCTCGATCATGAGCAAGAGGTTGGGCTTGGTCACCGGCGGCCCGGCGTAGAACAGCAGGGGGTCTTTTCCGGCGGCGGAAAAATAGCGGTGCAGGGCAAAACCCGCCGCCAGCGCGTCCGCGTCCGGCACGTTGTGGCACTGCACGGCAATGGGCCCGTACTGAAGGAGATCGTGCAGGTTCACCGCGCGGGGGCTCCTTCCCTCTTGACTTCGCAGTTGGGCGGAAGGTCCGTCACAAAGCGCCGCAGAGACTCCTCATCCAGACCGTTGCCCGAAGAGTCCAGAATCAGGGTGCGCAATTTTCGCAGGTACTTGCCGAGCTCAAGGTCCGTAATGGGCACGCCGCTCAAATCCAGCACTTCCAACTGCCGCAAGGGGCGCAACTGCGTCAGATCCTTCACCGGATTGCCCGCGAGCGACAGGCCCGTGAGGCTGTTTTTCAGGCCGTGCAGGGGCGCAAGGTCTTCAATGCGGTTGTGCCCAAGCCCCAGAAGCAGCAAGCCGTGCAGAGAGGCCAGAGGCCGGATGTCGGCGATCCGGTTGTTTTCGAGATCAAGCAGGCTCAGGCCGCGCGCGTGCGCCAGAGGCCCGATGTCGGTGATGCCGCGTCCGGCCAGGGAAAGCTTGCCGTGCAGCCCTGCCAGGTCTTCGGGCGCGAGAAGGCCGCGGGGGCGGGCAAGCTCCTGCCGCAGGGCGGATTCCAACTGCGGATCCGCGAACTCAAGCCCCTGCCCGGTCAGACGCGGCAGCAGAAAAAAGGCCGCGGCCCCCAGCAGGGCAAGAAGCGCAAGCCCCAAGAGCGCGTTTCTGACGCCGTGGCGGGGAGCCGCCGGAGAGAGGCGGCGCGGCGCGCTGGCGCCCGGCGCGGCCTTTGCGCCCTTTGCGGCAGGAATGCCGCGTGTCCGCTCCGGCAGCAGGGCGCTGAACATGCGCTCATAGAATTTTTCTTTTTCGTGAAAACGGTTTTCCAGCAGAGCCTGGATATTGCCGAGCTGCATCTTCAACCCGAGAGGAAGCTCCGCCTCTTCCACATGGACGCAGAGCATAGTTTTTCTCTGGTCTATGGCAAAGACGATTTCCTTGCGCACATTGTGCGAGGCAATGGCAGCGGCAGAAATGAAGACCAGAAAAATTTCGGCCTTGGCCAGCGCGCCGGCGATTTCGTCAGACCAGTCCGTGCCGGGATCAATGCCCTCATCGTACCAGATGCGAAAGCCTTCTTCATGCAGGCGCGTGATGTGCGCAAAGACCACTTCGGAATTTTTGTGCGCATAGCTCACAAAAATATACGGATCGTCGCCCTTGTAGGCCGCGAAAGGGGGGATCAGACTTTCCATGATGCCCTCATTGTGTTCGCCCGTGTTTGTATGGAGAAACCGCCCACCGCATAGCACAAAGCGGAAGATGCGGCAAATGCATTCCCCCCCCCACCGCTGCGGACGGGCACGCTTGCTCTGCGCGCAAAAGTCCGTATATCTGGAGCGTTGGACGCACAAGCAGAGCATTCTGGCAGAAGAACACGGCCGCACCTCAACATGCAGGCACAGACCACAGGGTATAGAAATGAAAAATTTCAGGGACGCGCTTGAGCGCAGGCAAATCGGCATATACCTCTGCACCGTTCTCGCGGCGGCGGCGCTCTCCCATTTTTTTCCCGCCACGGCCCTGCTGGGGGAATATGTCAATACGGCGCTGGCCGTCATGCTGTTTTTCACCTTTTTGCAGGTTCCCGTAACAAATATGGGGAAAATCCTTACCGAAGGCAGGTTTTTGGCCGCACTGCTCGTGACCAACTTCATCGTTCTGCCCCTGTCCGTTTTTCTGCTTCTGCCCCTTTTTCCCGCCGATCCCGCCATACGCCTCGGCATTCTGCTGGTGCTGCTCACTCCGTGCATTGACTATGTGGTCACTTTTTCCCACATGGGCAATGCCGACGCACAGCGGCTGGCAGCGGCAACGCCCGTGCTCCTGCTGGCCCAGATGCTGCTTCTGCCGGTGTTTCTGGGCCTGTTTCCGGGCATTGCGGCAAGCGGCCTTTTGCGGGCCGGGCCTTTTCTGCATGCCTTTGCCGTGCTCATTCTCCTGCCGCTTGTCTGCGCCGGGCTTGTGCAGCACAAGGAAAAAAGAAAACCTTCGCCGTTCACCGCCCCGGACTTTCTGGGGATATTCTGCGTTCCCTCCACGGCTGTTGTGCTTTTTTGCATCATCGCCTCTGTCATGCCCCACATCGAACCCGCCCGCGACGCCGCCCTGCGTGCCGCGCCCCTGTTCGTCATTTTTGCCCTTGCCGCCCCCGCCCTTGGCTGGGGGGTGAACCGCCTTTTTCGCACAGACGCTTTTGCGGGCAGAGCCATTGCCTTCAGCGCCGGAACGCGAAACTCGCTGGTTGTGCTGTCGCTCGCGGTTTCGCTGCCCGGAGCCGCGCCGGTACTGCCCGCGGTCATCGTAACCCAGACCCTTGTGGAACTGGCGGCCGAGCTTGCCTACATCCGGTATATCGCGCGGTGGGGGCAATAGTTTTGCCCCCACGACAAAGGCCGGACACAATACTGTGCCCGGCCTTTTGTGACAGCAGTCCGCGCTCCTTTTCAGGCTACGAACCGCAAGGACTCATGAACGCAGCTTGTCCAGCATGACGCGCAGTTCCTGCGCCATGACAGCAAGTCCCTGCACGGCCTCCGCCGACTGCTGCATGCCTCTGGCCGCATCTTCCGCAATGCTGTTGATGTCGTACACGGC
>ERZ773099.912-NODE-912-length-22836-cov-14.767174_pt1 | contig 22836 bp, 19 predicted proteins | sample MGYA00511120_ERZ773099 | MGnify/ENA primary metagenome ERZ773099 (study PRJEB29015, sample SAMEA2738012) | human oral metagenome | biome: human oral; feature: human-associated habitat; material: dental | place: China | collected 2104 ...
TTCGGACGAAAAAATCTACGTCAATCTGACGGACTTCATTTTATCAGCGATTCCTTAGGAAAAGAAAATAGCGCATGGCGGGCATCCCGTCATGCGCTGGGTGGTGGACAACATCTTTATATTATTCAAGTGGTTCCAGCTCTGATAGAGTGATTTTGTCATACGCCCCGTTTTTCTTATCCTCGGGATGCGGCTCCAATCCAATGATGGTAATATCTTTCTGGTTCGGTCCATACGCCCAATACATTCGCATGGCGCGACAGGTTCGGTTTTCCAAATAAGACTGCCAGACCTTTCGCCCGTACCGTCTGGATAAATCTGGAATTTCATGTGTATGGAGACTTGGATAGAACGGATCGATGGAAAGAAGTTTTAAGGATTTTCCCCATTTTTTATAGAGCGCTACGTCTGCTTTTGAAATACTTCCGTCCTTACTCTTTCGGTGCAGACGCATCCATAGTTCAAGCATTTCAGGGATACCCATACGAATCGAAAAATCCATACTCAGAACCCGGAGAGGTCAATCGATTCAGAAACTTTTCCTGCTTTCAGATTACGGATTGATTCATCCATCATTTGCAGAGTTTGCTTTGATATTTCTGTTGGTCGTACCAACTCGCGCGGCTCTAATAGGATGATGCCGTTATCGTATTCCTGCACTTCATAATAATCATATTTCGCACCACGTAAAGTCAGACGTTTTTTTGCATCCAAATGAGCTTGATAGCGACCTTTGACTGCAACTCCCATATATGCCTCCGTTCTAAAAAGTGGGATTTCCCACGCTCGATATACTTAGTATAAATCAAACTTGTATATTGTGCAAGAGATGGGAATGGGACATTGCAGCGGACATGAAAATACAAATATGACCATAAATTTTGATTCTGTTATGCTCTACTGTCCGATTTGATATTGCAATTTAGGGACTCCATTTTATCAGCGATTCCTTTAAAAAGCTCTTGCGTTTTTTTGCAAAAAGGGATAGAATAGAAAACGGAAAAGAAAACGTTTACTTTCGCTCTATTATGATTTTGATGAATGCATAGATGAACGGAGGATGCAGACGATGGCGATATTGGATGAGATGAAGGATGTGTTTCGGGAGAAGTTCGGCGCGGCAGAGACGCACGCGTATTTCTCGCCGGGGCGCGTGAACCTCATCGGCGAGCACACGGACTACAACGGCGGTCATGTATTCCCCTGCGCGATTACGCTCGGCACGTATGCGCTCGTCGCGCCGCGTACGGACAATGTCTCGCGGCTCTACTCGATGAACCTCCCCGCGAAGGGCGTGGTCGAGTTTCCCATGCACGGGGCAACGCGCAGCGATGCTTATGACTGGGCGAACTACCCCATTGGTGTTGTGCGCATGATGGAGGATGCAGGACATGCGGCGGCACACGGCTTTGACATTCTTTTCTATGGCAATCTGCCGAATGGCGCGGGGCTGTCCTCCTCCGCCTCCATTGAGGTTCTGATGGGCGTCATTCTAAACGATGAGCTTGGGTTTGGCATCGACCGCGTGGAGATCGTGAAGCTCGCGCAGAAGGCGGAGAATCAGTTTGTGGGAATGAACTGCGGCATCATGGATCAGTTCGCCGTCGGTATGGGCAAGAAGGACTGCGCGATCCTGCTTGACTGCAACACGCTCAACTATCGCTACAGCAAGATCGACCTCAAGGGCTGCAGTATCGTTATCACGAACACGAACAAGGCGCACAGCCTTGTCACTTCGGCGTACAACGAGCGGCGTGCCCAGAGTGAGGCGGCGCTGAAGGCACTGCAGAAGGTCAAGGCGATCAAGTCGCTCGGTGAGCTGACGAATGCGGAGTTTGACGAAAATGCCGCCGTGATTGAAGATGAGGTCGAGCGTCGCCGTGCACGGCACGCGGTCTATGAGAACCGCCGTACGCTTGAGGCGGTGGAGGCACTTGAGAAAAACGATGTGAAGCGCTTCGGTGAACTGATGAATGCGTCCCATGTTTCCCTGCGTGATGACTACGAGGTGACGGGGCCGGAGCTGGACACGCTCGCGGAACTTGCGTGGCAGCAGGAGGGCGTACTCGGCTCGCGCATGACGGGCGGCGGCTTTGCGGGCTGCACGGTCAGCATTGTGCGCGACGAGGCGATCCCCGCGTTTGAGAAGAATGTCGCGGCGGCATATACGGAGAAGATCGGCTATGCCCCGAGTTTCTATGTGGCAAGCATTGCGGACGGTACGCACCGTCTCTGATGAGAAGGGAGTATACTCATGGCTGTTTTGGTTTGCGGCGGCGCGGGCTACATCGGCTCTCATGCCGTCCATGTACTCATCGAAAAGGGCGAAGAGGTTGTCATCGTCGATAATCTGCAGACGGGGCATCGTGCGGCGCTGCACCCGAAGGCGAAATTCTACGAGGGCGACATTCGCGACGCTGCGGTACTCGACAAGATCTTCACAGAAAACGACATCGAGGCGGTCATCCACTTCGCGGCAAATTCGCTTGTCGGCGAGAGTATGGAAAAGCCGCTGCTCTACTTCAACAACAATGTCTACGGCATGCAGGTGCTCCTTGAGGGGATGGTAAAGCACGGCGTGGACAAGATTGTCTTTTCCTCGACGGCGGCGACCTACGGCGAGCCGAAGCGCGTGCCGATTCATGAGGACGATGAGACGAACCCGACGAACACCTACGGCGAGACGAAGCTCACGATGGAGAAGATGATGAAGTGGGTGAGCCGCGCGAACGGCGTGCGCTATGTCTCCCTGCGCTATTTCAATGCGGCGGGGGCACTGCCGGACGGGTCGATCGGTGAGGATCACAAGACGGAGACGCATCTGATCCCGCTCATCCTCCAAGTGCCGACGGGCAGACGCGACCACATCACGGTGTTCGGCGACGACTATCCGACGCCGGACGGGACGTGCCTGCGCGACTACATCCATGTCGTCGATCTCGCAGATGCCCACGTGCTTGCACTGGAGTATCTCAGGAAGGGCGGCGCGAGTGACATCTTCAACCTCGGCAACGGACAGGGCTTCTCGGTCAAGGAGATGATCGCGGCGGCGGAAAAGGCGACGGGACGCTCCATCAAGGTGGAGATCGGCGCGCGCCGCGCGGGCGATCCCGCGCAGCTCATTGCGTCCAGCGAGAAGGCGCGCTCCGTGCTTGGGTGGAAACCGCAGTTCACGGACGTGGAGCAGGTCATTGGGACGGCGTGGAAATGGCACGAGAGCCATCCGCACGGGTATGAGGACTAGGAACAGGAGGATCTGTCATGTGTGATATACAGCATGAAATCAGCCGCCTTCTGCATTTTGCCCGTCAAAAAGGGCTGATCGCATCCGAGGATGTCGTCTACGCCGCAAATCGGCTTCTCGATGTGCTGCACGTCGAGGAATATATTCCGGAGGCGGTGGAGGAAACACTCCAGACGGCGACGCCCATCCTTGAGAATATGCTGGACTATGCGGCGGCAAAGGGGCTGATCGAGGGCACGACGGACGAGCGCGATCTCTTCGACACACGCATCATGGACTGCGTGATGCCGCGTCCGTCGGAGGTCGTGCATGCGTTCCGCACGCGCTATGGGCGCGCACCGCAGGAGGCGACGGACTACTATTATGCACTGAGCATCGCTTCAAACTACATCCGCAAGGCGCGCATCGACAAGAACATCGCGTGGAAGGCGGCGACCGACTACGGCGATCTCGATGTAACAATCAACCTGTCAAAGCCGGAGAAGGATCCGCGCGATATTGCCAAGGCGAAGCTCGCGAAGGCATCGGGCTATCCGAAATGTCTGCTCTGCCGTGAGAACGAGGGCTATGCGGGGCGGGTCAATCACCCCGCGCGCGAGACGCATCGTCTCATACCACTGGAGCTCTCGGGGCGTCCGTATTTCTTGCAGTATTCGCCCTATACCTACTACAACGAGCACTGCATTGTGCTGAGTGAGCATCATGTGCCAATGCAGATTTCGCGCGAGACGTTTGAGAATCTCGCGGCGTTTCTCGAGATCTTCCCGCATTACTTTGCCGGTTCAAATGCCGATCTGCCGATTGTCGGCGGGTCAATCCTCTCGCACGACCACTATCAGGGCGGGCGGTATACGTTTGCGATGGAGCGTGCGGCGGTGGAGCGGGAATATATCTTTGCAAATTATCCGCAGGTGCGCGCGGGGCGCGTGAAGTGGCCGATGTCGACGCTGCGCCTTACGTCCTCGGACAAGGGGGCGCTCGTGGCGCTTGCGACGAAGATTCTCGCCGCGTGGCGCACGTACAGCGATGCCTCTGTCGAGATCTTGGCGCAGACGGATGCGCCGCACAACACCATCACGCCGATTGCACGGCGGCGCGGTCCGGACTTCGAGTTCGACCTCGTGTTCCGCAACAACCGCACGACGGCGGAGCATCCGCTCGGGCTGTTCCACCCGCATGCGGAGGTGCACCACATCAAGAAGGAGAACATCGGGCTGATCGAGGTGCTCGGCCTTGCGATCCTGCCCGCACGCCTGAAGGACGAGATGGCGGTGGTGCGCAGGGAACTTCTGCACGGCACGGAGGATATATCCGCCCTTGCGGCAGTCGAAAAGCACGCGGACTGGTACAAGAGGGTGCGTGCGGCGCATCCTGCCGTGACGGAGGAGAATGTAGACGGCATTCTGCGCGATGAGATCGGCGCGGTGTTTTTGCAGGTACTCATTCATGCGGGGGTCTTTAAGCGCGATGCGGCGGGGATGGCGGCGTTCGACCGCTGGATTGAAAGTGTAGCAGGCGTGTAGATATCTGCATACTCCTCGCAAACACCTCGTTGCGCAAATGGTCGTACACTTATCTGCCTAAATACCTGCGGATTCCAAACGCGCTGCGCTTGAACGAATAAAATCCGCAGGGGGCAGAACGTGTACTTTTCCCGTTTGCTTCACTAGGGTTTGCTTAGGAGTATCGCATGACAATGATACAGGGAGAAGAGAGAATGAAGGCGACGATCATCGACGTGGCAAAGGAATCGGGCGTCTCGGTGGCGACCGTTTCGCGCGTCGTGAACGGGAACTATCCCGTGCGTGAAAAGACGCGCCACAAGGTAGAACACGCGATCAAGAAGCTGGACTACGTGCCGAATCTGCAGGCGCGCGAGCTGAACACGCAGCGTTCCTCAAGCATCGGTGTCGTTGTGCCGAGCTTTGACAATATGTTCTTTGCCGAGGTGCTCGACGGGATCGAAGATCATCTGCGACAGAGTTCCTACTCCCTGCTGCTCGCGTGTGCGCAGAACGATGCGGCGCGCGAGGAGGAATGTGTGCGGGACTTCATCACGCGCAATGTTTCGGGCGTTATCGTCGTCAGTCCAAATACGGAGACGGCAGTCTCGGAGTTCTACGAGAATACGGCGGCGCGTCTGCCTCTGGTTTTTGTCAACAGCGCACGCGAACTCGCGGGCATATCATACGTGACGAGTGATCAGAGCGGCGGGGCGCGTGCGGCACTCGAGCACCTTTTTCACTATGGACACGAGCGCATCCTCTTTGTGCAGGGCGAGAACAGTGATTCCTACCGTATCAAAGAGAAGGTCTACCGTGAGATCATGCAGGAGCGTGGGACGTTCCATCCGGAGGATATTGTAAACGTCGGCGAGGGCAACCGCATCGAGACGGTGGAAAATACCATGTTCATCCTCATGGATATGATGCTCGACCTAGAACCGACGGCGATCTTCTGCTGCAACGATCTCATGGCGATGGGGGCGGTCAACGCCTGTCAGCGCATGGGGCGACGCGTGCCGCAGGACATCTCGGTGATCGGCTACGACAACACGGCACTCAGCCAATATACCGCACCGAAGCTCACAACCATCGACCAGAATATGGGCGATCTCGGGCGGGAGGCGGCACGTCTCATGTTGAAGCAGATCGAGGAGAACGTGACGGAGAATGTCGTGCTTGCGAATACCGTGGTTGAGCGTGAGACGACGGGCTTTCGCGTGGAGTAAAACGAACAGCCAATCGAAGGGGGATATAAATGAATATCATCTATCATGAGCGGGGTAAGGTCTTTCATCTCTTCAACGATTCCATCAGTTACATCTTCATGGTACTGCCCCACGGCGGGCTCGGTTCGCTCTACTACGGCAAGGCGCTACGCGACCGCGAGGGATTCGAACACATCTTTGAGCGCGTGCATCGCGGGATGTCCGCGTGTGTCTTTGCCGACAGCCGCGACTACTCGCTGGATGCGATTCGGCAGGAGCTGCCAACCTACGGCTCGTCGGATTTTCGCCGTCCCGCGCTGAACGTATTGCAGGAAAACGGCAGCCGCATTCTTGATATGCAGTATACAGGCTATCGCATCATGGACGGCAAGCCGAAGCTCGCAGGTCTGCCTGCGACCTACGTGGAGTCGGACGATGAGGCAAAGACGCTCATCGTTGAGGTGAAGGATGCGGTCACGGGGCTGCGTGCGGAACTCCTCTATACAATTTTTGCCGAGGGCGGTGCGATTGCGCGCAGTGTGCGCTATAGCAACGATGGACAGGAAGTGCTGCACCTGCAGAAGGTCATGAGTATGTCGCTTGATCTGCCCGATACGGAATACGACTGGATGGAGCTGACGGGGGCGTGGACGCGTGAGCGTCACGTCGAGATCCGTCCGCTTGCAACGGGCATCACGGCAATCGGCAGCCGCCGCGGGCACTCCTCGGGGCAGTACAATCCGTTTGCGGCACTCCTGAGGCGCGGGACGACGGAAATGCAGGGCGAGGTGCTTGCGATGAGCCTCGTCTACAGCGGTAATTTTGAGATGCTCGCAGAGGTTGACAACCACGGTGTGACGCGACTGCAGGCAGGGATTCACAGCACGGATTTCGATTGGAAACTTGAACCTGGCGCGGAGTTCCAGACACCCGAGGCGGTGCTTGTCTGGTCGGACGAGGGACTGAACGGAATGAGTCAGACCTATCATCGTCTTTATCAAAAGCGTCTTGTGCGCGGGCAGTGGCGCGAGAAGGTTCGTCCCATCCTTATCAACAACTGGGAAGCAACGTATTTCGACTTTACGGAGGAGAAGTTGCTCACAATCGCGGACAAGGCGGCGGAGTGCGGCATCGAACTCTTTGTGCTCGACGACGGCTGGTTCGGCGCACGCACGTCCGACTACGCGGGTCTCGGAGATTGGACGGTCAACCGCGACCGCCTGCCGAACGGCATTGACGGTCTCGCGGAGAAGATCGAGGCGCGCGGCATGAAGTTCGGCATCTGGGTTGAGCTCGAGATGGTCAACGAGGACTCCGACCTCTATCGTGCCCATCCGGACTGGGTGCTCTCCGTGCCGGGACGGCGCAAGTCGCTCGGGCGTTCGCAGTGCGTGCTCGACTTTTCGCGTAAGGATGTGGTCGATAATATCTACGGGCAGATGGAGGCGATTCTCGCGAGCGGCAAGGTCTCCTATGTGAAATGGGATATGAACCGCAGCATCACGGAGTGCTGGTCGCACGCGCTTCCCGCAGATCAGCAGGGCGAGGTGTTCCATCGCTACATCCTTGGGCTTTACGATCTCTACGAGCGCCTGACGACGAAGTTCCCGCACGTCCTCTTTGAGTCCTGCGCCTCGGGCGGCAATCGCTTCGATCCCGGTATGCTCTACTATGCGCCGCAGACGTGGGCGAGTGACAACTCCGATGCCGTTGAGCGGCAGAAGATCCAGTACGGCACATCCATGTGCTATCCCGTGAGTTCGATGGGGAGTCATGTCTCCGTCGTGCCGAACCATCAGGTCAACCGCATGACACCGCTGCATACGCGCGCAAATACGGCGTACTTCGGGACGTTTGGCTATGAGCTCGACCTCAACAAACTTACGGAGGAGGAAATCGCCGAGGTCAAGGAGCAGGTCGTCTTTATGAAGGAGTACCGTGAGATCCTCCAGTTCGGCACATTCTACCGTCTGCAAAGTCCCTTCGAGGGAAATGTAACGGTGTGGATGAGCGTGAGCAGGGACAAAAAGACGGCGATCGTCGGCTGGTACCGCACGCTGAATCGTGTGAACTATCGCTTCGAGCGTGTGCGGCTCGCGGGCCTCCTGCCGGATGCGCTTTACGAGAACAGCCGTAGCGGTACGCGCTGCTACGGTGATGAGCTGATGAATTACGGGCTGATCACGACGGACGGTACGGCGGGTGAGCCGAATGCAGAGAACGGACTGACCACAGACTTTGACTCGCGCATCTACGTGCTGAAAGCAGTGATGTAATCCATCCTTTTGATGATGAAAGCGGAGGCAGTGAGCCTCCGTTTTTCTGCTGTACACAGTAAATTTTAGACACCAGAACAACAGGGTGAATCTCTTTCCCATCAGAAGTCATTGCATATTTCATCGAGTTCCGATATTATAGAAAAGAGATAATGACATCAGATCTGAGAGGTGTGTTCTTAATGTCTGTCAAACGAATTTTTGTAGAAAAACGGCAGGGGTTTTTCGATATTCCTGCACAGCGGTTACTTCATGATTTGGAGGAGACATTTCGTCTGACGGAACTGCGTGCAGTGCGCCTATTCACACGATATGATGTGGAGGGGCTTAGTGACGAGGAATTTGAAAAGGTACGTAATATTGTCTTTGCAGATTTGCCGGTGGATACGATATATGATAATGAACTTCCTGAGTTTTTAGATGCACGCGTATTTGCCATTGAACCACTGCCCGGACAGTTTGACCCAACAGCATCTGCGGCGGCCGAATGTGTTCAGCTCGTCACGCAGGGGGAGCGTCCCTTGATTCGTACAGCACGTGTTGTCGTACTTGTTGGCAGATTAGCTGAGGATTGTAAGAATCTTAAGTTTTATTTCGATCATCACCTTTTCCCATTTGAATGTTCCAGTATAGATGATGACGTTTATGAGCGGATCAAAGCATACCTTATCAATCCTGTAGAGAGCCGCGAAGAATCTGTATGGGGAGATGCAGATTTTAACACGGAGATAGTGCTGCCTCCGGACGTTAAGGTTCTTACACAGTTCAACCAGCTCTCGAAGACGGAACTCGAGCAATTTCATGAAACCCATCACTTTGCGATGGGAAAGGAAGATCTTGCATTTGTGCAGCAGTATTTTCGCAATATGGAGCATCGTGCACCGACCATTACAGAACTGCGTGTCATTGATACCTATTGGTCGGATCATTGTCGCCACACCACTTTTACCACAACGATCGATGTGGTACATATCGAAAACGGTATCTTTGCGCTGCCCATTGCCGAAACCTATCAGCGATATATAGATGACCGCAAAGAGCTTTATAAAGATGAGCGGCGCGATATGACGCTTATGGATATTGCTGTCATAGGGATGAAGATGCTGCGTGCAGAGGGGAAGCTCAAAGATCTTGACGAATCAGAGGAGATCAATGCATGCAGCATCCATATCACAGTGGATGTGGATGGGAAAGATGAGGATTGGCTCCTCATGTTCAAAAACGAGACGCACAACCATCCGACAGAGATTGAGCCATTTGGCGGTGCGGCAACCTGTCTCGGCGGCGCAATCCGTGACCCGCTTTCGGGGCGTTCCTACGTCTATCAGGCAATGCGTGTAACGGGAGCATCTGACCCACGCGTGCCGATTGAGGAGACATTGCCAGGGAAACTCCCACAGAAAAAGATCTCAGTTGGCGCAGCGGAGGGATACAGCTCCTATGGAAACCAAATTGGACTTGCAACGGGGCAGGTGCGCGAGATCTATCACAAGGGGTATCTTGCAAAGCGCATGGAGATTGGCGCAGTCATCGGTGCCGCACCTGCTGCACAGGTTGTACGGGAGCGTCCGGTTCCGGGTGATGTTGTCGTTCTCCTTGGCGGGCGTACGGGCCGTGACGGCATCGGCGGTGCGACCGGATCGTCGAAGCAGCATACAGAGGAATCGCTGACCACGTCGGGCGCGGAGGTGCAGAAGGGCAATCCCCCGACCGAGCGTAAAATTCAGCGTCTCTTCCGCAACCCTGAAGTCAGCCGCATGATTAAGCGCTGTAACGATTTTGGTGCGGGTGGTATCGCAGTTGCCATCGGGGAACTTGCGGATGGGCTGACGATCGATCTCGACGCCGTACCTAAGAAGTATGAGGGTCTTGATGGTACGGAGCTTGCTATCTCCGAGTCGCAGGAGCGCATGGCAGTGGTGCTTTCTCCAAAGGATGTCCAAGCGTTCCTGCATCATGCGGATGCAGAAAATCTTGAGGCGACTGAGGTCGCTGTCGTGAGTACAGAGCCATACCTTATCATGAAATGGCGCGGCAAGGAGATTGTACGGATTGCGCGCAGTTTTCTTGCAACAAATGGCGTGCGCCAACATGTGCAGGCTATTGTTGAGGCACCTGATGAGAGTGTGCCATATCTTTGGCAGATTCCATCTATCGTGCAGGAAGCTGAGGACGATTTAGAAGTAAGATGGCTTGCCAATCTTAGTGACCTCAATGTATGTAGTCAAAAGGGGCTTATTGAGCGATTTGATTCGACGGTTGGTGCCGCGACGGTTCTCATGCCATTGGGCGGAAAGTATCAGATGACACCATCGGAGGCGATGGTTGCAAAGATTCCTGTGCGCTTTGGGGAGACAAATACGGCTTCTGTGATGGCGTTTGGTTTTGACCCGGATCTTTCTACATGGAGTCCGTTTCATGGTGCAGTTTTTGCGGTTGTTGAAGCTGTGGCGAAGATTGCAGCGACGGGTGGACGCACAGATACGATTCGACTGACATTGCAGGAATATTTCGAGCGTCTCGGTACGGATCCAAAGAAGTGGGGTCGTCCCTTTGCTGCCCTTCTTGGTGCACTCCGTGCACAGTATGAGCTGGGGATTCCTGCGATTGGCGGAAAAGATTCCATGTCCGGGACTTTTGAACATCTGAGCGTGCCGCCGACGCTTGTTGCATTTGCAGTGACAACTGTTCGTGCGGATGAAGTCATCTCTCCTGAATTCAAATGTCCAGATAATAAGATCATTATGGTTCCCGCTGCATATGATGCACAGGATCTTCCTGTATTCGCGCAGCTTCGTACGAATTTTAGTAAAATCTACAACCTCATCGCAGATAAAAAGGTATTTTCAGCGCAGAGTGTTGGAAAGGGCGGTATTGCAGCAGCCATTTCAAAGATGTGTCTTGGAAATGGTCTTGGTTTCAAGTTCACATACACGCCTTCACAGGAGATGCTCTTTCAGCCCCTTTATGGAACCATTCTGCTTGAAGTTTCACCATCGTTTGATATCGACACAGAGCTTGGGATCAAAGAAGCAGTAGAGCTTGGTGAGGTTCGCAGTGTTCCGAGTATCATTACTGAAGAAGATACCATTATGTTGGCAGATGTCCTGGAGGCATATAAAAAACCGCTTGAAAAAATTTTTCCAACCCATATACCACAACCTGTGTACAAGGTTCATCATCCGAACTATGTGCCGTATATCAGAGAGGAGCGAGTAAGCTGTGCAGTAAAAATTGCACGGCCACGTGTCTGCATTCCGGTATTTCCTGGTACGAACTGTGAGTATGATTCTGCACGCGCATGGGAGCGCGTGGGTGCTATCCCGGAAATGGTCGTCGTACGTAACCTCACTCCACAGGCAGTGGAGGAGACAGTCACCGCAATTGCCGCATCCATTCAGAGATCGCAGATCCTTATGCTGCCGGGTGGGTTCAGCGGCGGCGATGAGCCGGACGGCACAGGAAAATTCATTGCAGCCATGTTCCGCGCACCTGCAATAGCAGATGCTGTACAGCGCCTGCTGTGTGATCAGGATGGTCTTATCCTTGGCATCTGTAACGGATTCCAGGCCCTCTTAAAGCTTGGTCTATTGCCATATGGAGAGATTCGTGATTTGGATGAAAATACCCCAACATTGACATACAACAATATCGGACGGCATATATCACAGACTGTGCGCGTCAAGGTCGCCTCGAATCTATCACCATGGCTTGCCCGTGTGAACGTTGGTGATACGCATACGATTGCCGTTTCCCATGGTGAGGGGCGGTTCTATGCCGATGTGCATACAGTTGCGCATCTTCGGCGTTGCGGACAGATCGCTACACAGTATGTCAATGAGAAAGGAGAGCCGACACTCGCCCAGCCATATAATCCGAATGGATCAGTAAATGCCATTGAAGGCATCACTAGTCCCGATGGAAGAATTTATGGGCGCATGGCACATGCTGAACGCATTGGTGAAAATATCAGTAAAAATGTACCTGGCAACATGAATCAAATGATCTTTGAATCCGGTGCAGCCTATTTTATGGAATAAAGAAAATATTTTTCAAAACAAAATCCGTTCGTCCTATGTATCACAAACTAGGGCGAACGGATTTTTGCTGGATTGATATTATGTTTTTGGAACAGGGTCACCCACGTTCGCATGTGGGGCGAGATAAATGTCTACACATGCTTTTGGTGAGATGCGAATTTCTTTTCCTGCCGCCTCGATGATTGCCGTGTGATCAAATGCCTCATACCCTCTGACGACAAGCGATTGTCCGAGCGTGAGACCAATATGCTCGATATACTCGAGCAGAGCTGTATTATCTGGAATACGGCGCATAGTATAGCAGCCGCCCGGAACGGCTTCGGACAGGGGGATGAGTCCCTTTAATTCTTCCTCTTGATTCGCAAAGATGGCGCCGCCATGTGGGCAGGCAGAGGGGCGCTGTAAAAAGTCATTGAGTTTTTCAAAAAGCTCATCGGATGTCGCGCTCTGCAGAGCACTTGCTTGTGTGTGCACATCCTTCCAGTTATAGTTTAGGCGTTCAGTGAGAAAATACTCCCATAGGCGGTGTTTTGAGATGATGTGCCGCGCGGCAGCGTCTCCGGCATCGGTTAACATAATGAGATTTTTTCCATCAGTGAGAACGCCGGCTGCCTGCATCTTTTTGATGGTCTCTGTGACAAGTGAAGGAGAAACGGAGAGCCACTTGCTCAGTTCCTTATTCGTTGCCTTTCCCTGCCTATGACTTAGCTTAAAAATCGCAACAATGTATTCTTCCCATTGCGGATGTATTTCCATGTGATATTCCCCTAAATATAATAGCGCTTGCAAAGTGCAGTATATAGCGTTTGTCCTTCTGCTGTCAGGAGATAATAGTCACCACTTTGGCGCAGCACACCCGTGGATAGGAGCTCTTGGCTGATACGGCGAACACGAGGAAGATCCCATTTTAGATGGTCACCGATCTCCAAAGCATGGTTTTCTGGACTGAGTTCATTCTTTGCGGTATGTTTTCCAATGTGGAGGATGAAAAGCTCTCGCTGCATTTGCCGCACGCTCCGTATGCGGCGGATGTATGAGGTGATTGCACCTTTGGGACTTATGAGCAATGCAAATATGTAAACAATCATATTGATGACAGCACAGAGACCTGAGATGGAGGCATTCATATGCACAGCACAACCATAACCGACGATACTGTTTATCATACTGAATAAAAGTGCAAGAATCAATGTATCCGATAATTTTTTTGTGAATAGAAGTGCCGTTGCACCAGGGGCGATAAAAAAGGAGATGACAAGAATTGAACCGACCGCATCAAATGCTGCGACTGTCGTCAGTGATGTCAGTGACATAAATGTGTAGAATAGGATGCCGGTCGGAACACCGATAAGCTTTGCATATTCTCCGTCAAATGTAGATACTTTAAGCTCTTTATAGAATATAGAGATGAAGCCTGTAATTATGAGGGCAAGACCACCCATCTTAAGAGCAGAAGATGCGATCTCTATGCCAAGAACTTTTTCGGTATTCAGCCCTGCATAAATTACCTCACCCATAAGCACCATATCCGTATCAAGATGAGCATTTGCTGCAAACTTGCTGATAAGGATAACAGCAAACGCGAACAGCATGGGAAAGACGACACCAATGGCATCATCGTATTGAATAAGGTTCGTCTTGCCCAGCAGTTCAACGAGCGATACTGTGACAACACCCATGAGTGCAGCACCGAAGAGGAGCCATGGTGAATTGAGATCATTCGTGATGAAGAAGGCAAGTACGATTCCGAGCAGTACGGTGTGACTGATTGCATCTGCCATCATCGAAAGGCGGCGCAGGATTAAAAAGACACCGAGCGGCGCACATGCCGCTGCTGTCAGTAGGAGAACAAGCAATGCGTCATCCATGTGAGTGTCTCCGTTTCATCATAGTGTTAAGGATTCCCTTCGGCCCGCACAGAAGAGAGAAAAAGGCGATGAGGCAGGCAACAAGAATGATGCTTGGCCCAGTGGACATACCCTGCTCGAGTGTACTGATGTATGTTCCGACGAGCGCTGAAACTGCACCGATGAAGCTGCTCAGAAGGAGAACGTGTGCGAACTTATTCGACCACTGATTTGCTGCAACACAGGGGATGATGAGAAAGGAGCTGATGAGGATTGCCCCCACAGCCTTGATACCAATGCCAATGACTGCGATGGTCATGATGAGCAGCAGTACACTTAGAAAGCGGCAAGGCATCCCTGCAATTTGTGCATACTCTGCATCAAAGACAAAAAGCTTCAGTTCTTTGTAAAAGAGGACTAAAATCAGCAGACAGATAGTAGATACTATTGAAATTAGAAGGACATCAACCTCAAGCATATAGGCTGCTTGTCCAAAGATGTAAGTGCCGAGACCCGCTTGTGATGCGCCTATATAGTCGTGGTTTCCTTGGATAAAACTCTTAAGTGCCATACCTAAACCAAAAAATCCAGAGAGGAATATGGCAAGATTTGCATCTAATCCGAGACGCTTATCTTCATGCGCAAGCTGGATCAGTGCGTAGCTTGTGGCACCAGCTGCAATTGCTCCAATGAGCAGAATGATAGGGCTGCGTGTGGCGAAGATCATATAGGCAAGGATGATGCCGGGAAAGGTTGAATGTCCAATGGCGTCACCAATGAGACTTTGCCCTTTGTAGACACTGAATGCGCCCACAGGACCAGCTGCGACAGCGAGCATAATGCTCCCAAATGCGACAATCTGAAAGGTGTAGTTCATCAGAATATCCATTTCTGTCACTCCTTTACATGATAGGCGAGAGCAAGTGCTGCTTCTTTATCTAGCACCGCCATATAGTCTGATGCCTTGACGGTACGGTTCAGTACAACAAGATAGTCGAAATATGTGTCTAGTGTACTAAGATCATGATGGACAGCGATAACGGTACGGTGCTCCTTTTGCAATTCTATGAATTTATCCATAATGATCAGTTCTGTTGTCTCATCAACACCCGCAAGCGGCTCATCCATGATATAGAGCAGTGCGTCTTGTGCAAGCGCACGGGCGATAAAGACACGTTGTTTTTGTCCGCCCGACAGTTCAGAGATTTGCCGATCGGCAAAGTCTGCCATTTTCATCTGTTCGAGTGCATTCATTGCAAGCGTTCGGTCATCTTTTCTCGGGCGTTTTATCAGTCCGAGATGTGCATAGCGTCCCATCAGTACGACATCGAAGACCGTTGTGGGGAAATCCCAATGCACAGAACCACGCTGCGGTACGTAGGCGATTTGTTTGTGTACTTCAGACAGAGGTTTTCCCCAAAGGCGTACTGTACCAGAAACAGGCTTCAGGAGCCCCAAGATGCCCTTAATCATAGTAGATTTTCCAGCACCGTTTGGACCTACAATTGCACAGCGCACATATTCAGGTATATCAAGGTCAATGTCCCAGAGTACAGGCATCTGCTGATATGCCATTGTCAAATCCTCTACATGTATGACGCTTTGGTTGTTTTCCATTTTGCGTCCCTTCCCTGTTAAAATACGGGAAACACAGAAAAACTCTATGTTTCCCGCGGCGGATTGTTTTCCGCTCGATATATTTACTTCAAATGTGAAACAATGAGATCTACGTTACTGCGGTACATATCAATATAGGTATCCCCCTTTTGTCCATCTGGCGCAAGGGAGTCGGAAAATAATTCGTTTCCTTCACCGCTTACGATCTCTACATCAAATCCTTTCGTTTTACAGACCTCCTGAAGCTTCTTCATACGTTCAGGATTCGTCGTGCTCTCGGCGAACACGGCTTTTACCTTATGATCGACAATGTAGTTTGCTGTATTTTCAATGTCTGCATTCGCAACCTCGGAGTCCGTGCTGACGCCCTGCGGTGCGATGACATTCACATGATAGCGGTGCGAGAAATAGTTGAATGCGTCATGGGGGGTGACGAGATTGCGCTGGCCCTCTGGAATCATGCCAATCTTTTCCTTGATTTCTGCGTCTAGCGCATCCAGATCAGCAAGATATTCCTTTAAGTTTGCTTGAATTTCCTTCTCATGCGAGGGGAGAAGTTTTACAAGCTGTGCAGCTGTTTCCTCTGTTGCTTGTTTATAAAGATCGACATCGAACCAGAAATGCGGGTCGACGACATTTTTTCCATTTTCCTCCATGTAATTAATGCTTGTACTGGGGAAATTCTTTGTGACAGCAGTCCCCTTTTTCTCAAGTACTTCTGCCATCTTTCCCTCGAAGTGTAGGCCATGGTAGAGCAGCAGATCCGCTTTCTTTATTTTCTCAAGATCTGCGGGTTGGGCAACATAGAGATGTGGATCTTCACCCGCCGGGATGATGAGTTCAATGTTCACATAGTCCCCTGCGAGTTGTTTTGTCATATCGCGCAGGAATGACGTAGTGACAGTTACGGTTTTCTTCGTATCACTGGTATTGTCGCTGCTGTTGCTTGTATTTCCGCAGCCTGTGCCAATGATCATCATAAGGGCAAAGCAGAATAGGCCCAGCATCCGTGAATAAGTTTTTCCAAAGTGCATAGATACACCATCCTTTCTGTTACAGATAAGAATAACAAAAAAATTTGTATCTGTAAATATAATTTTTTACATATAAAAAATTATATTTACAGATACAAAAAGGATTCTGTACAATGGATGACCTGCCCCCCAAAAAGTTAGACATAGAGGATCTAACTTTTGGGGGTATTGTAATGGCAAAATACAGTACAGAATGTAAGCTGAAGGTTGTGCAGGAATATCTTGCAGGACACGGAAGGAAACACTATCGAAGTGTTATCGTGTCCCTCCCACGCTGCTTAGACGCTGGGTAAAGGCTTATCAGGCGTTCGGTGTCGATGGACTCCGACGCTCCCGTGCACAGCAAATCTACACTTTTGAATTTAAGTGTTCTGCGGTAGAATGTTATCTGTCAACAGAGGCATCCTATCAGGAGGTAGCCATCGCGCTTGGTCTGAATAATCCGCCACTGCTCGCCCGCTGGACGAAGGAATATCACCTTGGCGGCATGGATGCCCTCCGTCCCAAGCCGAAAGGAAGAACACCCACAATGCCGAAACAGCGAAAAGAACGTCTGCAAGATACGCCACAAGACGAAACCGCGCAGCAGCTGAAGGCTCTGCAGGACGAGAATCTGAAACTGCGCATCGAGAATGCTTATTTAAAAGAATTGAGGAGGTTGCGCCTGCAAGAAGAAATGCAGAGCAAAAAGCAAGGATCGTCTGCAGCCTCCGAGGAGAATTTCAGCTGAAAGACATCCTTGCAGTGATTCACTTTCCCAAAGCGACCCATATGTACTGGCAAAAGAAATTTGCTCAACCGGAAGTACGGGATGAGCGGGAACAGATGATCCTTGCCATTCGTAAAGAACACAAAGATTATGGCTATCGCCGCCTATGCGCAATCTCGGGTACAAGATCAATCACAAGGCGGTACAGCGGATTGTACAGAAGCTTGGACTTCAAGTGCATTCCTTTACGCACAGAACGCGCAAGTACAGCTCCTACAGGGGGTCTGTCGGCAAGGTTGCAGACAATCTCCTGAACCGCAGATTCAAAACCTCTATCCCGCACCAGAAGATCACAACGGATACGAGTGAGTTCAAATACTGGCTGCAGGGGGACGATGGGAAGCCCGTCGCACACAAACTGTATTTTGATCCGTATATGGATCTCTTTAATGCGGAGATTGTCAGTTTCCACATTGGACAGACACCGTCTGCCGCAGGGATTCAGAGCGCATTGGACGAAGCAATTCGTGTGACATCGGATTGTCCTTATCGGCGCACCTTCCACTCCGATCAGGGGTGGGCATATCAGATGACGTCGTACACGAAGCGGCTCAAGGAGGAGAGAATCTTTCAGAGCATGTCACGCAAGGGAAACTGTCTGGACAACAGTGTGATGGAGAACTTCTTCGGACTGTTAAAGCAGAGGAATCTGCCCGGCGACGTTCCGCCTACCCTTCCTATCCCCTCGGCAGCGATCTCATCTCAATCGGACTCTGGATTGGTGGAGCACATACGCCAAATAAAATAAAGGACGCAGAACAGACTCGGGAAAAATTGGTTAATTCTCACGGAGACTTACGTATTGCAAAAGAAAGATACAATAAATTCCAAGTTCTGAAATGTCCATGGTGCGGCACAAAGATGGTGTGTGACGAGGAGAAGGGCCATCGCATCGGTCAGTGGGGGTATCGCATCGACAAAAGGAGAGGAAAGGGGACTCATTTTCAGCTGTTCTGTCCACATGAACGCTGTCATTTTCATCTAAAACTCCCTATTCAAATCGTCGATGAGGAACTGTATCAACAGCCTCCTACCCTGCTCTTCGCGACGGTCGATAAATTTGCCATGCTGCCTTGGGAAGGACGGATCGGTGCCTTCTTTGCAATGGGCAGTGTGAACCGAGCACCCGAGCTCATCATCCAGGATGAGCTGCATCTCATCTCCGGCGCATTGGGCACAATCGTCGGTCTGTTTGAAACGGCAATCGATGCCCTCTGTGCGGACAAGGGCACTCCGGCAAAGATCATTGCCTCCACCGCAACCATCCGCAGAGCCAAGGAACAATGCGCCGTTCTCTATAATCGTGAAGTCGCACAGTTCCCACCACCCGGTCTCAATGCCGCAGATTCATTCTTTGCAAAGGAATCGACCATCGATTACAGCAAGGGTATATACGGACGCAAGTATGTAGGGATCATGCCCTCAGGCAAGACGAAAGCCATCCTCGAGATTCGCCTGATGGCAGCACTCCTGCAACGGCTTTACATGATGGATCTTCCGGAGGAAGTCAAGGATAAATTCTGGACACTGACCGTGTATTTCAACACTTTGAAGGAGCTCGGCAAAGCATCCACATTCGCGAATGACGATGTGAAGGACTTTATCAAGCGTACTGCGTATCGCATGTTTATGCCTTCCCGCCAGATGACAACGCCCGATGAGCTCACAAGCCGCGTCTCGACGACGGAACTCAATGAAACGCTGAACAAACTCAAAAAAATCGCCTACTCAAAGGATAATCTGGACGCCAAAAAATATGCAACCAACATTCTGCTCGCCACAAATATGATTTCGGTCGGGATCGATGTCGCGCGTCTCAATGCGATGATGCTGCTGGGACAGCCAAAACTGACCAGTGAATACATCCAGGCCACCAGTCGCGTGGGTCGCTCCTATCCAGGTGTTGTCTTCGTGCAATATGACGCGACGAAAAGCAGAGATCGTTCCCACTACGAACGCTTCTGTTCCTATCATGATTCCTTCTATCGCTTCGTCGAGCCAACGGGTGCCACGCCATTCTCAAGACCGGCGCGAGCACGAGCACTGCACTCAGTCATCACAGCACTCGTACGGCAAAAAACAGGACTCACCGGTGATGCTGATGCCATCCATTTCAACCGCGCTGATTTTTCCGATGAACTGCGAGAAATCGAGGCCTTCATCGTCAATCGCATGGTATCCATCAACCACCTTTTGGACAACCATAATACAGGGGATCCGACAGAACTGCGCAAGGAGATGGAGGACTTCCTACAGAGATGGGAACGATGCATCGACGCATATACAACGGATGACTCACAGGGGGCGCTCTATTTCGGTCAGAAATTCATGTTAAAGCCCCCCTCCGCAGAAGAAGGGCGTCTCCTAAAAGCGTATGGTTCTGCCGGAAAAGATTCAGCCATTGATACACTGACCTCAATGCGTCATGTGGACACTCCTGTATATGGAGCAGTCATATTGTGGGAAGGAGCGTATTCAAATGTGTGAACATCGATCCCCGTTGAATAAGCAGACGCACTCCGTTCGCACGGCGCAGGCAGTGCTGCAGTACGGTGCGGGTGCTCTGGTTGATTTCCCCGACCAGACGCTGGTCACCGCCGCGCCGGAATTGTGGCAAAAGACCATGAAAATATATGATGAGCGGTTTGCCAAAGCACTTCATGTCGATCATTTCGCACGTCCAACAACAATCGGCTATGTTCGTTTTCCGGAATGGTACTTCTGCCCCAAATGTCGCCATTTCCAACCCCTCAATCAGTGGATCGCGCTTTATCGGAAATCTGCACGGCCATGGCTGCTGGATGAAGATCCGAATATGGTGCGGCATATGCAGTGTCCCACATGTCGACAGGATCTCCTATGCACACGAATCGTTACGGTCTGTAACCATGGTCATCTGAACGATTTCCCTTGGGTCAGCTGGGTACACGCCACTGCAAAGAAGCCTATCTGCGGATCGCCCAATCTACAGTTGATGACCAGCACCTCCGGCAGTGAGGGATTGGATGGTATCCGTATCAAGTGCACCTCGTGTGGTGCCCAAGCTACGCTAAAGGGGGCCATGGATGAAGGTCGCTTTCAAGCTTTAGAGAATTCCGGAGAGGGTTATTCCTTTCGCTGCGAGGGTAGGCATCCATTCCGCCACGAACAGGAGGATTGTCACTGCTATCCGCGCGCCATCCAACGCGGCTCATCCTCTGTCTATTTCCCGCTTGTCTATCGCTCTCTCGTCATCCCGCCCTATGCAAATCGCCTCAATATGGATATTGAAAAGAGTGACGAATTTGATTTTTGTGTGAGAAGTATTGCCGATGAAGATCCCGAAGATCGTCTCGCTCTCATCCAAAAGAAGCTCTCCAAATGGACTAAAAAAATCGCCTTGGAAGTCGGTGCAAAGGAACAGGATGTGGAACAGATCCTGCGGCGCAAATGGTTCATTCGGCAGAGTGAGGGGAGCGGCATCGATGACTCCTATCGCTATGAGGAGTACGCAGCCTTATCCGGTGCGGTCAAAACGCGTTCGGATTCCTTTGCCGGAGACTTCTCCCGCGAGGAAACGGATATTACGCTCTATCAGCTCCCCCACCTGAAGGCCGTCACTCTGATTGACAAAATCCGCGTGGTCAATGCCCTCATCGGATTCTCACGCATACATCCCGTAACCAAGCCTTCCGATAAGGGGTTTGTCCCCGTGAAAAAGCCGCACACGAACTGGTATCCGGCCTATGAGGTGCGTGGGGAGGGGATCTTTATCGAACTCTGTTACGATGACATCACACGCTGGCTGGATAAATACCAAAAGGAATTGTTCGCTCGGATAGATATGCTCTATGCCAGCTGTCAAAATTCGCTCATCGGTGAACATCTTATGCAAAATATCAATCCCATCTATATGATGCTGCATACACTTTCTCATTTACTGATCGCGCAGCTGAGTTTTGAGTGTGGCTACAGTGTAGCCTCCCTCTGTGAGCGCATCTACTGTTCCAACGAGACCGATGAGAAAATGTGCGGGATTTTTATTTATACTGCAAGCGGTGATGCAGAGGGAACACTCGGGGGTCTGGTACGGCAGGGGCGCGCAGATGCCTTCCCACAAATCTTTCGGAGGGCCATTACCAAAGCAAGAACCTGCTCCAACGATCCCGTCTGTATCATGAGTCACGGTCAAGGACGAGACTCGCTCAATCTGGCAGCCTGTCACGCATGTGGGCTACTGCCCGAGACCTGCTGTGAGACCGGTAACATCTTGCTGGATCGCGGCATGATTGTCGGAACCTATGAAAATCCAGAGATTGGGTTCTGGCGGGAGTTGTGCTGACACCATGGCAGAATATCACCATTCATATTGAGGATATCTACCTGCAGTTCGAAAACAATACTGCCTTCTCTGGGAGCCGGGAAGACGCGGAGAAAGCGGCAGCCTACATACTCGCAGTAAAGGTGCGGGCAAACGCTGACGATAAGAAGGACAACTATCGCGAAGCCTCTGAAATCCGACGTGCGCTCTATAAGGCGTTCAAAAAGAAGCTGCCGGATTTTAAGAAAAAGACATTTCGTCCCGGTGTCTATATGAAGGTCGGCTACCTCACCTACAACGAGAAAAACTACGATGCTCGCGTGACGGAGGTCAAACGTGCGCTGGACGAGATCACAGTGGAGTGGTCACAACGATAAAAGGTATCTGACCATGCGGCAATAAGAATTCCCACAGAAGTGCCGCTATCATCGGTCAAACAGGAGAGCCCACCCCTGCTCCCTTGTGCAAAAAGAAAGCAGAGACGGGCTCTTTTCATTGTATTCTGTTACTCCGTCAGTGTCTTTGCATAGAAATTCTCGCGCGCCTCGGGGCTCATGGTCATGTAGTCCTTTGCGAGGGCGCTGATCCAGGAACCGTAGGCGGGGTTCGGGAAGACGATGTACTGTGTGCCGAACTCCTCCTGCGCAGCGTCGATGGCGGCATTCCGCGCGACGCGGTTCATGCCCTTCGTCCCGAGTGGGAGGTCGCCCGCGTTGTCGCCCATGTAGACGACGACATCGTAGTTCTTGGCAATTTGGTCAAAGCGCGGCTGTTTGTCGCTCATCTTCCGATCCTCCATGAGGAGGACGTGCTCCGCATCCACGGAGGGGAAACCGAGTGCCTTGAGGTTCTCAATGGTCGGCTCGTAGTTGACCTCGCTCCAACGATTGCTGACGTAGAAGATGGCAACGCCGCGCCGTGCGACTTCGTTCAGGAAGTCCGCCGCGCCCGGCAGTGCCTCGGAGCGTCCCTCGTGCACGGTCGCGCGCCACCAGAGCG
>ERZ773099.915-NODE-915-length-22796-cov-4.017018_pt1 | contig 22796 bp, 18 predicted proteins | sample MGYA00511120_ERZ773099 | MGnify/ENA primary metagenome ERZ773099 (study PRJEB29015, sample SAMEA2738012) | human oral metagenome | biome: human oral; feature: human-associated habitat; material: dental | place: China | collected 2104 ...
CTTCAGGAAACTGGAGGAGGAGGGCAAAGTGCTGGAGGAAGAGGCCTGTGCTATCTTTAACACAGGGCTCTTTACGCCGCATTATGAACCGATTTACGCTTATTTTATTCCCAACCGGATTCCCGGAAGGCAGAAGTGGTTTCTGGATGGATTTTATGGAGAGTACCAGCTGGCCGGGATGCGGGTGGACACAACGCATCTTCCTGCAAGGGCAAATTATTTTTCGGATCCGGCGGACTTGGTCTTTGATACGAACTGTAAAATTATCCCTCAATATAAACATATCTTTGATGATCCTGCCAATTTCGAGCGTCTCCCTGAATCGGTTCGCAACAGCTCCAATAAGACCGTTTTGTTTGACGGGGCCATCAGGCGTGCAACGCTCATGATTGCTGCAAATTACAAGACGGCCGTCCCGCAGTATCACATGGGACGGATACAGCTTCTCGTGCCTGTTTGTCTGTGCCGCGAGGACATCCCGGACCTGGCCCTCGTCGTCAGTAAAGTTCGTAAAGATAAAGACGCCCCAGGAGGAAACGCATATCTCGGACACACCTGCTTGACGCTCAACATGGCTTACAACAACGCCCGGCTGATAGCGCGGCCGGACAGCGCGTGGCTCAGACCATAGAAAAACGGCGCCACGTGGGAGGCGAAACGTTCCGTTTCCGCCAAAGCAAGCCTTGTTGGACTGTTCAAGGAAGACAAGGGCATGCACTAATGCTTTAATTGACTCTCAATGTTGATGCTTCCCCGACAGGGGGCTGGAGCACCTCTCCACAGAAAGCAACGGGCGACCATGTCCGTTGCTTTTTCATTTGTCATCAACCGCCCCTTTGCAAGCCGACATCCTCTGCCTCATTCAATCCATCAGTGAAATCTACACTTTTATGTCAGCCCCCCTCTCTAAAATAGACGTTGTCCAGGGCGGAACGTCCTTTTTTCGGCTTCCACCTCTTGCAAAGACCCCTGCAGGATGTCTGTCCGCTTGTTCAGCCCCGCACGTTCTGCGCTGGAGGACAGGAAACGACGAAGTACCGGCTTTCAAAAAAGACAATGATCACGAGGAGGAATGATCAACATGCGTAAGGGGAACATGCGAAAAGCGACCGTTTCCGTTTGTCTCTGCGCTGCTTTGCTGTCTTTCGGCAGCGCGGCGTCCCCCGCTTCCGCATCGGCATCCCCGGGCCTTTGGGAAAAGGTGTGGGGTCTTGGCAAAAGGCTCCTCACGATGTCGGTCGGTCATGGGGACGACGTTGCACGCGTTGTCCGCGCTTCCGAAAAACTGGAGGGCGTGGCTGAGGCCGCCGCAACATTGCCCAGGAAAGATGCCGTCAGGAGGATCCTGGAGGCTCTTGCCGAGGCCGGGATCATTTCCCCCTCGGACGTGCTGCGCCTGACGCGGGTTCCTGGCCTGGACGACGCGTTGTTGACAGCCGCTCGAAACGGCGATGACCTCAAAACGGTCCTCCAGGGGACGAGGAAGGCGGCCCGCAGCGTTGCCCTGCTCTCGGCCTCACAGATCGACGACCTGGCCGGACTGCCGGTGAAACAGGCCGCTCAGGCAATCGGTAAGCTGAAGCTGTCTCAGGAAACGCTTGAACGCACTTACCTGAGCATCCTGATCTCTCAGGGGAAGATCAGCGCCAAGGCCGCAGAGGAGCTCTTCAAGAACCTCAAGGGGGTTCCGGGCTTCGTGTCCACCATGAAGAAGGCCAGCAGCATCAATCCTGCCCAGCAGATGGGACATCTGTTCGAGTTGAAGCTGGCGAACGAGGCCCGGAAGCAGGGGTTCTCCGTTCTGGGAATCGGGACAAAGTTCCGGGATTTCGCCAAGAAGGGCTTGACGGACATGGACCTGCTTCTGGAACGGGGCGGAAGGAAGGTCTTCATCGAGGCCAAGAACTATCCGGACGTCGATTGGGTTTCCCTGCCCCTTTTCCGCAGGGACATGGAATCCCTGGTTCACGCGAAGGAGGTGTTCGGCCAGGCGGAACGGTGTTTCATCATATCGAACCTCCCATCGAACCCCAACATCGTTGCCGCATTGAAGGCCGCCGCCGAGAAGAACGGAGTGAAGCTCGTCTTTGGGAGCGCCGAGAGCGCCGTGTCTCAAGTCTTTTAAACCGACACAGCCTTGGTAGTGCGCATTTATGTCTCGGCTTTCCCTTAAGATAACTCCCAGTTGATCCCCTGTCGGGATAATCCGCCTGGACGGCAATTCAAGGAGGAATAAACATGACGGTTAAACCTGAGGCGAAGTTCAATCTGCGCGTCGTCCTTTCGGGCAAGTGCAACTACAAGTGCACGTTCTGCTCTTTGGACTTCAATCAGGGCGCCCCGAACCGCGACATGTGCACGAACCTCCTTAATGGCTGCATCGAGGCGTTTGCCCGGCTTGGGGGCGAGCGCGTGCATTTCTCCGGAGGGGAGCCCCTGCTCTACCCGAACCTGAACGACGCGCTGCGGTTGGTGCGGTCGCTGGGAATGTCCAATGCTCTGACGACGAACGGGGCCCTGTTGGAGGCCCAGAGACCGGAGTTCCCGACACTTGTAGACAAGATAAACGTCTCCATGCCCGCTTTCGAGCAGGGAGCCTACGCCGCCGTAACCCGCTCAAAAGGGGTTCTTTTGGAGCGTGTCAAGGCTGAGGCGGTAGCGATGCGGCGTAGGGGCATCTGCGTTAAAATCAATGCCGTATACCTTGAGGACAACGAGGAGACGTTGTCCGAGGTGGTGGTGTTTTCCTCCGCGCAGGACATCACCACCAAGATCATGAACGACATGTTCGGAAGCAGGGAGTATTATGAAAAGTTCCTGACCTATGCTAAGCGCTGGCGGAACCATCCTTATGTCGTGATCGAGAAGGAGCTGAACCCCGGATTGTCGATCTGCAGGGATTGCCGAGCCTTAAAACGTGGCAGCTGCCCCTCATGCCGCTCCATATGGCTTTATCCCGATGGGCGGGTGACCGTCTGTCCGCGGGGGCGGAAGGGAGGGTTCCGCTGTTCCACGCTGGAGGATGCACAAAGGGCGATCGAGATGTGCTGGAGGATGGCGTAAAGCCTGGAGGCAAGGCTCCGGTGAGCGCACTTGGTGCGCCTGATGCATTGATGCGCTTGATGTAGCGAATGGGCGCCGGTTTTCCAAGACAAAATAGGGGAGGACCCATGATGGGCGACAAAAAGAATCTATTGATGCTTTTTCGTAACGAGCTGCACGAAAGTGTCGAAACCTACCAAAAGAGTATGGAGATGCAGAAGGAGTTTATCGAGGATTCACCCGGCCCCATGCAGAGCCGCTACGACTCCGCCATGGTCGAAGGGCAATGGCTTCTGTCCAGTATGCAGAAGAACCGTGACACACTGCTCAAGGCCCTGGCCTGTCTCGACGCCCTCCTCGAGAAGGACGAGGAGGCCTGCGAAACCGTCAGGGAAGGGGCGTTGATCGTGCTGAGGCAAAAAGAGAACGGCAGGAAAAACAATTATCTCCTTTTGGAGGCTGCCGGCGGAGGAGGAGCCTCTGTCCTTTATAATGGCGAAAAGTACATGGTCATCACGGCGGAAAGCCCTTTGGGAAAAGCTCTTATGGGGAAAAAGGCGGGCGACGAGGTCGAACTCAGGACCTCCAGGCTCACGCGCTATGCCGTGGAGTCCGTCTCGTGACGGCATTTGCTGCGGATGGCATCGAGAGATGAGAAAGCGAGAGGTGAGAAAACGATGAAACCGCGCGTCAAAAACGATTCCTGGTGCTACACGGTATCCAGCAGGCCCGCCCGAAGAAGGGTGAAGCGCCTGGCGCACAAGCGGCACCGCAGGGAGGACAGGAGGATACTGGAGGAGGAATACCCTTTATGACGGAGCTGCTCACCACGTTTTGCAGGGGGCGCGAGGTTCAGCTGCTCTGGCAGCCGGAGCTCAAGACGATCCCCGATCGCATTGCGGAAGGGTTTGTGCCCATCGAGATGGCCGAGGGGACGAGGACCTTCGTCGATTTTCGATGCCTCGATCACCATAACGACTACTCGCACCTCCCTTCGGCCTGCGTTACCGCGCTTGAGTTTTACGGGACCCTGGGGGGGGACCGCCCGGCTCGATTGATGGTCAATCATGCGGATGCGGATTCCGTACTGACAGGGGTGACGCTCCTGGGGCTCCTGCCTCGTGAGCTTCTGGAGAAGCTTAACCCAGAGGTGGGGCTTCTGGATACGGATCCCTTGAGCGTGGACTTCGGAAACTTGCTCTATGGCGATGCCATCCGTCTCTGGAAAGTCGGCATGATGCCCGCGAGAAAAAGCGGTTGGAGCTGGCTTTATGGGATGCAGTTGTATCTTGATATTTTCGAGCATTTTACTTACTATGAGGGAAAAACGGGCGAACTCGAGGAAAGAGAGAGGGATCGGAGGAAAAAAGCCCTTCAGGATTACGATGAAGCGGTCACGGGGCCATCGGGCAGGGTCCTTCTGGTGGCTCCCTCGACGGTCAAGGGGTACGATGTGCAATTCTTCAGGCAGGAGGCCTTTCCCGCTACATCCCTCGAGGGGTGGCGTCACTGGTGCGTCGTCTCCCATGTCCAAAAGGTGGGGAATGTCATGTTGTCCTGCCCCAACAAAGAGGTGGCCGAGCGAGCCTTTGGAAGCGGCGGCCTGAAGAACGTCTTCCCCCGCCTTCCGGAGATCGAGGGGAAGGAATGGGGCGGCAGGGAGGCCGTTGGCGGTTCCCCGAGAGGCGTCGTCGTCCCCGCCGAGCTTCTGGAATCGGTTTTGGCGATACTTGAGGATTCCCTGTTGATAAAGGAGGTCGCCTGATTTGGGCAAAGAGGTGGGAAACGACGCCTGGAGTACCTTAAAGCGCTTGCATCGCCTGATCGCTGTCCTCGCCGAGGGGGGAGAGCACGGCGTTTCCTTCGAGGAGATTCGTAAGAAGGTCTACGGTGACAGTGAGGAGAGCCCCAGCTTGCGCAGAAAGTTCAATCGGGACAGGGACAATCTGCGCAAGCTCTATGGTGAAGTGTTGAAGGATGACGAGATTATCGAGGAGGATCGCGAGGAGATCGTCACCATAAAGAAAAACTCCGAAGGACGCTATGTCATGGAGAGCCGTTTCAACTTCATGTTGCCGATGAAGCTGGACGAAAAGCAGCTTCTGGCCATGGTCGCCGGCGTGCGTCTGACGCAGCATTTCGTGAATGTGCTCAGAGACCCCTCCGAGGAGGTTTGGGGAAAGCTGAAAAGGCAGATCCCAGCGAATTTTCTCGAGAAGAGCGATCGGCTGTCCGAGGCCATCACGGCCAATATCCCCATATCCCGCATAAAGGGGGACGACGAAATCTTCCAGAAAGTCCTTGATGCCATCGAGGGCAAAAAGGTCTTGAAGGTCGGCCAATATACGGATGGAGAGGGAAGGACGCGCTCCTGCACCCTTTCCCCTTATCTGCTTTATCTCAAACATCATGCCTGGTACGTGATGGGCCTCTCTCACGATGCGCCAACCAAGCTGTTGCCCTTCCGTCTGGGACGCATGAGGCTGGTTGAACACCTGAACGACGTCGATTTCATCCCCATCGCGGAATCCATAAAAGACTTGCGGAGAAAGATCGCCCTCGATTTTTTCCCGGCGAATACTAAAGCTTCTCACCTCGTGCGCCTCAGGATAACCGGCTCTTTCGCGCGGCCCTGCATGGAGACGGAGTGGTTCCCGGGAGAGACGAAGAGATGGGAGGAAGGGGGCAAAAGCGTGCTTTATGAGGTGGAGCTCATGGGGCTCGAGGCGATCACCCTTTGGATCATGAGGGCGCTGGACTGTGTCGAGGTGTTGGAGCCCAAGAAGCTGGCGGACAAGATCGACCGGCGCGTCGGGGCCTATCTGGAGCGCAGAAATAAAAGGAGAACGAGATAGCCATGGAGGACAAAATGCAGGGGACCATCGTTGAAAATTCCGTGGGCGCTGGGAAGGGAGATACTCCGCGCAAGAAGGTGCTGCTGTCGTTTGTGGGAGGTAGAGATCCGTATAATGATAAGAACAACAAGGAGGAACATTCTCTGGACATCGTTCCTGAGAATGTTGAGCCTCGGCCAAAAAACGAGTGGGGCAGCATCCTGACAATCTGCGAGCATATCCAGCCAGATATCGTGTATCTGTTTCCGTCCTGTAAGGAAAAAAATCCCGGCAACAACACCAACACGGAGGAGAACGCTGAAAAGGTCAAGGCGATCCTTATGAAAAACCGGGGGGAGCGTTCGTCTTTCCTCTGCAAGATTCTGCCCCTGGACATACAGGACGCAACCGACTTCGAAGAGATCTCCGTCGAGATGGAAAAAAAGATCGACGCGGTGCTCCAGGAGCTTGGAGATATTGCAAGGTATGAATTCCATTTGAACTGCTCTTCTGGAACTCAGCAGATGGCAGCGGTAGGCTACGTTTTTGCCAACAGTGGAAAGATCCCTGAGATCAAAAGGTGGCAATGCAAAGACCCAGAGCGCCTTCGGCCAAGAGAGGAAAGGCTGCGGGAGATCAACACCGCCTTCCTGGATGAGAGCATTTACAGAAAAAGAATAGAGGCGGGTATGAACCGCCTGGCCTTTCTTTCTGTAAAGGAGAACAGCGCGACCCTCTCTAAGATTGCCGGATCGGAGAAGCAGCGCCAGATCGGGACTTTACTGAGCCAGGTGTTTGACGCTTATCTCTTTATGGACGTTCTGCGCTATCAGGATGCTTACGTCACCCTGCGAAACGTGGAACAGCATCCCGATTTTGGAGGGTTGATGAACGCTGAACTCAAGGATATCCTGAAGGAGCAGGTCGAAACGCTGAAATCCCTTAAGGGGGGCAGCATCAAGGAGACGCACCAGAACCTCGTTGATCTTTACTTCAACATGCAGCGCTGCTTTGAACGGGGAAACTACGCGGACGTGCTGGCCCGGTTTTGGAGGATGGGAGAGGGGAGCCTCTACTACAGGCTGGAGAGCAAGTGGGGGATCAACCCTAGAGATCTCAATAACAGCTCCAACAAGAATAGCCTGGCAATTCTGAGGCAAGAGAGTCGCTATCAACCTACTAGGCATCGCAAGGAGTTTATTGGCTTTGAAGGTGGGCGAAAAGCTTTGTTGGAGGTTTTCAAGGATAAGGCTTACATTGAAATGTGGAAGAGCTACACAAAAGAACAGTACTATCCAAGTAAAAAAGTCTGGGATGAGAATCGGATCATAAGCTTGATTAATAAACGCAATGACTCCATTGTTGCCCACGGAATGAGGCCGGTATTAAAAGAGAATGCCGAAGATTGTCTTCCAATCGCGGAGGCGATGCTGTTGGCCCTCGTCCCGGACGCCGAACAACGCATCAGGGAGTATCCCTTCAAGAAGGAGCTCATCGAAAGGTGGATGACGCTGTTTTAGAGAATTTTTTCAGCTCCTCCAGAACGGCCAGACCTCGCCCATACCCTGCGTCGTCTTGTAGCCGACACCGGTGAAGAAGGCCAGCCCCGCAAGGGCCGAAAGCGCTGACCTCTCAGGCCCGCCCGGGCCCGGCAGCGTGAACTCGGCCTCGCCACAGAAGCCGCGCACGATCCGGTCCTGCCGCAGCCGCACAGCCCGGCTCTCGGCGCGGTAGTTCTGGAGCGTGATGCGGGGCAGGGCCTCCTCGAACCCGGGCCAGCCGTCGGGGTCGAGGAGGAGGCGCCACCGGCGCAGCAGGCTGCCGAAGATCAGGTCCGGAAGGGGCAGGAAAAGCTGACGGCCATCTCGCTTGAACCCGGTGGGGGAGACGAACCGCAGGCCCGCAGAATCCGTCGGGGCCGAGGGGATCAGCTGCTCTGGCGACAGGCCCAGGGCCATCTCGTCCTCCCCTGGGCAAAGGAGCCTGTCGAGGACGAAGAAAGCCGTCCCCAGGCGGACGACAGTCCCCTCCCGGGGGCGCAGAAGGGCCTCGAAGCGTGCGCCGTCCGCGTCGCGGATGAAGGAGACCCGGGCCCGGGCGGCGGCTCCCCGGCTGAAATGGAGGTCATCCGCGGCGAACGTGTCCTGCCCCTGCGGACGTATCATTCCGACGGACACAGGTTTTTCTCCGTCCTGGGCATTCGGGTGAAATACGGAATCCAAATCGGACCCCCTGACCAGGGCGCAAAACAGGGAAAAGAGCAGGTAGCCGTTGGACGCGGGCAGGATGGTCTCGTCTCGGGCCCGAAGCTGAAGGATGTAGCTGCGCATCGTCGTCATCTCCTCTTGTTGAGAGCGCGTTTCGGTTTTAGGCTATTTTAGGTCATTTCATTTCCGCTGAAAACCCGAAGGAGGTCGGTTCTTTTGCCCAAGACGTTTCACAATCCCTACAACTTCGTGAGGACGCCGAGCAGGACGGAGGCGGTGCTGAGGGATCTTTTTGCGGGAGACCACGACCCCTCCGACCCGAAGTATCAAGAGAATCATTCCCGCTATTGGGCGGAGCGCTACACGGGCGTCATCCCGGTGCGGCTCCGGACGCAGACGCCGCTCTTCATCACGAACCCGGAGACACGGCGAAAGATGGAAAGGGATCGAGAGAAGGAAGAGCGAAAGGCTCATTACATTTACGACTGTCTGGAGTACATCCCCGCCACGGCCCTGAAAGGGATGCTTAGCTCTGCCTACGAGATCATCACCAACAGCCGGTACCGGGTGTTCGGGAAGCGACAGCACGAAAAGCGTCTGGGCTACCGTCCCCAGGCACAGGCGACCTTGGTGCCCGGAAGGGTGAGTTGCAGCGATGGAAACTGGTCCGTAACCCTCTTTACCGGGACCTCGAAGATTAAGCCCGACGGCAGTGCGGATGGCCCCCTCTACGCCGCCTGGCTGCCTTGTTACCGGAGGGGGACGGAGAACGACGCCTGCCCCCGTCTGCAGCATGGGGTCGAGTATGAAAACGTGCGCCTTCGACAGTACAATCATGGAAGCTTCAACTTCTGGAGCGTCGCGGAGATCAATGGCTTTGCCTTGGAGCCCATAACGAAAAACGCAACCGCCACGACGGAGGAAAAGGTGGTTTGCGGGTACGTCGTCAAATCGGGCAAGATCTTCGAGAGAAAGCACGACGAACGGTTTTTTTTCAACACGGATACGCCCATCTCCCTGCCGCTTTCCCCTGAAAACATCAAGGCTTATGAAGATCTCATCGCGGATTATCAGCGGGTCCACAAGGATGGAGCCAACCCTCCGATCAGCGGACGGAGCGTCCAGGGCCTCCATATTCGGGACAAAGGACAGCTGGAGCTATCCGACGGTCGTTTCGTGTACGTCAAGACGGACGGCAGAACCGTTTCGGCCCTGTACCCCGTCCAGATCTCCCGCGAGCTCAACGAGAAGGCCCCTTGGAGCCTCCTCGACGACAGCCTGAAACCTGCGGAGACGATAGACCGGCTTTCCCCGGCGGAGCGGCTCTTCGGCTGGGTTGCTCAGGGAACAACCCGGGGACCTGGGGCCTGGAAGGGCAAGGTGCGCATTGGGGATGGCGTCTATAGCCCGAGGTCGGGTGAAGAGCGATCCTCCCCGGTGCAGCGCTTCGACAATCCCCTGCCCCTCAGCATTCTGGGGGCTCCCAAGCCCGCTCAGGCCAGGTTTTATCTGGGAGATGCTTCAGGAGAACCACAAGCGGACGGGCTAAGTAAAGAGAAGGCTGGATATAAAAACGGCAAAAAGCTCCGAGGACGTAAGGTGTACCTGCACCACACGCTGGCGCATCTTACAGACGGAAAGGAAAAAACGCGTTACTGGGACGAGCATCAGGGGGCCGGGATGTCCGTCCTTCCGGAGTACCGGCAGCCCTCCGGGGAGAAGCAATGCACCGGCCAAAACCGCTCGATAACAGGCTGGATTCCCAAGGGGATCGACTTTCGGTTCGACATCAAGGTGGAAAACCTGACGCGGGAGGAACTGGGGGCCCTGCTGGCCCTTCTGAGCCTGGAGCAGCACTATTTTCGCTTGGGCTTTGCCAAGCCCCTGGGGCTGGGCAGTGTGGCCCTCTCCATCCAATGGAACGGGGAGGAACCGCTCCCCTTTATAACCGGCGAGGACTTCAGAGAGCGCTATCATCAGCTGGACAGCTCTGCTTTCTCGCCCAGGGGCTTGTCCAAAGGACAGGTTCAGGCGACGATCCAAAATTATCAAAAGAATGTCATTCGCCTTTACGGTACCCCTCCTGCGGACAGCGTCGTCTTGGGGGACGCTGAGCTTTTTCCATGGGAGAAGAGCGAATTTTTCAAGGACCTGGGTCCGGTACAGCAGAGGTCGTTTCGATCCGCCTGGCTGGAGGCCCTGGAAAAGGATTCGGCAGAGCCGCCTATGGAGGCCCTTCCGGACAAGGAAATGCTCGAAGAACTTTACCCCAAGGAAATCGCCGCGCTGCCCAATGCGTACAAGGACATTTTGGAGAGGGTCAGAGACAACTGCAAGCGCTGCTGGAGCACCATTCCCTTTATCGATGACTTCACGAAGGCGATGAAGGGGGGGGGGATGAAGGGGTTCGAAGATGCCCCCGTGACCTACCCACGCAGCGAGGAAAACCGTTCCGACGGATTTGAGGGGTTCAGCTGGTTCGTGGAGAACGAAAGAATACAGGACGAGCGATGTGTCGGCCACAGCCTGCCCGCCGTCGGCGGGGCCCTGAGCGGTTTCTGAGAGGAGAAACGATATGTCTTCAATCATGGAACAGGATATCCGCCTCATCAACCTGGAGACGGGAGGGAATCAGGCCTACATCTTCGCCTCCAACAAGCTGCGCAACGTCGTGGGGGCCTCCGAGCTGCTCTACCGCGTCGGGACCCGGTACGTGGAGCAGGCCGTCGACGAGGCGACGGGGAGAGGCTTTTCCGTCGCCCGCATCGTCGAAGAAGCGCCCATTGAGGCCACGCAGGGCGAGGCCATCGAGGCGGTCATCGCCACGTCGGGCAAGGCGCTGCTGCTGGCGCGCGGCGAGAGGCTGGCCAAAAACTTCGTCCAGGCGTGGAGCCGGATTGTCGTCAAGGAGGCGCCGGGGCTCGACGCCGTGGCCGTCTATTCCAGGGAGCCCGTCGACCCCTCCCTGCCCCTGAGTTCCTCCTCAAAAAATTCCTTCCTGCAGGCCTTCCGGGAGACCTCCCGCCAGATGACCCTCCTGCGGGCCCAGGGGCAGGCCTCCCCGCTGGCCCGCTTTCAGCGCCTGCCCATCGCGGCGGAATGCACCTACTCCGGTCTGCCCGCCGTGGGGCTGGAGGCAGGTACAGGAGGGGGAGACCCGCTTCCCGTTTCAGGTCCCGCAGGGGCGCAGCGGGAGGCCTCGAGAGACCCTTCCTTTCAGGCCCGTATAAGAGGGCTCTTTCCGGAGAATTGGGAGAGCAAACTGTTTGCGGACAAGGGACTGGCGTCCCTTGAAGGGCGGGACTGGCTCGCGGTTGTCCACGCCGACGGAAACGGACTGGGACAGCTGTTCATCGACTTTGACCGATGGGTGGACGCCCTTAAAAACGGGGCCGCGACGGGTCGGGACTACATCCGCCGCTACCGCGAGTTCTCCTCCGCGCTGGACGCGATCAGCCGCGAGACGTTCCGCGAGGCCGTCGAGGCAGTTTGGGGCGCGGAAAGCCCACGCGCCCTGCCCATCGTGCCCGTGGTGGTGGGAGGGGACGACCTCACCGCCGTCATGGACGGCTACAAGGGCATCGACTTTACCCGAACCTTCATGGAGAAGTTCTGCAAAAAGACGCAGGAGCACGAGGCCGTGTGGCCCATCCTTGAGAAGGCCATGCTCCCCCGGCTGGGAATGTGCGCGGGAATCTCGATCGCAAAGCCGCACTTCCCCTTCTCTCAGTCCTACCACATGGCCGAGGAGCTGATGCAGAACGCCAAGGAGGTCAAGAAGCAGTTCGGTAAGGACTCCATCGCCCTGGATTTTCACATCCTCTACGACTCCGTCGCCACCTCGGTGTCCGACATCCGCAAATCCCTGAGTATCCGGGAGGAGCAGGACGGCGGCCGGCAGGAAAGGCACCTCACCGCCAAGCCCTGCGTTGTCTCCGGAGGGAGTCAGGAGAAGCCGGACGACGCGGGGAAGACGGACGAGGAAAAGGCGGAGCTGGAAAGACAGCACGAGGCTTGGAGCCGCGTTCACGATTTTGGGGCGTTCCGGCGCGCCGTGGAAGCGCTCGTGCGCATGGAGGCAAGCTCAAAAAAGCCCCTGCTTCCCTCCTCTCAGGTCCATGCGGTGCGGGAGTCCCTCTTCTCCCAGCACCTCAGGACGCAGGAGGAGGAGTGGGCGTTTCTCATGAACACGTACAGGGACTTTGCAGCGGAGTGGCGAAAGGTTTCCGAGGATTCGCCCTCCCTTTACGTCGATCTGGAGAAAACCGGAAAAGACGGAGTCTTTCACCATTACACCCATTTTCTGGACGCCCTGGAGGCCGCGAAGTTCGAGGCCTCCGAGGGACGGGGCAAAAAAAAGGTTTTGGAGAGCGAGGAGAGGACGGCATGAGCACAAGGTATCTGTGCCTGACTTTCTATTCCGACTGGCACGTCGGTTCGGGCGCCGGCATCCCGGGGAGCGTGGACCGTCAGGTGCTGCGGGACGAGGAAGGCTTCCCCTACGTCCCAGGAAAAACTCTGACCGGTATCCTGCGCGACGCTGCGGAATGGATCGCCGACACGCGGGACGCGCTGGATACGGCGAAAAACGGGAACAAACGGTGGAGAAAGGCCCTCATCGGGCTGTTTGGGGAACAGCCCGAGAGCCATGGAGGGACGCCTGGGGGCTTCGCTTCCGGCGCGGCGGTCGGCATCGGGAGCGCCGCACTGAGCCGGGACCTGAGGAACTACGTTCAGGGGCTTCAGGAGGCCTCCGGGCCGGATTTACGTGAGGCCCTCTTTACGGTTCGGCCGGGGGTGAAGATCGACCGGGGGACGGGCCGAGCCCTGGAGGATCACCTCTTCTCCACGGAGCGGGTGCGCGGATGCACGCTCTATGCTCCCGTCAAATACCCGAGGGGTCCCCTGTCCGAGGATGAAGAGAAGCTGCTGGAGGACGCGGTCAGGGCCGTGCGTCGGCTTGGGGGCAAGCGCCGGAGAGGGGGCGGGCGGTGCCGCCTCGACTGGTTCAACGCTCCTGACCGCAAGGACTCCGGGAAGGGACCGAAGACCTCGTGGCCGGAGGCCGGGGCCTTCGTGGAACTGGACTTCCGCCTCACGACGCTCCAGCCGGTTGTGATCAACAAGGTCACCCTGGGCAACCTCGTCAGGAGTGAGCCGACAATCCCCGGCGTCTCCCTGTTGCCCTGGTTTACGCGCGAGGCCCTGGCTCCCCTGGGAGAGGAAGCCCTGCGGTCCGCTGTCCTGGATGGGAATTTCTCGGTGGGAAACTTCCTTCCCGAGGTCGAGGGTGGACTCTCCCTGCCCATCCCGCTGTGCCTGGCCAGGGAGAAGGAGGGCAAGGGGATGCTCAACCGGCTGGTGTCCCAGCCCGAAAAAGAGAGCGTGCAGATGAAGGACCTGCGCACGGGCTACATCCGCGTCGAAGGGGAAAAGATTCAGTACCTCCCTGAGGACAGCCGCAGGCTCTTGAGGACCCATAACACGGTGGAGGATGAAAAACAAAGGCCGACGGAGAGGGTCGGCGGTCTCTTCACCTACGAGGCGATCCGCCCGGGGCGGACCTTTCAGGGGAGGGTCCGGATGTCCCGGGAGCTTTGGGAAAAGGTACGGGAGAAAAGTGATATCCTCCAAAAACTCGCCTGCAGCGAGCTCTCGATCGGCCGGTCCCGCAAGGACGAGTACGGGGCGGTGTTGCTGCAGTACGTTCCGTCGGATACCTCCTCGCCGGAGGGGCGGTTCTGGTCGCCCAAATTGCTGGAGGCGGGCGGCAAAAGCTATCTGGTGGTCTATCTGATCTCGGACCTCCTGATCCGTGGGGAATTTCAGAGCTACTCCCTGCGGCTGGAGGACCTGAAGGGCGCCCTGTCCAAGGTGCTCCAAGTGGAGCTTTCGGATGTTCCTGACAGCGATTGGACGAATGTGGAGGGACGGAGCTTTCGACAGTCCCCCTTGGGCGGAACCTCCGGGCACTGCGTGCGTGTGGGGCGGCGCGAATCGTGGCAGACGCGCTGGACCCTGCCCCGCCCATCCCTCAGCTATTTTCAGGCGGGAAGCGTCCTGCTGTTCCAGGTGACGACCCCCGAGGCCTGGAGTGAGGCCAGTGCACGAGCACTGGTCGAGCAAGGCCTCGGCGACCGGCGAGCGGAGGGCTACGGGCGCGTCCTGCTGAACCCGCCCTTCCTGTGCGGCAAAGGGAGTGGAGTCGAAAAACTGGAAACTTCAAAGGAAATGGAGCAGAAGGAGCCGTCCTTGGCTCCTGATCTGCCCAAACATCCCGAGGATCGGGAGCTTGTCCTCTCCCTGGCGGAAACCCTGTTCCGGGAACGCTTCCGTCAGGCTTCGCGCCGGGAGGCCTATGAGCTCGTCAAGGCGAGAGAGAAGAAGGGTAGGGACCCCGTGTTCGCAGGCTATCCTCAAATGACCTGGAGCGATGCCCCCAAGGCCAGCCAGTTCGGAATTCTTAGGGAGTTCGCGGCTCTTATCGGGGATGCTCCGGAACGTTCTTCCCTGGAGCCCGTCAGGGAATGGCTGAAGCTGATTCCACAAAGTTCAGGGAACAATGAAAAAGGCTCCTGGAAGGATTCGTGGAGAGAATGGGTCCGGGCGCTTGTGGACGAACCCGAGAAGGTCTGGGGCCTGTCGGAAGCGTTCGAAGCCGTTAAGAGACGTTTTGGGAAGGTCTTTTCCAAGGCGAAGGGAGTGGAGTGGGAACGGCTGACGTTGCTCACCCTGGCCGAGTTCTGGGACGTGTTCTGCGAGGCCGTCTTTGACGACACAAAGCGGACGAAGGGAGGAAGCGAGGAATGAGCCGGACGATTGTCGGGAAAGTGCGAGTTCGCGGAGACCTCGTCGCCCAGACCCCGATCTCCGTGGGGGGACTTGGCGCCGGGGAGCACGTGGACCTGGACATCGCCATAGACGGCGCGGGGAGGTTCTATATCCCCGGGACGAGCCTGGCCGGCCCCATGCGGGCCTGGCTTTCACAAAACGTCGAACCCGAGGCGATGCTGGACGAGCTCTTCGGTTTCATCGAGCAGACGGAGGATAAAGGACAGGCCAGCTCCCTCTTCATCGAGGACAGCCCGGCCCAGGGGGCCGTCCGCGAGCGGCGGCACGGCATTAGGCTCAGGGAAGACTCGGGAACCGTCGCAGACGGTTTTCTCTACACGCGGGCTCTCCTGCCCCGTGGGACGCGCTTCCCCCTGGAGATGGAGTTGGATATCGACAACAGTCCGGAGCCCGGAACGGAGCATCCCGCAGGGGCGCTGGCCCCGCTTTTGAAGGCTCTGTGCGAAGGGAAGGTTCGTTTTGGCGCCTGCAAGACGAGGGGTATGGGAGCGCTGCGTCTGGAAAATCTGAGAGTGGACTGTTACGACTTCGCCAGGGATCCGGGGGGAGCCCTCGACCTCGATCGCTGGCTGACCTCAGGCAGCTCCAGCGAGGCTCGAGAGACTTTGGGGATGGAGCAGGAGCTGAAGGCGCTTGAGCGCTTTGGGACACCGAAGCGGAAAGAGCGGCGGATCTTCGAAATCCTCATCCACTGGAGGGCGTTGTCGCCCGTCATGGTCAAGGCGGGGCGTGACGGGGTGGAGGCCGACATGCTGCCTTTGATGAGCGGTGTGGAGGGTGCCAAAGGTGCAGCGGGCGGCATCGCTCCCGTCCTGCCCGGCAGCTCCGTCAAGGGGGCCCTGCGTGCCCAGGCCCGCAGGATTTTGCACACGCTCTTCGACCCCAACGGGGAGAAAGCCTCGGAAAAGCCGGAGTATCTGGACCTCCTCGACGCCCTCTTTGGTTCGACGGAGTGGGCGGGACGGCTTTCGGTCGACGACATTTACTACAGGCCGGAGGCGCCCGTCTCCCCCGATGCGTGGCTGAAGGAGGATGCCGGCGCCCTGAACGCCGTCACGGAGCGGCATCAGCACGTCGCCATCGACCGTTTCACCGGCGGAGCCTCGGAGGGAGCGCTCTACAGCACCCGGCCGGTAAAGCGCGACGAGAGGGAAAGGGAAAGCGGATGGGATCCCATTCACCTGGCCCTGGACCTGTCGGACTTCCCCGAGTCGGAAGAACGCGCGGCACTGGCCCTGTTGAAGCTGTTGATCCGCGACCTGAGGGACGGGTACGTCTCCATCGGGTTCAGCGCCCGGCGCGGGATGGGCGAGATCGCTGTGGAGCGCGTCGATTGGGGCGCCGACTTCCCCAAGGAGGAGGCTCTCCAGCCCGTCTGGGACGCTTTTGTGGCGGGAGGCGGCGCCTTCCACCTTCCGCAACTCCCGAAAGAGGAGGCGAAACACAATGTGTGACTCCAGGGAAGATAGGAAAGATAAGATGAGGTCAACCACCCTGTACACCCTGTCCGCTCCGGACGTCTCCGCTTTCGAGGTGATGAAACAGGTCAGTGAGGCTAGGAAGCAGGTCAAGAGGATCGGCGGAGATGCGGTGCGGCCGTTCGTCCTGGCCTACACCCCCGACTTCTGCGGCTTCGTCGATTGGAGGGAGGACAAAGGGGGCGGGGATGGAAAATTTCTCTCCCTCGATGGGGGCAAGACAATAGAGAACCTCTTTGAGCTGCGCTGCTTCTGTCCAACCTTTGAGCTGCGGTGGGTGCGGGAGGGCAGCGAGAATAAAGGAAGAGCTGCCCTGCTGTCGGAATCCCCATTGCTGGGGGCAGAAGAAAAAAAGGACATATCGGCTCTCGGCGGTCGCTACCTGCTCTGGGGGCGGGGGGTGGAGCGTCAGGGGGCCGTCCGGCTGTGTGACCACCGCATCGGGGAGCTTCCAGTCCCCGCGGCGATGCAAACGGGCGAGCGGGTGCTCTTGAACGTCGTGGAGTACTTCGTCCCTGACGAGTACGGGAACCTGACCTTCCTGGCGGAACGGCTGACGGGGCTCCAGCCGGCAACCGATGCCGAAATCTTGAAGTTGACGGAAAGCGCATAGAGGCTCGAACGCACGCCGCTGCCCTCACGCTCTCATCCAGTATGGCCGCGCCCAAGGCGCGGCCATACGACCCTTTTACCAACTCGTGTTTCATCATGCGGATTGCCCCTGAAAGGGGAGTTGCCATCCCAGGTGGCGGGGGCTTGCTTTCAGCGCGAGGGACATCGCGCCCAAAAACCTTGGGGCGGCTACTTCAGGAGGACGTCCCGGTGGTCCAGGACCTCGAGGGCCGCGCTGCAGGCGCCGCAGTCGCAGTACTTCGCGCCCTTCGCCTTGATCTCCCGCCCGTGGGCCTCAAACTCCTTCGCCTTCTCGGCACCGAAGAGGGTGGCGCCCTCCTCCGACCCCATAAAAGCGATCAATCCGTCGATGGGCACCAGGTCCGCCTCCAGCTCCGCGATCAGGCTCCGGGCTTCAGTGGCTTCGTCGGCCTTCCCCAGCGCGTCCAGCCATCGCTGGCCGGCGGCCCGCGCCTCGGCGCAGCAGGATGGCGCCGCCATCATCCGACGGACGACCTCGATCATTTCCTTCTTGTCCACAGTCAAACAGCTCCCTTCAGAAAAAGACTCCACGGCGCAGCGTTGACGCCACCTCGGCCCTCAGGACGGCCGGCTCCACGCACCATGATATAGCACCCTTCCCCGCCCTGCAACACAGGCCCTATGGATAAAGCGGAGTGCACAAAGGGGACGCCCTGAGGCGCCCCCTTTGCAGAATATCGCTCTTTACCCTCGTGCAGGGCCTTGGCCTTACTCGCCCTTCAGGATGAGCTGGCGGGCTGCCAGCGTTTCGTCCGGGCGGGACACGATGGTGTTCTGCGGGGTGTTCGTGACGCGCTCCGGGTTCGTCTTGGCGTCCGCGGCAATGTCCTTCATCGCGGCGATGAAGGCGTCCAGTTCCTCCTTGGGCTCAGTGTCCGTCGGCTCGATCATGAGGGCGCTGTCCACCACCAGCGGGAAGTACACCGTCGGCGCGTGGAAGCCGCAGTCCAGAAGGCGCTTGGCGATGTCCATGGTGGTGACGCCGTTCTTCTTCTGTTCCTCGTCGTTGAAGATGACCTCGTGCAGGCTGGGCTGCGGGAAGGGCAGGTTGTAGTCCCCGCGCAGCTTCGCCTTCACGTAGTTGGCGTTCAGCACCGCCGCCTCCGTCGCGGCCTTCAGGTCGCGCCCCATCGTGCGGGTGTAGGTGAAGGCGCGCACCAGAACGGCAAAGTTGCCGAGGAAGGACTGCAGGCGCCCGATGGTGAGCGGAATGTTGAAGTCCAGGTAGTAGCGGTCGCCGTCCTTGCGGACGCGGGGAACGGGCAGGAAGGGCTCCAGGGCCTCACCCACCACGACGGGGCCGGCGCCGGGGCCGCCGCCGCCGTGGGGCGTGGACAGCGTCTTGTGGACGTTCAGGTGCAGCACGTCAACGCCCATCTTCTTCACGTCCACGTAGCCCATCAGGGCGTTCATGTTGGCGCCGTCGCCGTAGACCAGTCCGCCCTTCTCGTGGATGATCTCAGCCACCTCGGCCACGTGGTTCTCGAAGATGCCCAGCGTGTTCGGGTTCGTCAGCATGATGCCCGCCGTGTCCTCGTCCATGATGGCGCGGATGGCGTCCGGGGTAACGACCCCGTCGGCGGAGAGCTCCACCGGCACCGGCGTGTAGCCGCAGAGCGCCCCGGAGGCCGGGTTCGTGCCGTGAGCGGTGCTGGGCATGATGAGCTTGGTGCGCTGGCGCCCCTTGTGCGCGTGGTAGGCGTGGATCATCAACATCCCCGTCAGCTCGCCCTGAGCGCCGGCCGCCGGCTCAAGCGTCGCGGCCTTCATGCCCGTAATCTTCAGCAGGTCCTGCTCGAACTCGTACATCAGCTTCAGCGCGCCCTGCATACACTCGTCGGGCAGCAGAGGGTGCAGGTTGGCAAAGCCCGGCAGCGCCGCCATGGCCTCGTTGATCTTGGGGTTGTACTTCATGGTGCAGGAGCCCAGCGGATACATTCCCGTGTCCAGGCCGAAGTTCCACGTGGAGAGCCTCGTGTAGTGGCGGACGACGTCCACCTCGGAGAGCTCCGGCAGGTTCGGCTCCGCGCCCACGAGGGACGGGTCGAGGTCCGCCCCCGGCACGTCCGCCTCAGGGATGCTGATGCCGACCCGGCCCTTGCGGGACTTCTCCCACAGGAGATCCTCCTTGTACGCGATACCCCTCATTCCAGGATAACCCTTCATGGCTAGGCCACCTCCTTAAGAAATGCGTCGATGGCCTCGCGGGTGTGGACCTCCGTCGCACAGAACAGATACACGCCCTTGTATTCAGGGAAGAAGCGGCCCATGTCGAGGCCTGCGGCAAAGCCCTTCTTCAGGAGCTCCTCGTACTTCTTTTCAAAGCCCGCGGGGGCCTTCATGGCGAACTCGTTGAAGAACGGCGCGTTGAAGAGCGGCTTGAAGCCCGCCTTCTCCAGTCCACCCTTCAGGTAAGCGGCCTTGTCGTGGTTCAGCTTCGCGATGGCGTGCAGCCCTCCGCGCCCGGCGGAGGCCATGTACATGGCGGCCGTCAGCGCACAGTGGCCGGAGTTCGTGCAGATGTTCGACGTGGCCTTCTCGCGGCGGATGTGCTGCTCGCGCGCGGAGAGCGTCAGAACAAAGCAGCGCTTTCCGTTGCGGTCCACGGTCTGCCCCACGAGACGGCCCGGCATGGTGCGGACGTTCTTCATGGAACAGGCCAGGAGCCCCAGGGCGGGGCCGCCCGCGTTGAGCGCCAGCCCGAAGCTGCTGCCCTCGCCGGCCACGATGTCCGCGCCGCAACTGCCGGGGTTCTTCAAAAGCCCCCAGGCCATGGCCTCGGAGAAGGCCGCCATGAGCAGCGCGCCCTTGTCGTGGGCCGCCTTGGCCGCCGCCTCCAGGTCCTCGATGACGCCCGCGAAGTTCGGCGACTGGACGACGACGGCGGAGACGTCGTCCGGTATCTTGCTCAGGTCCGTGCGACCGTCCGGCAGCACGGGAAGCTCCACCGCCTCAAAGCCCGCCGGGCGGAAGTACGTCTTCATCTCTTCCACGTAGTGGGGGTGCAGCAGGCGGGAGTAGGCCACCTTGTGCTTCTTCTTGACGCGGATGGCCATCAGGGCCCCCTCCGCCACGGAGTTTGCGCCGTCGTACATGGAGGCGTTGGCCACCTCCGTGCCCAGCAGGTTCGCCGTCATGGTCTGGAACTCGAAGATCGCCTGCAGCGTCCCCTGGCTGACCTCCGGCTGATAGGGCGTGTAGGACGTCAGAAACTCGGACCTCATCGCCAGATAGGGGATGTGGGCCGGGATGGCATGAGCATAGCAGCCCGCGCCCAGGAAGGCCGTGCCGCTGAAGTTCTGCGCCGCAAGAGCGCGTATCTCCTTCGACAGGGCCCACTCGCTCTTGGGCTCGATGTCGATGGGCGCGTCGCGCCGCACGTTCGCCGGAATGGAGGTAAAGAGGTCTTCAACGCTCTTGACGCCAATGGCGTCAAGCATCTCCTTCGTGTCCTCCGGCGTCTGGGATAGATACCTCATGGGTTCTCGCCTCCCCTAGTGCTTGGCGTGCTCGCCCTTGGCGTACTCCTTGTAGGCATCAACCGCCATGAGCTTGTCGAACTCCGCCGGGTTGGAGGGCTCGATCTCGATCATCCACCCCTCTCCGAAGGGGTCCTTGTTCACCAGGTCCGGGGAGTCCGCAAGGGCCTCGTTGACCTTGACCACCTTGCCGGAAACGGGAGCGTTCAGGTCGCTGACCGCTTTGGTGGACTCGAGGGAGCCAAACGCCGCGCCCGCGTGGACCTCCGCTCCGACCTCAGGCAGCTCCGCGTAGACGATGTCGCCCAGCGCGGACTGGGAGAAGTCGTCCACCCCAACCCGGACGAGGTTCCCCGCCTTTTTCGCCCACTCGTGCGTCTGGGTGTAGCGCGCGTCGTCCTTGAAGATCAGCTCGTTGAATTCTTTCATTTGCAGTGTCCTCCCTTAATTTTTGATGATGATGAGTTACGACAAACGCAAAACGGTAACAACGCCGGCGCTCCGCAGTCCTTAACCGCCGGCCCGGCGTCAGATGGCCACGCGGGCCGTACGGCCCGGCCGGATGTCCGTGACGATCTCCACCTCAATGGAGCGACGGGCGTCCTTCAGGGTGACCTTCGTCCCCGGCTCCAGCTTGCGGTCCACCTTGACGTAGCCGGCCACCAGCCCCCTAGGCTTGAAGTCCGCGGGCTTGTCCGGGCTGGCCGTGCCGACGATCTTGCCGTTCACGCGGCTGCAGGCCACCTCGAGGCAGCAGGTCGTGACGACGCCGATCTCCTTGCCATCCAAGAGGACCTTCGCGCCGCTGTGGGCGTCAACCTTGCGCGGGTCGAAGCCGCAGTAGGCGAAGGTGTAGCTCTCGGGCGGGTTCTTGTAGATATCCGATCCGATGAAGGACTTCGTCAGCTTGCCCTCCTTGTCGCGGGGCAGGGCGAAGTCCCAGGGGGTGTTGACGAAGGGCCACGGCCCGATGTCCTGCTGGGACAGGGGCAGCATGGCCCCCATGCGCAGCGAGTCGCGGGCGGCCAGGCCGCAGGGCAGGATGTCGTCGCCACCCGACTTCATCAGGAGGTTCCACACCTCGAGGGTCTTGTCGTTGGGGCAGAGGATCTCGAAGCCCAGCTCTCCCGTGTAGCCCGTGCGGGAGATCAGGACCGGGATGCCGCCCTTCAGGTGGACGTCGTGGTTCTTCGCGGGGTCGTAATCGCCCAGGAAGTGGAAGTACTTCATGCCGTTCAGAAGGTCCGGCTTCTCCATGGCCTTGCGCAGGATGTCCGCGGACTTCGGCCCCTGGAGGTCGATCTTGCCGAAGTGTCCCGCCTCGTTCTTGATCGTGACGTCGAGGGAGCCCTTGTGCTTGTTCAGGTGATCCGCCACGATGACGTCGCGATTGGAGTTGACCACCAGCACGTAATCCGTGCGGTTCCCGTCCATGTGATAGGCGATGCAGTCGTCCACCACGTGCCCCTGCTCGTTCAGGATCATGGTGTAGCCGCAGGCGCCCTTCGCCATCTTCTCGAGGTTACGGGTGAGGCACCGCTGCAGAAGCTCAAAGGCGTCCTTCCCCGTGACGCGCACCACGCACATGTGGCAGATGTCGAAGATTCCGCTCTTCTCCAGGACGAAGAGGTGCTCCTTCACCGCCCCCGCCTTGTACCACAGGGGCATCTCCCAGCCGCCGAAGTCCGTCAGCTGGCCCTCCAGCTCATGGTGCACCGCGTTCAAAGGTGTCTTCTTAAGCAAGCGAATCCCTCCTCAAAGTCTTTGGGCAGGGCTGCGAGGCACTGCCCGCAAGAAAGTGACAGAAGACGATACAGGAACAAAGAAGTCAGGCTAAAGCGCTACAGACTGTGTTCATATTGTACATGCAGGGACGTTGAAAGGTCAAGCAAGGTTCGTCATGCAAACTATGTATTTTCGTCATAAAAATGGTCCGGCGACCCTGCCCCGAAGCATCAGACCGCCGACCCTCCGGAAGCCCGGTCTGTGGCGTTTCTCGTGTGCTATAATGAAGGACCATCACAGTTAATGTCATTATTTACCCGTTAAACTTCCAGAACCACCGGGGTTTTGTTTGAGGAGGCGAGGCTCTTGGCCGGGGATCGACGCGGAGCTGCCGTGTTTGAGATCGAGGGCCTGACGAAGGTGTACGGAGAGGGGACGGCGGCCGTCCACGCCCTGCGTGGGATCGACCTGACGATCCGCGAGGGGGAGCTGGTCGTCTTGCTGGGGCCCTCCGGAAGCGGCAAG
>ERZ773099.918-NODE-918-length-22716-cov-9.764750_pt1 | contig 22716 bp, 21 predicted proteins | sample MGYA00511120_ERZ773099 | MGnify/ENA primary metagenome ERZ773099 (study PRJEB29015, sample SAMEA2738012) | human oral metagenome | biome: human oral; feature: human-associated habitat; material: dental | place: China | collected 2104 ...
CTGTACGCTGTTTAAAAAATTAATTATTATTACCATGAAAAAAATCTGACTTTTATTACTCTTTTCGTTTCTTTTGAGCGGTTGTTTTTTTATCAAGCCAAGCAATCCGATCCCAGAAAATCAAGATCCGAAATGATCCCTCAATTCAGGACAAGTAATTTGCGATGCCGAAGATTCCTGTAATGATGAGCAAACCTTGGCAAAATTGAGTCAGAATTTAGCTGATTTGAAAATTAGAGATACTATCGGAGGGTTGACTCTGCAATCAAAGGAAATAACTCAAGATCATGCTGCTTTTCTTCTTACTGGAGCAACTAGGTTGACCTGAACGATCAAAATGTATAAAGATGAGGAAACTGATGAGCTTTTGGTCGATTTCACTCCAGAGCAAACTTTGGCGACTATCCATATTTCTGATTGAAAATTTAGCAACTATAGCATTAAACTCTTTGAATGAAACATTGGATTTGTTAGTTTTGATGCTCAGACGAGACAGGCGCTTTTGGCAGGAGAGGAGCTTCAAGTGGAGCTCAATATCACTTCATTTTTTCATGTAGGATGGTTTGAGTCTGAGTATTATTCAACTCTTGAGATTAGCGGATATGAGGTTATTCTAGATTAAGGAGATCAACAAGAAGGAAAATATGTTTGATGTTTAGGTGCATTTCTTTATATCATGATTATAATTTTATTTGACGATAAAATGATATGCAAAAATTCTGTATTACATTTGCCTGATGTGTATGAAGCTCCAAAACACCTATTTCAAACTATATAAGCACTAAGTTAAATTTGCCGATATTTAATAATGATGCAATCCTTTCTGAAGTGATTGAAAATAGAGGATTTTGGGATATAGAGGAACATAAAAAAGTCAGAAATAATAGACTTAAAGAAGTATTAGATTCATGAATTTCATTTATTGCGGATGTTAGTATTGATAGAGAATGGGAGAGTTTTAGAGAATCCCTATTAGCCTATGGTTATACATGGTTTATGATTAGCCTAGACTTGAGTAAAGGACTTTTGATGAAACTCTATGAAGCTAAAGGATATGATGAATCCTTAAAAAGGCTAGATACCCTTATGCAGGATCATGAAAGTTTTTTGGAAAAATTTTCTGATGATGTTGGTGTACATATTTGAGATGATCAGTTTTTTGATAGATTAGAAATAGCATTGAGAAGTATAAGGGCTTGGATAGAAAGTATGTAAATATGTTGAGTTTTAGGCTTTTATTATAACACTATGTGCAATACTTGAATTGAAAAAATAGATGAGCAAATCGCTTTCTCCTCCCAAATTAATGCTGTTATAGATCAAATAAAGCGACAGAACCACTGATTTGATGTAGTAAAAATCTGACCAGCATTTAGAGAGCCAAGTAATGTAATTTTTTATAATCCTCAAATCAAGCACTATATAAAGGCATATGTTCACAATAAAGTATGAAAAGAAGCTTATTTTACCGAGATTACTAATATCAATATGTTCAACGAGTTTTGTGATCGTATAGTTGGAAAATTTTCATGACCAACGATATTGAAGCAAGATGACGAAAATTTGTATTTTGTGATGAAGGATATTGAGAGTCAGGGGTTCTCAAAAATTGATTTTTCTAAATTGGCTTTAGATGATTTATTGAAAATATACAGTGAGTATAGGTCTACTTTCGATGAATTTGAAAAAAACAATGAAAAATTACAGTGAAGTTCTAATAAAATTAGGGTTTCTACTTGAGATAAAATATTCAAGATTTTGTCTGATTGGACCAATCCTGTAGCAAAAATTGCTTATTTTTGTGGACAAAAAAATAAAATAAAAGAGCGGTATCACGAATGAGAGCAATATGTTCACAGCTTTCTTCAAACTGATTTTGAGCAACTCAAGGCTAAGCTGAAGGAATTACAAAATGATGTAGAAAAAGCTGAACTAGAATTTGTGTATAATAGATTATGGACTGGACATGTTTTTTCTAATTGAACACATCATAAGCTGATAGATTTCGATTCATTATGATATCGTATAAAGTGAATAGAAACCGTTGCGTTAATGTGGACGAATACCTTACTTTCTGTTGAAAAATATCAAACCTATGAAGAATGGAAACATTCTGCAATGAAATGGAGAGACTTTATTGAAAAGGAATGTTGAAATCAAAATCTCTGAAAACTCCTTATTTTTCAGAAACTTATTGGGACTATGTATCTTGATTATCCTAAGTGAGAAAAAGTCAAAGAAGTCTCTGCAACAGAATATGAACTAAGGAGGAAAAGATGAATCCTTTGGGTGGGGAAACTTCTTCATGAACGATATAGTATTCCGTATCTTGAAACTATGCAAGAGATTTGATTATAGCACTTGTCAAGAAATTTTGATCATTACTAAAACTATCGCTCTTGAAGCTAATATTTTAGAGGATGCTTTTATCTTTTCTTTGGTATCACTATGAAACGATACTATTGATTGTTCATTGCTTTTGTTCTGTGATTTACGGTTTTTGCTGTTGTGTATTTTAGGAATAATCATAAAGTGTCCCATCTGCTCTGAAAAGAATTAAGTTGATGAGTTATTAGTTTTTATTATTCTAATCATTCTAGTTGGGGATATGGAGAAGCCTATACTATCTTAGTAGAAGATAATGTTCCTTATCTTAAAGTTTCTATAGATAATCTTGCGTTTCGTATGCCGGAGTTTTCTGGAATAGACAAGATAGATGAGTGAGTATATGTAGAAACTTTTGAATTAGACCAAAATATTTTGAAGGAGCTCGAAAAGTTGGCAAATAAACATAAAATCTGGGAATGGGAAGGTAGTTATAGTAATGATAAAGTCTTTGATGGCGATAGTTGGAGTTTCTCTATGAGATTTGGAAATGGAGAACAGGTTTCTGCTTATGGATATATGGCTAGTCCTACGGGTTTTCGAGAGGGGATAAAAGAGTTTTTGTCTCTTTTTGAAGAAAAATCTGCTCAAACCAGAGAAAAGGCTGATGAACTGTTAGAGACAATAGGAAGAAGGCAAAGTTAGTATGAGGAGGGTTATAAAAAGGCTTGCATTTTGTCTTTAAGTCCATATGCTATGAAAATAAACTTTTTTATATTTTTTATTGTTTGCCGATGAAAAAACTTTTTTCTATGCTTGTAGCGTTTGTGCTGGTGTCTGTTCTCGCAGCGTGTAATAACGAAAAACCAGAACCAAACGTTAATGATGTAATTTCTGGCGGAAATGAAGTTGCTAGTGGCTCTAACGAAGAAACGCTACAAACTGGGGAGATTTCTACTGGAGATGAGACTCCTTCAGCTGCAGAATTTAAGGCAGGACTCAAAGGAGAAGGTCCTTACACTGTGACTACAGCAATTACTACTTTTACTGTTCCAGAGGGATTCAGTTATGAGGTAAAGTCAGCTTATGTGTCAGATGATGCTAAGACTGCAACGGTTGAGATGAGTCTTACTCCTACAGGGACTTACCAATTCGCAGCTCTTACGATTACTAATCAAGGAATGGTTAAAAGCTATGAAGATGCGGTTCAGCACACAATCAAGCTTCAGAATTTGAATACTTACAAAGAAGGAAAGTCAGAGCTCTTGAATGAAGTGGAATACAATGGGATCAAATACCAGACGATCAAGATTTCTACTGAATACGGAGTTGAGTATTTCTTGGCTGGATATAAAGATGGACGAGAGATTCAGCTAAAGGTTCCAGAAAAGATCAACGGACTTACTATTGATGATGCAAAGGTAAAGGCATTGATGGATTCTCTTTCTGTAGTTCCACTTTAATAAAAAAGCTAAAAAATCTGAAGATTTTCAAGGGGTGGTGGATGACGAACTGCTCCTTTTTTTGTTTTGTCAACTTTGCTTGATTTTCTCTCGGCATTCTATAAGGTAAAGACGTTCTTTTTTTATTTTCTTATTCTTTTTATCATGAAAAAACGATCAGGAATCAGTCTTATGCTCTTTTTTTTGGGGGCGACTTTATTTTCGGGGTGTAAGGAAACTCAACCTACTGAGCCGGAAGTCAAACCAGCTACAGCATCTCCTGCACAAGCATTTTTAGAGACGCTTGCACCAGTATTTGGCAAAACAGCTAAAGACATTAAGCCCTTAGCCTTTAGCGGAGTGTGGATAGATGGAGAACTCAATGGTTATCTTCTTCGTAATGATGCTCTCGTTTCAACTGAAAACATCTGGGACAAGATTGAGCAGACTTTTGAGGGGTGGGTGGAAAAAACTCAAGCTGATGGCGTATGAGAATCCTATGTCGAGTATCTGAAGGATAATCTCATCTGTTCTGTCTATACTAAGCTTAATTACGATATGGATGAGGTGATGAACCTGGTGTACTTAGAGGAAGAAGATGCTGCTAAAAAGCAAGAAGCGACTGAGAAGCTTGATAAGATTTATGATGAGAGCACGAGAACCATTGAAGTTCATTGTGGGGAGTTTACTGAAAAACAACCTTCTCCGCTTGAGTTTAATTTCGATCTCTTCGGGGAAGAGCCATTCTGGGATGCAAGCTTAAGAGTAGATTCGCTTACTTATACGCTTCCAAATAATGAGACACACGCATTTGAAACTGATAATACGTATATCGGCTATTGGGGAACGTCTGGGGAAAATCTGATTTTTTCTGGTGAAAAATATGGTCTCGGTGTTATAGAAGGTGAACTTACTAAAGAGGCCTGTGTCGATACGACGGTTGGTGAGACGCATCCTTACAAAGCAAGAATTAGCTTCTGAGATGGAACGTTTGAGGGGTGTGCAGATAAAGCTGATGATTTCCTCGTTCCGGGTAGACAGGGGAAACTCGAAAATCTCTTCAAAAAAATCAATTACAAAGACTATACTTGAAAACTTAATCCAAAAACTGCGTCCTATGGAGGTATTCAGGCGCAAGGAAATCTTGTAGAGATTTTCTTGAAGCAGCTAGGGAGCGAGCAGACTGAGTACCTTGTGCTAGGAAAGACTGATAAAGGACGAAAAACCTATTGGCAAGGAACAACTCCTGTAGATGATGCAACTTGTGAAAAATATGTGAATGTGCCTGGATTGATGGATTTTTGAATCTTTTCTTCATGTCCGAGAGGATAGGCGTCTTTGACTTTTAGGCTTTTGAAGAGAGGAGAGAGCAAAAAAGGATTTCACTTTGGCATAATGGCTATTTTGACAGCAAAAAGAGGAAAGAGCAACTTTTGCAGGATTTGCAGAGGGGGCTTTTTTCTTTTTAGTGGAAATGTCGGATGGGTAGTTGGGGAGATCTATTTTTGCTTTGTTCTCAACCTAAAAATGTGGGAAAAAAGCTGAAATCAGATTTAGGACTGAAGGAGCATCCTCCCTCTGTATGAAAGTGGTGTCAGACCTAGGTGGATTTTCATCAAAAAGCTCAAATTACTCTCAGACCTAGGTGGATTTTCATCAAAAAGCTCAAATTACTCTCAGACCTAGGGTGGATTTCTATCAAAAAGCTCAAATTACTCTCAGACCCAGGGTGGATTTCTATCAAAAAGCTCAAATTACTCTCGGACCTAGGGTGGATTTCTATCAAAAAAACTCAAATTACTCTTAGACCTAGGTGGATTTCTATCAAAAAGCTTAAATTACTCTCAGACCCAAGGTGGATTTTCATCAAAAAGTCGAAAGTTTGGTAGGAGGATCATAGGTTTCTGATTTTTTTACAAAAAAGCTATCAGAAACTGATGAAAATCTTCTCAAAAGTTTGAAATGTTCAGATTTTTTCTTCTTGTCGGAGGAAAATGAGCAAACCTTCCCGCGCATAATGAGTGTAGGACTTCATAAGCTTCTTTGGTTTTGATTTCTTTGCTGGGGGGAGGGGAGTTGGAAGAGGGAAGGAAGGCTTTGGGGCTGTTTGATGATATTTGAGAGGAGGAAGAATAGCGGTAAATATGCTTGCATTCTTTCTTTAATTGACTATCGTGAGGGAGTCAGATTTCATTTCTTTTTTCTTTTTGATGTTGAAGCCTTCTGCGATTGCTCACTTTCCAAATATGCCTGGTGTTTACCTTTTCAAAGACAAGAAGGGGCAGATTCTCTATATCGGGAAAGCAAAGAATCTGAAGAAGAGGGTTGGGCAATACTTCACTCCGGGAAGTGTTTGGAAACAGGATATGATTGCACAGGCGGAGACGGTTGATTTTCTCAGTGTGGAGAATGAGAGTGAAAGTCTCTATCTGGAATCCAATCTCATCAAGAAGCATTTGCCTCCGTTTAATAATATGCTGAAGGGAGCGAATGCCTATGCTTATATTAAGCTCACGAAGCATCCAGTTCCTCAGCTTTTCATCACGAGAAAGAAAGTAAATGATGGAGCAGTGTATATTTGACCCAAGCATAATACTAGGGAGCTCAAGAAATTTCTTCAATATCTCAGGCAAATTGTGCAGTATAGAACTTGTCCTTTGAGTCAATTCAAAGAGGGGAAACTGTGTTCAGATTTTTATTTTTGACTATGTAAAGGGTGGTGTGCGAAGCCTGAGCTAGAAAAGCCCGACTATCCTCAGCTGATTACGAGTTTTTTTAAAGGAAATACTCAGCCTGTAGAAAAACAGCTTAAAAAGCTGATTGATGATGCTGTAGCGGTGCAGAATTTTGAGTGGGCAGCGAAATTGAGGGATATTTATTTACAAATTTCGCAGTTTACTGAGAAACAATCTGTTGAATATGCGAAATCTTTTTCTGGTTATTTATTGCAGATTCGTCAAATTGGGTTGTGGAGGTGTTATGTGTTATTGCATTTTTTTGAAGGGAAGATGATCGATGTGATCCGTCATCACTTTCAAGAAGAAGATTTGGATACCGACGAAATGTTGGCGAATTTTTCTTCTGAGTTTGGGACGTTTAGTCCGCAAGGAAATTGGTTTGCTACGGAGAAGTTTTCTCTTACCAAAGAAGAAACTGCTCGTATGGATCAGCTTTTTGATGACTTTTTTCAATCCTATCTTTTAGCACAGACTTTGCAAGGAGGGAGCGTGATGACTGAGCTATTGAGTGAGCTTCAGCAGCGTTATCATTTGTCGCATTTTCCGTATCAGATTGAATGTTTGGATATTTCTCATTTAAGTGGGGAGCGGACGAGTGGAGGATTGAGCTGTTTGGTTGGCGGGCTGGAAGAGAAAAGAAACTATAGGAAATATAAAATTCAGACTGTGAAAAATGATGATTATCAGGCATTGCAGGAAGTTTTGGTCAGGAGATTTGGGTTGGATGAGAAACAAGAGGTGGCGAAGCTTGTACTACCGAATCTTTTTATTCTCGACTGAGGAAAAGGTCAGCTTTCAATTCTTTTCGATTTGCTAAAGCAATATCCTGCGATAGAAAAGCTTTTTTCAGAAGTGCAATTTGCAGCGCTTGGGAAAGGGGAGGCAAGGAAGAAGTCCCATATTGGGCAAAAGAGTAAAAAGTCTGATTCTACTGTGGGAGAGAAGTTGTATGTCTGGAAGCATTGAAGTATTGAGGAATTTGATCTGGTGTATGATGAGGCAGATCGTTTGCTGACGAAGGTTAGAGATGAGGCTCATAGATTTGCAAACTATTATCGTAAGCAGCAAGAAAGGTTGGCATTTAAAAAAGCCCAGGAAGGGCTTTAGGATTATTTGTTTTTTTTGCTCTTTATTTTGTGGGAGATCTGTTGGATAATGATTGGTGTGAGAGAAAGGAAGATGATTGCGAAGATAATCAGTGTAAATCTTTTTTGTACGATTTCCAAACTTCAAAAGCTATAGCCCGCATAGATAAATAATACGGATCGCAGAAAGCCTCCGATGATATTGAATGAAATGAATTTTTTGTATTTCATTTCTCCGATTCCGGCAACGAAAGGAGCAAAGGTTCTGATGATGGGGATAAATCTAGCGTAGATGATGGTTTTTCCTCCGTGTTTATCGTAGAAATGTTGGGTTTTTTCTAGGTGTTCTTTTTTGATTCGTTTGATTTTCCCGGTGAAGACTTTTGGTCAGAGGAATTTACCGATTTCGTAGTTTACGCTATCACCGATAATGGCCGCAAAGAAGACGATCAATCGAATTAGGTGTACGTTGATACCGTTTTCTGGGTTGCCTGCTAAGGCACCAGCAGTAAATAATAAAGAATCTCCAGGCAGGAATGGCATTACGACTAAGCCGGTCTCGATGAAGATAATTAAGAAAATTATTCCGTAGATTCGTATTCCATAACTATTAAACAGCTCAACGAGGTGTTTATCGATGTGGATGATGAAGTTGAAGAGATATTTGATCGCGGAAAGGAGCGTGTTCATTGATAAGGTTCGAAAAGAAATAAAACTTTTTTATAGTATATAATCTAAGATAATTCGCTCCTCTTTTCTCTTGAGGTGGTAGTCTCTTTTTTCACAAAACTCAGGAGAAAGTGTGGAGAGTCTTTGGTTCCCTTCTGTAGTAGCAATAAGAGGATCAATATATCTCCTCTTGGACAAGCTACTGACAAAATATTTATTGGTTTTTGGGTAATATCTGCTGATTTTATAGCTTTCCAAATTCTTGTAAAAATTTCGCATTGCTGTCAACTCGGGGTCTTTTTCAAGGAGCTTGATAAACTCAGGCTCGGTAAGGTAGTAGAGATCCTTATGAGTGACCAGTTTTTTGGTAATTGCTTTTTTGAAAAGTTCTCCGAGAAAGGCCATTGCTGAGACACTTTCATAGCTGGAATAACAGCCTTCGCAATTTTTTATACTATATTCTCCGAGGAGTTTTGCTTGTTCAAAGTTTTGAAATCACATTTCTGGCTCTTGTTTTTCATTTTTTAAGATCGTTAGATCATCATAAATTTTTTTTATCTCTTCCAAATTTACTCCTCGTAAGGCATAAAGATTGGTAAGGGTATATTCTAATCTATCGGCTGAGAGCTGAGGACCTGGATTATCTGCAATAGGATAGCGAGTATAATCGTTTACCTCTTCTAGGGGGATATTTAGGTTTTTAAGCTCTTTTCTGATGATTTCATCTTGTTCTATAAGTTCTTGAGTATATTGTTCTGAGGATTCATGGTTTTTGGCATCTCCGAGAAAGAAGTCTCCTGCGTGCGAAAAAACTGTATGTGAAATGTCATGAAAGAGCCCTGCTAATGTCTGTTTTGGATCCTGAGTAAAATGCCAAATAATGCTTGCAACTCCTAGGCTATGGTCTAATCTAGAGTGAATAAGCCTATATTTATAGTATTTACAATATTCCGTTCCGCAGGTTTGTCCTACAAAAGCGAGTCTTTGCAGTGCTGAACTTTTAAAAAAAGGAAGTAAGAAGTCTGGTTCTTGTTTGCTGTAGAGTTTTAAAAAGGGAAGATATCATGGAGTGACCAAGTGGTGCATTGTGATTAATCGAAATAAAGTAGTTTTTATCTGAGTTCTCGCATCATAATTGCCGAGCTTTGACCAATATTCAGGCTTTCTTTCACTCCTTGCATAGGAATAAAAACGACTTCATCTACTGCTTTTAAAGTCTGAGGAAGAACGCCTTCTACTTCATTTCCAAAGATGATGGCAAGGGACTGTTTTTCTTCTCTTTTATAGTTTGCTAGAGAAACTGCTTCAGGAGTGATTTCTGCTGCAATGACTGAAATTCAGAGCCTTTTCGCTTCTTGAATGGCATCTGTGCTATAGTTGAATTGTTTTAGTTGCACTTCGTCTTCTGCACCGAGGGAGGTTTTTTTGACTTTGGTATTTTCTCGTGGAGAAGGAGAGTAGCCTGTCAGTCGGACTTCCCAGCCGAGAGCATCTGCGGTTCTAATGCAATTTCAAACGTTGTATGCGGAGCGGATATTTTCTAGGATGATGATTTTTCTTGGTTGCATCTCAGGTTGTGGAAAGGAGTTGAAGTTGAATTTTAGAATCATTTGTTTGTGAGCGGTTTGTCGAGCTATTCAGATTTAGTCTCTTTTTAAGATTTTCATTTTCTCAGGTGATTGCTGGACAAAGAGATCGATCAGATTATTACTGATGATAAATGAGAAATCTGGTAAAATTCCTCCTGTATCAAAGGTAAGCTCGGTATTGCTCTTGTATTCTCTAGAGAAGTTCTCTTTGATAGCTTTAGAAGAAGGTTGGATTCCCTTGATCCCTTGAAAAGATTTGCCATCTTTTTCGATATTGATAGGAAGTAAGAGCAGATTTTGTGCCTGGTTTCGGATCGGAGTGCCTAAAAGTTTGGAAGTGCCAGGATAGGTGGTTGGGCTACTTTCTATGAGGGTTCATGAGAGCGATAGGAAAGAAAAGAGGACTTTCCCTTTTTCTTCTCTGATTTTGAGGAGTGAGAGAGGAGCTTCGTCCAGTAGGAATAGCTGCTCTTCTTTTTTTGTGGAGAGCGGGATTGGAGGCGTCTCACCGTTTAATGTAATCAGCATTCAATCTTTATTTTTGGTCTCTAGCAGAAGGGTTTCTCAGAGGAGCGTTCCGTGGCTATATTCTGTAGTTCAGCTCCAGATTTCTTGTTGCTGAAGCTTGGAAGTTTGTCCGTTAAGCTCGCTAACTAAGTAATTGTGGAATTTCCCACTAGAGCGTTTTGTGATGATGCCAACTTTGTTTTGATTGGAGAAGAAGGCGTGATCAATGATTTCTCCGCTGAGCAAGATGGATCTTTGGTAATTAATTTTAGGCTCAAGTCAGAAGATTTGGAGCCTGGTTTCTTGAGAGGGAGTCGTGGTTGCGGCGTAAAGATGATTTTTGCTAAAAATGAATTGATTAAAGCTTCCTAGAAAGGTATGACGTTCTTTTGTTGCTTTTAGGTTTTTGAGATCGACGCTGATCATCGTTCGGAATTGAGGTAACTCCTGTGGAGTGAAAAGTGTTTGTAGGTCTTGACAGGAAACTGCTTTTTGCTTTGTAGAGCCAAGTCCATAGCCAACCCCCTCATTTAGTGTCGGGAAAAAGTTTTTTCCGGCTTGGCGCTGTTTGATGAAGGTAGCAATTTGTTCGCTTGTTGTATTCTCATTGGTGATGAGGTAAAGTTTTTCGTTTTGAACTCAAAGATAAACGCGTTTTCCGCTTTGGGCAAAATAGTGCACAGGAGTGATTTTATTATCTAGAATCTCGTAAAATAGCACAACTGTTTCAGACTTTCAGCTTTTACCTTCATGATTTGCGGAAAGAATGAGTGTATTGTTGTATCGATTGATTTGGAATGCTTTGAAATCTTGTGGAATCGTAATTCTGGCAATTTTTTTTACTTTTGTGAGATCGACGAGTGGAGAGTTGAAGCTTTTTGGTCATTGGATGACTGTTAAAATGTGTGTTTTTTCGTCGAATGTGGTCAAAAAAGTATTTGATTCAGATTTTTCTGTTCCTAGATCGATAATTGACTCTTGATGACTTTCTGTATACAGTGGAGAGGGAAGAGGAGTACCGTTTTTGACCAATTTCTCGAATTGATTACTGAGATCGATACATGATTTTACAGGCTTTCGATCGGTTTCTGGCTTCTCATTAGCGTTTGCTTTGGTGAAAACTCCGCAGATCAAAACCCCTAAGAGAAAAAATATTTTTTTTATCATAAAAAGAGTGCATAAGTAAAATTCCTTGCTACACTCTTATCGTTTCTGAATTGTTTTTCAAGAGAGAATTAGTTTTTGTGGAGCCTTTATAGTGGCTTAATTGTATGTTTCGCTGATTTGCTGTTCCAAGTTTTTGATTCTGTTTTCAAGTGTTTCTATTCTTTGTTCGAGCGATGGATTGCTCTCTTGCTCTTCTGAGACTCTAAGGTCAAAGGTTTTGAGATTCTCTCGACCGCGGTAAAGTTTCATCCTTTCAGAAGTCATTATTCCTTTTTGCTCAATTCCTTTTACGACACTTTTAGTGTAACTGATTTCTCCATTTTCATCTACTCTTGCTTCAACTTCTAGAAAGATATTGAACATTCTATCGGAAAGTTTCACGATAAACTTCTGATTATCTTTCCAAAGTATACTATCGAGATTCCAATATTGGCTATCATTTCTATAGGCTAAACTCCAGTCGCGATTTAATCATTCTAGAGGAGAAAGTTTGTCAGCTTTATTATCTCTAATATCATCATTGATTCTGTTTCTGATATTCCAGGTGTCGAGGTTAAATTTGATAGGGCAGAAAAAGGCATTTTCTTCTTCAACATAAGAGATTAATTCAGAACACTTGTTTGCATTCGGATCATAATCGTATTCAGAATATCCTCGTTTATTCATTCGTTCTGGTTTGTGAAGGTTGGTCCTATAAACTGGGTTTTTGGTGTTGAATTTCCGATTTTTGGGAATGTAGAGATCTACAGAATAGATCATAGGTGCAAGAGGCACTACTGCATCAAAAAGTTGGTGATTTTTGTGGGAAATATGAAGCACGTCATCTTTGATTTCATAGATAGGTTCGGAAATGTTTTCTGTTATTTTAGCGAAAGTTTCTTTATTGTAAGTATTAATTTGATACTTGAAAACTGCCTTGATTTTGGTTCCTTCGTAAGGAATGTAATTAATACTACTATTTTCTATTATAAAATCTTGAAATGGGTCTATTGGTAGGACGAGATTATTTGGTTCTATACTAATAGTTAAAGGTTGATTTTTTTCAGGGATTGGAATATAAAGTTCTCTTGTGAATTCAGACACTTCTGAACTTTCTATTTTAGAGAAAAATTGAACTCCTGTAATCCCTGCAATAATTAGTGCAAAAACTCAACTTATGATTGCAGTGCTTAAAGTGGCTGTATTCATAAGTTTCTTCTTTGATAACACACCGATACTTCCTAACAACAGTAATAATGCTGATAGAAATCCAAAAGCTAGTCCTAAGGAAGTAATTGCTGGGAATCGCGAAGTTATCTCCATATTATTCCATACATATCAAGTTTGTAGGTAATAGAACATGATTCCGAGTATGCCAAGGACAAAGACAAGAAATATGCTTCGGAAAAAGAGGAAACAGATTTTTACGAAACTCCAAAAAGGTCAAAAGAGTTTTGCTCCTCGTTTTAAGAGCGTAGGAATAGCTGTTCATAGAACTCGTTTTACGCTTCTGAATCAGAATTTTATACTATTGCTAATGAGGAGTCTCAAATCCCAAATTTGAGTCAAAAAGTAAGAAAAAACTGATCTTTTCTCATAGTTTTTCTCTGTGATCGGAAAGATAAGAGCAAGCAAAAGATAAGCCACAACTCCCCAGAAAAAGAGAATTTCTGTTCCGCTTGCGAGAAATATATAGCTTGCAAATAGCGTTAATCCTCTCCAAAATCGCACATTCCAGCCTGTTCCTTGTCCAAACATTCCACAAACTCACAAAAGAATTGCACTCTCTTGAGGTCTATTTCGATCGCTTTTTTGGAGCTTCTCGTAGAAGAGTTCAGGTTGTTTTATTTTTTGTTCTTTATCTGTGCTATTCTCCTGATGGCTTGAGGAAAATTCTTCTTCAGCAAAGATTTCTTCAGGTTCTCCTAGGTTATTTACGATTTGGATTGCGACTTTTTGTGTGATTCAGGTTTTTTCTGTTGCTTTTTCGGCGAGCTTGTCTGCAAGTCTCTGCAAAATATCTTGATGAAGGTCCGTATCAATTTCATTCTTGGCTACGAAAGTATTGATTCTCTCTATATAATCCTGCAGAAACTTGAAGACATCATTTTCGAGTTGGAATGATTTTTCGTTGAGATTGAGTGTTTTCATTGGTATGACAGGTAGGAAAGTAAAGTAGATGTTCCCCTCCTTTGTGTAAGGAGAGATAGAGGGGCTTGATTATTAAGAACCCCCTTCGTCCCCCTTCAAAAGGGGGATTTTGTTTACAGATTTTGGATTCAAAGAATGGCGGTATTGAGCTGATTTCGGGTATGTTCCATCTTTTTCATAACCTGTTTACCGAGAGGAGTCAGTTTATAATATTTTCTTGGAGGGCCACTGACTGATTCCACCCAGGAATAGGTTAAAAGCTGATCCTTTTTGAGGCGCGAGAGAAGGGGATAGAGCGTCCCTTCTACGATGAGGAGATCGTATTTTTGTAATCCGCTGATAATGTCTGAAGCATAGACCTCACCTTTATTAATAATGAGGAGAATAAGGTATTCTAAAATTCCTTTTCTCATCTGGATTGCAATATTATCGGTATCATACATCAGCATTCATTTTTTGATATAAATATACTACCTTGCATTACAAACTACTATATGAAAATTTTTTTTAATTGCAAGAGCAATACTATTAAAATAGAAATCAGGTAGCTTGTCTTGAGTTGTGGACGGCTTTTTAAGAGCTTTCTAGGAATAGATCAAAAGCTTTTTGGGCTGGGATATTGTATTCGACAATCTTGATAATCATGTCTAATAGCGGGAATGACTCGTTCGTAGTTGCGAGAAATTTGGCAATAGCTTCTGTTAAATAGAGGCTTTCTGCAATCATATTTATCAATCCTCCTGTAATTTCTGCTTTACTATGCCCCTCTGCTAGTAGGCGTCCAGCGTTTCGGTTTCTACTTAATACGCTTGAGCAGGTAACATAGAGATCTCCGATTCCCGCGGAACTTTTCCGAGTTTCGGGTTTGATTTTTAGAGAGGAGCCGATTTTGCTGATTTCTTGGATTCCCTCTGTCAAAATGAGTGCTTTGGTATTTGTGCCGTATTTGAGACCATCAGAGATCCCGCAAGCAAGTGCAATGATATTTTTGAATGCTCCCATAAGCTGTACTCCGACGATATCTTCGCTTTCTTCACACTTAAACCGCTTGTTGTGAAACAGGTTTTTAACCGTTTCTCTTCGTTCTTTGTCGGACGAAGCAAGGACCACTTTGGTTGGCTGGTGTTTTACGACCTCTTCGGCGTGAGAGGCGCCTGAAAGCACGATAATCGGCACGGCACCTAGTTTTTCTGTAATGAGGGAGGAAAGAGGAGAAAAGTCTGATGCGTTCCAACCTTTCGAGGCGAGAACTATAGGTTGTCAGGTATAGTAAGGCTTGAGCTCCCTGAGGCAGGAAGTGAGTCCTTTTGATGGGACTGCCAAAACGATAATTTCTGCTCCATCTAGTGTTTGGGCTAAGTTTGTCGAGCAGGTGAGTTTTTCGTGGAGCTGGACTCATGGCAGATACTCAAAGTTTTCGTGCTTCTGGTTAATACTGTCGGCGTCTGCTTGAGAAAGCGAGAAAAGCCTGGTTTCGTGACCGTTCTCGGAGAGCACTTGTCCTAGTGCTGTTCACCAACTGCCTGCGCCTATTATTGTGCATTTCATTCTCCTTTTTTTAAGAATAAAAGCTGAATTTTTTATGCGATTCGATGGATTTCTGCTGATTTTCATCTTTGTAAGTATCGGAGGAGTCTTTTCTCTCTGAGTAAGGAATGGTTCTGGTCGGTGGCGAAAATTGAAATGGAGTATTCTGATTTTTCTTTCTTTGTTGTTAGCTCGAGGAAAATCTTTTCGAGTTTCTCTTGGCGGTGGAATCTGATTTTTCTGAAATTTAGGAATTTGGAGATGGTTTTTTCTGCATTGAAATAGAGATAATTGAGCGGAATGAGTGAATCGACTGCTGCATCCTTGAAATAGCGGAGCTCGTGCTTCAAAAGTGTATTGGTAAGAATGCTTTTTCGGGAGAGCCTGCTAAGGAGCGGATTGAGGATGCCGCATTCTTTGGATCGATACTTGAAGGGAAAGTGAAACGTTTTTGTGGTTTTTTGTGCGGGAGTCGGAGTATAGGAGCTGGAGAGCTCAGTTAGTAAGGATTGGGCTTTTTCTGAGTCAGCATATTCTCCAAGGATTCCTAATTTTCCGACGAGAGAGTGAGCGAAAACTTCTGTGAGAAGGTAAGTCTGAAAGAGTGGTGCAATCAGCTTTTCTTTTTTTTCTTGTAGGAGATAGAGTTCATATACAGGTGGTAGGATTATGAGGTCTACTTCTCTATTTTTTAGTCGCTCGATTCCTTTTCTGACGGCTTGTAAGGAGGTTTCAAAGTGTTTCTCTCCATAAGGGGCGTTGAGACTATCATAGTAGATGAGGTATTCTTGGTCGTGGCGGTGCAAGAAGCTGAAGAGTGCCAAGCTTTCCATTCCACTTGAGATGATTCCTATTTTCATACCTCTGGCAAAGGAAATAAAGTTAGGTAGCTTTCAAAGTTTTTCATAAAGGTATCCATTGAGTCGGCTGTGAGCAGAAGATTAATCATTTCTAATTTTAGGGTGAGCTCGGAAAGTGTTTTCTCGAGATTAAAGGTATTTCCTGAGGTTTGTGCAAGCTCTTTTTCAGTTTCGCTGATTGCGGTCTGGAGTCCTTGCTGTTTCTCAAGGAGGGTATTCTGGAGGAAGAGTTTACTCTTGCTTAGTAACTCGTTCTCAAAATCTTCCATTGCTCCCTGGATCATATTCTTCTGTGAGGCGAGCTTTAAGAAAAGCTTTTTTTTGGATTCATAGAGCGAAGATCGGTAGGAGCGGTCATCTCAGCGGTTGAGGTTGTTCATGATTTGTGTGAGGTCCTGATAGGCTGTTTTGAGATAACTATTGATAACGGTAAGGTATTCCTCGCATTTTAAGGTTTCATTTTCTTGGACGAGATATACTCTGACTGCGTTTTCGGTCACTTTACAGCTCAGCTTCTTCTGGAAATTGGAGGCAGCATAAGTCGAAGCAGTGCTTCGTAGAAGGGATGAGAGCAAAACTCAAAGGAAGATCAGTTTTTTCATACTTTATATCGTTTGATGAGGTAAAAGTGGGGTTCTATTTTTGATGTTGGGAAAGCAGGATGCTTTTTGTGGCTAGCCGATAATAAGATTCTGGATACTTTCAAGTTTTGATAGCAAATTCGAGTTCGATGAGCTGTTTAAAGAAGTTTTTGATAAAGTCTTGGTAGCTAAGCAATATGCTAATGTTTTTTAGGTTTTTGTGGACGACAAAAGGGTTGAGCTTGGTCTGTGCGATGATTTCTTTGGCTGAAGTGATGCCTTGCTGATGATAATCTAGCAGCGTAAGATATACTTTCAGTCCTCGGGTCAAAAGTCCGTTCGCGGTGTTTCGGTTTTCTCCGTCGCTCTTCATTTTTTCAAGCGTCTGGGCGGCGAGCACCGGATCAGAAAAAAGCTGATCAAAAAATGCAAAAGAATCTCCCTCTACCATTCCAAAACAGTATTCATCGATCTGTTCTTTGGTGATCTGACTGGTCGTTGGAGGGAGTCAGTATTTTAATTTTTCTGCTTCGCTTACTAAACGGTAAGGATCGTCGCCGATTTTTAGCAGGAAGTAGCTTAATTCTTCGCTCCCGATCTTGAGTGGCTCGAGCTGACTGGTAATGAGCGTTTTTAGTTGTGGTTCTTTGTAAGGTTCAAAGTTTTTGAGCTGGAGATTGTCCATGCATCGTTTGAAAGGTTTGGTTCTTTTGTCGGGTTTATTAGAAAGGAGGATCACGATCGTATCTGCTGGAAGTTTGTCGATATTTTGCTGAAAATCCTCAAAAAATTTCTCAATCTTGTCTGATGAAAGGGTATTCCCTTCTGAAGTGTCTTTTGGTACTCCCTCAATGATCACCATTTTCTTGGAAACGAAAAGTCCACCAGCATAGAGCGCCTGCTTGATCATGCCAAGGTCTCGGTTCTGGTTGGAAAAGTGAAAAAGTGCATCTTGCCCGTATCTTTCCAAGAAGTTTACTTTTCGCCTTTGGAGTTCTTGTCTTAATGCGTAAGTATTTTCGCCATAGAAAAGGAAAACAGAAGTATACATTAGGAATTAAGGTTAAGAAGTAAGGGACTTATCAAGTATCATGCTGTGTTGAAATTGTATTTATTTTTTGCTCGGTTTCAAGGAGTGATTTGTGCAGAGCGGGGCGAGCGTGTTTTCTTTTGCCTATGGGGCGAGCTCTTGTGAGAGTAATCCTTCCGGAAAATGAATAAAAAGTTCGTTGACCTCATCCCAATCGAAATTTTCGCTTCAGATTTTTTCTTGTATTGCTTGTGCTCAAGCATTGCTGTCCTTGCTATAGTCTTCAAATCTCAGCTGGAGTAGAGTTTCGAGGTCTTTTTTAAGAGCAGAAAAGACTGAATCCTCTCCGTAGGTTATCGTGATTTTTTCGATGGTGGGAATCAGCAGAAAGAGGAGCGAGGCACGATAGAGGAGCGTCTGGTTCCTTTCTCTGTCGCTTGAGAAGTCAAAACCGATATTTTTTCCCTCGCTGGCATTGAAATGGTTGATGGCAAGGGTGTAGGGTCTCTGTTCGGTGCTAATCGAAAAATCAGCATATTCACTGAACTGTTTTAAGAGCTTTTTGATGGTGGCGGTGTCGGTAAGTGCGGTTTGCTCGTATTTGGCAAGTCGCTGCTCGGCAGCTTGAGGAGCTTTGGAAGCTTTGGGTCGCAGCAAGGTCGTGATTCCGATGAGTAGGATTCCGCCGAGAAGGAGCAAAGCTCGCTGTAGGTTTTTCATAATGTATTTGGGGAGGTAAATCGTCTTTTACTATGGAGTTTCGCTCTTAAAAATCAAGGATAAAGTCAAATTTTCTTTTGTTTTGTTTCAAAAAAAGCTTTTGAAGGCAGATCGTTCCTCTTGGTTGGCGTTTTGAAATAGGGAGTTTTGAAATAGGGCGTTTTGGTAGTCGCTTGATGAAACAAGGTGCAAAAATGCCTCAACATTGGATCAAAAAGTAAAAAGTGGTGTCAGATTGACTCACTCCAGGACCACCTGAGTGTAAAGTGGAGTCAGATTGACTCACTCCAGGACCACCTGAGTGTAAAGTGATGCCAGATTGACTCACTCCAGGACCACCTGAGTGCAAAGTGATGTCAGATTGACTCACTCTAGCACCACCTGAGTGCAAAGTGCTGCCAGATTGCCTCAAAATTCTAGTAACATCTCCAAAGCATTGATTTTTTGTCTGAAGGGGGAGGGAAAATGGAGGAAGGATTCAGATTTTTTGTTTTTTGGATTGTTTTGGGAGGAGGGGGAGGCTGAAAAAGTTTGGATTTCTCTAGGTTAAAGCGGGTTTTGACAGAAGCAGAGGTTGATTTTGGAGCTATAGGGGCTCGGGAGCCGTGTGATCTGGGCGAAATGCGTGCTGAGGAGGGATTGCAAGTGGGGGAGCTGTGCTGCTTCGGATTCGGTCAAAAGATGGACTTCACAGAGGAGGGTTTTGATAGAAGATCGGGTTGCGGGCTCTAGAGCAAAGAGGACTTCGAACTCCATTCCTTCGATATCGAGCTTTACCAAGTCGATGGATCAGATTTTTTGCTCTTTGATATACTGATTGAGTGATTGCGTATGGACCTGTTGAGGAATGCCTGTGGGATTGAGAAAAGATGGCGTTTTGCTCGACTGCATGGTCTTGGATGCATTGAAGGTGAAGGTTGCTGTCCCCGTGGAGCTAGCGATGGCGAAGGGATTGAAGGTAATTTGGGGCGCAAAGTTTTGAAGTCTGATTTTTGCCTGCTGGAAGAGGGCGTCAAAGGGTTCGAAATAATGGAGCTGGAGGTGTGGATTGAGTGAAAGGCATCGTTCAGAGAAAAATCCGAGGTGTCCGCCGATATCAAAGATGGTTTTTGCGTTTTTGATGGTAGGCTTGGCGATGCGGTACTCCTCCTTGATGAAGATTTCGTAGTAGAGGGCTTGCTCGTATTTCCCGAGCTGGGCAGAGGAAGCTGGCATGGGGGGTGTTTGGTTAAAGCGGTGGAAGGATTGAGAGGGCTATGGAGGGAGGCTTTTGCTTATCGGCCTCTTATTTTTCCTGATTCAAGGGCACGGTATTTGGTGCTACAAGAGATGATGCCGCCGATATTTACTACGAAGAATAGTGGGATATAGACGAGAGAAAAAGGGATGATATAGATGATTTTTCGGAGGTCTTTTCGAGATTTGATGAGCGGAATGGTATAAGGGAGTGCAAAGAGGGTGAAGCCTAGCTTGGTAAAGATTGTGGTTAGTCGCCGCTTAGGATTTAAGATGAAGAAGATAGCGGTCCAAGATTGATTTGCTTCTATAATGGTATTGATGAGGATTCGGTCTTTGACAAAATAGAACACAGAGACTCCCGTGCTAACACAAAAATAACAGATGAAAAAAATATGAAGGGGATTTTTAATCCAGATTTTTCGATATTTCACAAAGCATTGGAAGCATCATGATCATCGTCTGATTCTTTGTTTCCATCGACTTTTGAGGGTAGCTGGAACTTCCGTTTGGATTTGTGTCAGACTTTGTTCTACTTTGTATCAGGCTTTATTGAGTTTGAAGGCTAAATCCATATCTTCGGTAATGGCTTGATAGGAGAAAGAACCGACCTCTAGAAAAGCTTTTTTGTCTACCATAATACAGCCTCCTCGCATACCAATTACACTCGTGGTATTGTATGCTCCCTGAATAAATCCTCGCATTATGTATTCTATATGTTGCATGAGAGGAATGAATCCTTTGTTGGTAGGTTTGCACGGACAGGAAACCCCGGCGACCTTTCAGACTTTTCTCTTGAGCATATCAGCGATATTTGCTTTGGAGATTTTGGTATCGGCATCAATAATGAGTAGAGTAGCATGGCTCGCAGAGGGGATTATTTCGTTTAAGGATTTGGACTTTCCGAGGTTTTCCTTGTTGTTGATCAAGTGGAAGGGGTAGCTTTGGTTGAGCTTCTCGAGGATTGCTAGCGAATTGTCGGTGCTTTTGTCGTTTATCACGAAAACCTCTAACAGCTCGTGGGGATAGCTAGCATAGAGGCTTTTGAGAGTTGTTTCAATTGTTGCTCCGTCATTGTAGCAGGGGATGAAGGCTGAAAGCGGAGTGCCTTCAACTTTTTTTCTTTTTTTCTGGTGATCCAATCGGAGTAAAGTTCCAATAATAAGCAGAAAACCACATCAGATAAGAATATTTCGCATCCCGTCAAATGAAAATAAATACGCTATCCAATAAATCCACCAGATTGGATATTCCGTAATTTTTTATAGATTCCGTTGTCTTTTGCAAGGAGCTCTTTGTGTGAGCCTTTTTCTGCGATTTTCCCTTGATCCATCACGATGATTTTGTCCATTTTCATAATGGTTGAGAGTCTGTGGGCGATGATTAAGAGGGTTTTATTTTGCATGAGCTCTTCTATGGCTTCTTGGATAAGGAATTCTGATTCGCTATCAAGTGCTGATGTTGCTTCGTCCATGACGATGATTTGCTTGTTCTCGAGGATCGCTCTCGCAATCGCTACTCTTTGCCTTTCTCCTCATGAAAGTTTAATTCCCCTTTCTCAGACTAAAGTTTCATAACCGTTCTTGAGATGAGAAATAAATTGGTGGCATCTTGCCATTTTCGCAGCAGCAATGATTTCTTCATCACTTGCGTTAGGTTTTCCATAGGCGATATTTTCTCTAATGGAACGATGAAAGAGAATCGGGTCCTGAGGAATCATAGACATTGAGGATCTCAAAGATTCTTGTGTAACTTCAGCGATATTTTGATCATCAATCAGAATTTCCCCTTTTTGAATATCATAAAGTCTGAATAAGAGTTTGGTAATCGTGGTTTTCCCGCTTCCGGATTCTCCGACGAGTGCGACTCTTTCTCCTGGTTTGATATGGAAATTAAGGTCGTGGAAGATTTGGTTTTCTCCGTAGCTAAAATTTACGTTGCTGAATGAGATTGCTCCGTGTTGGAGTTTCAGTTTTTTGGAGCTTTTGTCTTGGATTTCATGCGGAGTGTCAATGATTTGTAGGATTTCAGACGCTTCGCTTATGGCAATGAAGGTATGACGAAGTGTTTGCCCAATTCCCCAGAGGAAGTCAATTAATCTCAAAATATAGGTTTGGAGAAGCACTATCATCCCAAGAGAAATTGTTCCATTTCACCACATACGAATTGCAAGATACATGATTCCTATCTCTAGAATAATTCAAATAGCAGCAGAACTTCCCCAAATCCAAATAGATTTATGATATTGAATCTTCCTAGCATGAGCTGTATCATAATTTAGCCTTGCATATTTTCTTTCTTCTTTTTTCTCTGAAGCAAAAAGTTTGATAGTATGGTTGTTGATAATCAAGTCAGAAAGCAATCCTCCTTGCTCGCTATCTAGGGCATTCGCTTTTTCTTGATAAGGATGGATATACTTATAGAGCACATATTGTAATCGTGTAAAAATCAAAATAACTACAAAAATTCAAATACTGATTCAGATATTTTGCACTCCTATAATGATTAAAATGATAGTCACATTAGTAATGAAAGGAAGAATTTGCCATGAAAAAATATCGCTCAATTTTTCAAATGCAGAAACTCCTTTTCTAAACTTACTAATTAGAGATCAGCTCATGTTTTCAGAAAAGAATTTGTAGGAGTGGTATTGTAACTTTTGCAGAAAAAAATTATTGATCCGTTCTTGGATATTCATTTCAAGTGCTATTGCCCAAAAATCGTACAATCTATAAACAATAAAACTAGCTATTTTGATCCATAAAATAATCATCAGCACTCCAATAGCATTTAGACTTAGTTCATTGGTAATCCCCGTTGATGAGGACAGGATATCAATAATCTCTTTGTAAAATATAGGGGGAACGAGAACACTAATTGTGGCACAGAGCCTAGTTAAAAGACTCCCAATCGCAAGCCAAGGAAATTGACGGTAGGTCGTGAGAGCGAACTGAAAAACTCTTTTGTAGTCAGTTTTTTTCTCTTTTTTGCTGGTCATTGGCTATGATTTATGGATAAAGATTATTCTTTTCTTTTAAAGTATCTTTCCATAGACGTTAAAATCTCTTGCTGAGCTTCTAGGATACTTCAAAATCATTTCACTTCTACTT
>ERZ773099.919-NODE-919-length-22689-cov-12.911637_pt1 | contig 22689 bp, 21 predicted proteins | sample MGYA00511120_ERZ773099 | MGnify/ENA primary metagenome ERZ773099 (study PRJEB29015, sample SAMEA2738012) | human oral metagenome | biome: human oral; feature: human-associated habitat; material: dental | place: China | collected 2104 ...
GCATAAAGCTACCTAGGAATTCATGGTAACGTTTGTAGCTGATACCATTTTGGTCCGCATAGGCAATTTCGACGTTGTTATCTGGACGAAAGGCATTTCCAGCGATAATTTCCATATCACCGTCTAGATTCTTTTCATCAAAAGGAAGAATGGTAATTCCTGCCTGCTCAAGACCACGTTGAGTAAAGTAGTACTTTTCAACATCTGATCCCTGTACCTTATGCCCCATTTGGTGCAACATCAAGGCCAAGGCACTCATCCCTGATCCCTTAATTCCGATAAAATGATATGTCTTTGACATGTTTTCTCCCCTATTCCGTAATTCTTGTCAGATTCAACTCTTGGGCAACCTGACGTTCTTGTTCTTTTTGTTGATTCTTTTTATTGTAGATTTGGCTCTTCTTCAGAAAATCATAGTTGTTTTTCTTTGGGCCTGAAGTTTCTTTTGGCTCAGCTTGAGTAGAAACATTGCTCACTTCTTCCGCCAAGATGTAATGAGACTGGGTCAATTTTTGACTATATTTGACAAATTCACCAGGATTTTCCTTTTGGAAAGGTGCAGTAGGTTGATTGCCCTGTCTAACCAGATTTGGCTGAGAATGGCGTCTTGTAGGAGTAATATCCTTAGTCAGATAACTTGCTGAGCGTTTCTTTTTCAAATCCGCACGCGCTTCTTCACGTGCAACCTCCGCATAGCTCTTTCCTTCTTTTTTAACTCCTAAACCAGCCTTCTTAGGCTTCTCTACTGGCTTTTCAATCGGTTTTTCTGGTCTTTCTTCAGTAATAGGGGCCCACTCCAGATAATTCTTATCACGGTATTCTCCCTTGATATTACTGATAAAGTCAGATTCATCATAGAGGTCCATAACCGGCATCTCAGTCAGCATGACCTCATCATCTGCCACCAATGGAAATCGTTCTTCTCTCATTTTCTATTTCCTTTCAACACTTCATTATAGCGTATTGTCTTGATTTTTCAAGTGCTGGCTTCAGAAATTCCCAAAATTTCTCGAATTTCTGCCAGACTGAGACTACCACGAGACTCCGTACCATCTAAAACTTGGGAAACCAGATGTTTTTTCTGTTCTTGGAGTTCTTGAATTTTTTCTTCAATAGTTCCCTTAGTAATCAATCGATAAACCTCTACCATTTGCTCCTGCCCCATACGATGGGCACGTCCGATAGCCTGGGCTTCGACAGCAGGATTCCACCAGAGGTCTACTAGAATGACGGTATCTGCTCCCGTTAGATTGAGTCCGACACCACCCGCCTTGAGGGAGATGAGAAAGGCTTCTCTTTCCCCTTGGTTAAAGGCCTTGGTCATATCCTGTCTTTCTTTAGCAGGAGTCGAACCCGTGATTTTGAAGGAAGTCAAGCCCAATGCTGGTAATTCTTGCTCAATCTTTTCCAACATTCCTTTAAACTGTGAGAAAATCAAGACACGGTGCCCGCCATCTGCGACCTGCACCAGTAAATCTCGTAGACTATCTAGCTTGCCACTGGCTCCCTGGTAATCGTCCATAAAGAGAGCTGGCGTATCGCAGATTTGGCGCAATCGCATGAGACCAGATAAGATTTCTACACGACTTCTCTGGAATTCTTGATCTGTCACTTGTGCCAAGCGTTCTCGCATCTGTTGCAACTGGGCGAGATAGATGGCCTTCTGCTGGTCTTCCAGTTCGTTCTTGTAGACGACTTCAATCAAGTCTGGGAGTTCTGTTAGAACCTCTTCTTTCTTGCGGCGCATAACGAAGGGCTTGATAAACTGCGCCACTCGCTCAGCTGGCAATTTCATAAACTCTTTCTTGTTAGGTAAGAGCCCTGGTAGCACAATCTGAAAAATAGACCACAACTCTCCTAGGTGATTTTCAATGGGCGTCCCTGAGAGGGCAAAGACTGCTGGCACAACAAACTCTCTCAAACTCTGTGCAATCTTGGTCTGGGCATTTTTCATGACTTGAGCCTCATCTAAAAAGAGGAAGTTAAAGGCCATCTGCTGATAGAGTTCGCTATCTTGACGGAAAGTGGCGTAACTAGTTACATAGATTTGGTGGTTTTCTGCAAGGATTTCTTCTCGGTTCCCCTTCAAACCATGCACCACAGCCAAATCCAACTGAGGAGCAAACTTTTTAAACTCGTCCGCCCAGTTGTAGATTAAGCCTGACGGTGCCAAAATCAAGACACGGTTATTTTCAGTTAACTGGCTGGTCAAAAAAGCGATGGTTTGCAGGGTTTTACCCAGTCCCATATCATCAGCTAAAATACCACCAAAGCCATAATGATGGAGCATTTGAAGCCAACGAATTCCCTTTTCCTGATAGTCTCTCAGTCCAGCCTTGACCTGTATGTCTTGTAAAGGAAAGTCCTCAGGATGGGTCAAATTATGAGCTAAATGCTGAAATTCTTCTGAAAATGAAACTCGATCCTGACCTTCAAAAAGATGAGATAAACTATAGGCTAGGGATTTTCGAGCTTGAAAAGAACCGTCTTTCAAATCATGAATACCTAGTTCCTGTAAATCCTGACGAATTTTTCTGGTCTCATCATCAAAAAAATAAACTTGATTAGTCGAACTAACGTAAAAATCTTGGTTGCTAGCTAGAGCCTTCAAAGCTTGATCAATCTCTTCTTGGCCAATATCTTGGAAATCAAACTGGATTTCCAAAAGCCCTCCCTTGGACTCAATCTGAACCCGAGGTGCCTGTACACTGTAGAGCTGATTCATCTCATCAGATAAGAAGACCTGTCCCATTTTTTCAAATGCTGGGATAGTATGATGAAAGAATGAATAAACCGCTTCTGGTTTCAGAGCCTGTCGCCAAGACTGGAACTCAGCCTCAAAACCTGCTCCTAAACTAATCTGAAATACTTGCTGCTCCAGCTCAACATCACTGGAAAATGGCAATCGTTCCAGTTCCTGACGATTAGATACTTTCACACCACCGTAGTCAAATTGCATCTCCAAGCGTATCCGCCCATCCTCCTCACAATCAAAAGCAAAGGACGGAAAAAAGGTTCTGATTTGCAACCGCTCTGGAGCTGATACCTCACCCAACTGTCCAAACAAAGGCAAACAAGAAGCTAGTCGATCACGATCACTGCTATCAAATTGCAAGCATTTTCGACCTGTTTTATCCAGAGGAAGAGCCTTGATTTCTCTCAACACAGCCTTCTGTTCTGGTGTTAAAAGATAGACATTACCTTTTAGAAAAAGAACAGCATCCTTATAAAAAACATTGATCCTCTCATTTTCAAAGATTTCCATTTCAAAGTAATCCGAGTACTCTTGCACAGAAAAAGAGAAGAGTCCTGCATCAGAATGCAAATCATGAAAAAGGAGTGCCTGATAGCTGTCGACCTGATGTTCAAACTGGAAATTCTCCAAGGTCATGAGCAAACCGACACCTTGTTCGAAGAAAGTTAAGGGGAAAAAGAGGTGTCGTCCTTGATTAGGGAAAAAGAGCTCCTGACTGAGACCTTCCTCGACTAAACCTCGTAAAAAAGCAAGAATTTCCTGACTTGCCTGTTCAAACTGGCTCCAACTCAAGGCCGTTTCATAGTTTTTCCCTATCATATAGGGTTTTCTTTGTTCTAAAACTCTTAAAAAGAGAGGAATATCACGAATAACATAATATTTTTGACTGTTAATCAAGCCAATCCTGAGAGTCCAGAGGATACGATTGGTACCTGCTTCAACCTGTCCGATGGCTGATAAACCATAGACTCTGTCTCGTTTTTGGGGCTGAATATGCTCCAAAAAGCGTCCTCCAAAGGTTACTCTGGTTTCCACTTCTTCCTGCTCTTCATGCTCTTTTTCTAAGTTTTGTAGGATTTCTTGACCTTGTCCATCATTTTTTAGATAATGTTCTAGCGCAGCTAGGTGAACACAGTAACTCCTTTTTTGAAAAAAATCACAGGCACAAAAAACCAGATCATCCTCTAAACTATAGCGCAATTCTTCTCCAGCTACACGAGCGTAGAGCCGATTATCCTTTTCTTTGATGATTTCAATCTTACCAGCCTCGTAGAGTGTACCACCTTCAATACGCAGCTTTCCTGGAATCAATTTAGCCATATCTTCCCCTTTGTCTTATCATTTTATTATACCACATTTCTCCCTATGAAAATAGCCTTCTGAAGCTATTTTTCACTCAGAAGGCTAGTATATTAAAGTTTTGAACAGGCTGTGATGATTCGCTGGCAGACTTGCTCCAAAAGTGATTTTGGCATGGCTACGTTCAATCTTGCGTGAAGCTTACCTTCTTCTCCATAATCCGAACCGGAATTTAAGATGACCTTAGCTTCTTCTCTCAGAAATTGTTGCAAGCCCTCATCTGTCAGGTCATAGGCAGAGAAATCAAGCCAAATCAAGTAGGTTCCTTGCGGTTTCATGACCTTGATTTTGGTTTCTTTTTCAAAGACTTCTACCACATAGTTGATATGATTTTCAAAGACTTCTTTGACTTCTTTCAACCAGTCTTGACCATGGCGGAAGGCAGCCTCTGTTGCAAGATAGCCCAATCCAGAAATTTCATGCTGGTTATTCATTAGTTGGCGATGTTGGAAAGCGGCTCGCAACTCAGGATTTTCAATCACAACATAGGAATTTTTAGTACCTGCTATATTAAAAGTCTTGGTCGCGCTACTGAGGATGAGTGAAAAATCCTTGAAGGCTGGATTGACTGTATTGAAAGAGTGATGTTGGTTCCCAAAAAGTGCCAAATCTTGGTGAATTTCATCAGACACCAACAAAACACCATATTTCAGACAAAGCTGACCAACTTTTTCCAAAACTTCTTTCTCCCACACACGACCTCCAGGATTGTGGGGGTTGCAGAGGATATAAAGTTTGACTTCCTGCTCCACCAAATCTTTCTCCAACTGAGCAAAGTCAATCTCAAAGATACCATCCCTCTCAAGCAAAGAGTTGCTTACTAATTTCCGATTATTCATTTTGATACTACTTGCAAAAGGAGGATAGACTGGTGTATTGATCAGAACTGCCTCTCCCTCTTTTGTAAGGGCTTGGATAGCTAAAGAAATAGATGGCACCACACCCTCGATAAAAATCAGTGCCTCCTTATCAAAACGATAGCCGTGCTGCTTTTCTTCCCATTCCTGTACAGCCTCAATCAAACTATCACCAGCATAGGTATAGCCATAGACTAATTGTTCCGCATAATTATGAATCGCTTGACGAACCTCTGGTAGCACCTCAAAGTCCATATCTGCAATCCAAGCTGGCAAAAGCTCACGGTCAATTTCTGCCTCTTTCCATTTGTAAGTGTTGTGCCCCAAACGATTAGGCAAAGTCGTAAAATTATATTTCCCCATATTTCTTACCTTTCTAAAACTTGGTGGATGTCCGTGACCACATCACCACGTCCTCAAACATGATTGACAGATGCAAAAAATCATCTGTTATACTATATCAATTCAGTTCGACAGGATAGCTGTCTAACTCTGTGTCATCAGACAAGCATTAACATTCTCGTTCTCACAAAAAAGCAAAGAAAACATTTTAAAACGCGAGGAATGCGATACTCATCTGTAACTTTGAAAGGAAATCACCCCCTATGACCTATTCAGTATTTCCTTGGTAGCAGGTGTTTGCTAAAAAATCAGCTCTTCAGTATCTTTTCGTGAGCCAACCAAAAGAGAGTTTAGCTGTAACTATAATACTGACCAAACTCAAATGCTACTAAGTCATTGAAAACAAAGCGCTATCAACAACGTTTCTATCATCACATCTGATTTGATCCCTGCTTACGCTAAAATTGTGTTGAGGTAAACTTGTTTGCATATACACAAATCCTCTATGTTAACTATTATACCATTTATTTTCTATCATCTTTTATTCTTCCTAAGATTTTGTTATAGTTTCAAACTATATGAAATTGTAATCTAGTTCTAGTTTACACAAAAAACGATAACCACATTAAGAGGCTATCGTTTTTTTATTGAAAAATCACTTATTTTACATGTGTTGCAAGTTCTTCTTGCGCTTTTTTATTGGATTCTTCTTTTTCTTTCATCCATTTTTCTTTAGCTTTTTCATACTCATCTTTTGTCACAATTTTATCTTGCAACTTGAGATACTTGTAAGATTCGACACCTTTATTTCCGGCTTGAGAATAGGCTGATGAGAATGGTACTGTTTTTCTCAAACCAGGTGTTCCTCCTTGAGAAACAGTTGAAATTGCAAGCGAACTATCTACCAACCAAGCCTGAGCAGCAGCATACTTATCATAACGTTTGGTCAAATCTTGTTCAGCATTGGCTTCTTCCAACATCTTAGTATAGGCATCAAGACCAACTGCTTTGGCTTTATCATTTTCTTCACCTGGTTCCAAACCTAGATTTTGCAGAGAACCACCGCTAGTTAAGCTAAGAGTATCAAGATAAGTAGAAGGATCTTGATAGTCAGGGCCCCAACCACCATGATAGAGGTCATAGTCTTTTTGGGCTGCTGTGGTAGCCAGATAACCGACACTATCCATTTCCTCAGTAGACAACATCTGAATATCCACTACGACATTTTCTGAACCTAAGACAGCCTCAATAGACTGTTTCATAGAACTTGCTTCTTGCACGCCTTTCTTATAGGACTGATCAACAGGCATATCTAAGTGAATTGGGAATTGTACTCCTTTTTCTTCCAATTCTTTCTTGGCTTGAGCAAAAACTTCTTTTGCCTTATCAGGATTATAGTAGGCATCCTGAGCATCATTAAAATTGATACCTTGCCATTCTTTACCATAATTCACCATCTTAGAAGCTACTACGTCACCAAAGTTTTTACCTTCAAGAGTAACGAATGTAGGAGGAACGAGCAGATTTCTGAGAATCTTAGTTGCCCCATCTTCTCCTTGAGACTGTGCTCCATAAGAAGTACGATCATAAGCGAAGTTAATCGCTTGACGGAAAGCTTTATTCAAAACTGCTTCTTGAGTAGATTTCTTCTCTTCATCTGTTGTTTTTGAAGTGTATTTATAAGATTTTCTATCTAGGTTAAAGTTATAGTAGTAAGATACTGCATTCTGCATGCTGTAGATGATATTATCTTTATATTTCTCTTTAATTCCTTCAAAGCTGGAGCTATTTGGATAAAGACGAGCAAAAGTATAAACTCCTTCAGAGAAGTTACGTACCAATGCATCTTGATCACTTCCATCATAATAGGTCAATTTCACATCATCAACAAAGACATTTTTGGCATCCCAATAGTTTGGATTTTTCTTGTATTCCATGACAGATTTTGAAGTGAAAGATTTGAGTAGGAAAGGTCCGTTATACAAGATGTTAGCTGGATCCATTTTACCAAAATCTTCTCCTTTTGAGTTCAAGAAATCTGCATTCAAAGGAAAGAGGATGGTTGAGGTTGTTTTTGAGTTCCAGTAAGGTTCTGGTTTGGTCAAGGTGTATTGAACGGTTTGGTCATCGATAGCCTTGACTCCTACTGTAGAAAAGTCAGTTGTTTTCCCATTGACATAGTCATCCAATCCTGCAACGGAATCTTGCACCAAATACAAGGCATCTGACTTTTTGTCTGCTGCATATTTCAAACCGGTAACAAAATCTTGTGCAGTTACCGGAGCATATTCTTCACCTTCAGATGTAAACCACTTAGCATCCTTGCGAAGTTTGTAGGTATAAGTTAAACCGTCTTTAGAAACACTCCAGTCCTCTGCTAGAGAAGGAATATAATTTCCATATTGGTCATTTTCCATCAAACCGTCTACTAGGTTGGTAACAACATCACCAGTAGTCGCACGATTTTCCAAGAGATAGTTCAAACTAGCTGGATCGCTACTATATACATAGTTGTAAGTTTTAGATGTGCTTGAAGAGCTACCACAAGCACTCAATAGAATACCTGCACTTAACACGACGCCGGCTAGCGTAAGATACTTGGCCTTAGACTTTTTCATTTTCAAAACCTCCTGTTTCAAATATTTGTTTTATTATACAGTTTTAATTTTCTTTCGTCAAGTTTTTATTGTAATAAAAATTCATTGAAGGATCTTTTTATTACAAACATTCGGTTTTTAGTCGCTTTTTCAGATAAAAAAAGTGAATAAGTTAAACTTTTTACAAGAAGAAAAATCAACTTATTCCTTTTATTTATAAAGTTATTTTTAAGATAATTTCAATCGTGCTCGTAGTCTATCTGCCTGCACTTTTCCGATAACTTTGTCCAATAAGCGAGTCCGAAGGCTCATCAGACCGTAGAAACTACCACCGAGACAGCCGATGAAAGCAACGTAAAGGAAACTCCAGAAACGTCCAGTTGGCTGGAAGATAAAGCCTAGGAGCCATTGCAATAAGCCAACTAAGATAAACATGACTAGCGTCAAAATGGTGATTAAAATCGTCCGCTTCAAAATAATCTTTCGACGGGCCCCAGTCACTTGGCAGATATCACGATACATCAAAACATTTGGAATGATGAGGCCGATAGTCGTTGAAATCAAGGGACCATAACTGTGGAAGATAGCGATGGATGGCAATTGTAAGACTAACTTGGCAATCGATCCATAGACAAAGTAGAGAACGGCCTTGCGATTTTGAAACATGGCTTGGAGCATGGGTGACAAGACCATATACAAGCCCAAAATTGTCGACTGCAAAACTGCAAAGACAAATAAGCCCATCGCTAAACTGTCTGGTTCCCCATAAAAGACTGTGTAAAGAGGTTCGCCTACCATGACCACTCCCACTGTCGCAGGAAGGAGGAACCAAAAAAGCATGGTGAGGCTATCTTGCACTAGGCGAGAAGCCGCCTTCAAATCTTTTTTGACATAGTTCTCCGTCAAAAGTGGCAAACCAACGCTCCCGATTGAAACCCCAACAGAGATTAAAATCATGGTGATTTTATTAGGATTGGCTGAGAAATAAGAGAACATGACAACCAAGTCTTCATTGCTATAGTTGGTAAACCAAGTCATGCTATTGATAAAGGTCATTTGGTCCAAGATTTGGAAGAGCTGGATAGCGGATCCTGTCAAGATAAATGGAATGGCTTCCTTGATAGTATCGATCAAAAGTCGCTTGCTATTAACCTTATCACGTGTTTCAAAGACTTTTTGAAGTAAACCTTCTTTTGCAAGGAAATAAATCAAAACTGCAAAACTAGCCACCATTCCCACAAAAGCAGCAAAGGTAGATTGAGTAACCGCTGATAAGTAATCCCCTGATCCGATCTTCATGATGATGAAGGTAGCCAGCAGCATCCAGATGATACGGATAACCTGCTCTGCAATTTGGCTCATGGCATAAGGCTTAAGGTTGTTCATCCCTTGAAAAAAGCCTCGAATGACACTCATAGATGGGAAAATTAAAACAGCCCAAGCCAAACTCTGCATGATAGGGATAAGGTCTTGCCCTACACCCGACAAATCTGCCAACCATGGTGCAAAGAGGTACAAGACCAAGGCAAAGACCACACCTAACCCTGTCATAAAGCCTAGGAAACTCCGAATCAAAGCAAAACTGTGTTCTTCTTCTCGCATAGTATTATACTTGGCCACTTGTTTTGCAACCGCAACAGGGATTCCCGCTGTTGAAATCAGCAAGAACCAAGCATAAATATTGTAGCCCATGGTAAAGAGACCATTTGCCTTGGCGGCATAAGTCCCCATCCAGATGTACCAGGGGATAATGTAAATCGCCCCAAGAAGGCGACTGATAAAGTTACTAGCTGTTAGCCAGGCAGTCCCACGTAACATCTGAACTTGCTGGTGATTGTTTTCGTTAGACATAGATTCCTCATTCAATTTTAATAACTAGGGAAAGCCCCTTATCTTCCATTATAAACTTTTCCTTGTGACTTGTAAATTTTGGACTTTAAGTTTATAATGGAAAGTATGATAAAAATTGAAACTGTATTAGATATTTTAAAGAAAGATGGTCTCTTTCGCGAGATTATCGACCAAGGACATTACCACTACAGCTATAGCGAAGTTGTTTTTGACAGCATCAGTTACGACAGCCGAAAAGTAAAAGAGGGCACTCTTTTTTTTGCAAAAGGTGCTGCCTTTAAAAAAGAATACCTGCTTTCTGCTATAACGCAAGGCTTAGCTTGGTATGTAGCTGAAAAGGACTACGAAGTCGGTATCCCTGTCATCATTGTGAACGATATCAAGAAAGCCATGAGTTTGATAGCTATGGAATTTTATGGCAATCCCCAAGAAAAACTCAAAATTCTCGCTTTCACAGGGACAAAAGGAAAGACAACAGCAGCTTACTTTGCCTACCACATCCTATCTCAACGCTACCCAACAGCCCTCTTGTCAACTATGAACACAACTCTAGATGGTAAGACCTTCTTTAAATCTTCCTTCTCAACACCTGAAAATATTGATCTCTTTGACATGATGGCTCAAGCCGTTAGGAATGGAAGAACTCATCTAGTCATGGAAGTTTCTAGCCAAGCCTATCTTGTTAATCGAGTCTATGGTCTCACCTTTGATGTAGGAATCTTTCTTAACATCACTCCTGACCATATCGGTCCGATTGAGCATCCTAGCTTTGAAGATTACTTCTACCACAAACGTCTCTTGATGGAGAATAGCCGAGCAGTTGTCATCAACAGCGACATGGACCACTTCTCTGTGCTGAAGGAACAAGTGGAACATCAAGAGCATGACTTCTACGGTAGTCAGTCGAGCAACCAAATCGAGAACTCCAAAGCCTTTAGCTTTTCAGCCACTGGTAAGCTTGCTGGAGATTATGACATCCAACTGATTGGCCACTTTAACCAAGAAAATGCAGTAGCTGCAGGACTTGCTTGCCTCCGTCTAGGAGCTAGTCTGGAGGACATCAAAAAAGGGATCGCAACAACCCGCGTCCCTGGTCGTATGGAAGTCCTCACTCAGAAAAATGGAGCTAAGGTTTTCATTGACTATGCTCATAATGGCGACAGTCTGAAAAAACTGATCTCTGTTGTGGAAACCCATCAAACTGGAAAGATTGCCCTAGTCCTTGGTTCGACTGGAAACAAGGGCGAAAGTCGTCGCAAGGACTTTGGACTCCTCCTCAATCAACACCCTGAGATTCAAGTATTTCTCACAGCAGATGACCCTAACTACGAAGATCCGCTCGCTATTGCTGAGGAAATCAGTAGCTACATCAGTCATCCCGTTGAAAAAATTGCTGATCGTGAGCAAGCTATCAAGGCTGCTATGACCATCACAAGCCTGGCAGAGGATGCCGTTATTATCGCTGGAAAAGGAGCTGATTGCTACCAGATCGTCCAAGGCAAGAAAGAAGCTTATCCAGGAGATGCTGCTATCGCAGAACGTTATCTATAATAAAACTAAACAAGGCTAGGAACCTCTCCTAACCTTGTTTTCTTTTCTTACTAAAAATTAACCGTTCCTTGTCAAAGTCGACCATTAACTCGTATTTCCCTTCATCATTCTCAACAAGGTAGCCCGTAATGACCAAACTCTCTACAAAGATATCCCGGCGTTTTTGCATGAGCTGGTCTTTTTTGAGAAACTTGAGCAAAAAAGTGGTCATATACTTGAGAGCATACTCAGGATTGACATCACCCAAAATATCATAAAGCTTCTGCTGTTCTTCTGTCAAGGGATACTGTTTTTTCACCTTGTAAAAATAATTTGACAAGGTCGTCTCTTGTCTAGCAAAGTCAGTATCCTCTAGCAAAATAGCTGCATTAGTTTGATTGTGCAACTCTGTCTGAAAGCTTTTCTCCAGCAATTCCTGATAGACTGGGCCATCCTCTCGAACAAAAATCTCTTGGTCAAGCTTAAGCAAATCTGTTGACTCAAGGTAGGGAAGATTAAGAGAATAGCGTTTATTCTCCCGCAAGATCAAGCCTGCCTTTATATACTCTTCCATGAGCTTGTCTACTAGATAGTCTGGAAACTGAGCCTTAATCTCACGCAAGATAACATCCGAATGTTGATCGAGATAACGAACTAACTCCATGAAAAATGGATGCCGTGTCAAACGAGATGGATTAAAAATCTGAATCATGAAGATTCCTTTCTTTACATTTCAAAAGAGGGGATGCTGCTAACTGACTAGGATTTGTCCCAGGCTGGTTCAGAGGTACAGGAAGTTCTAATTCTCTATAATAATCTCTCCAAAACTCACTTATCTCCTGCTCCCCGTCCCCAAACTTCATGGGAATGGTTCCAAAAATAGGCAAGATTGCTGCGATATACTGGGAACAATAAAATCCATCCCCATCAGGATAAAAGGAGGTATTGTAGGGCGCGCCTAGGTGCTGGTAAGCTCTTTCTTTGACTCGCAGAGGCTCTATATCTGGATAGACATAAAAATCATAAACAAGATCAGGCTCAAAGAAGTCTGCTGGCTCTTGACAGATGACACCTGCTTCTGCAGTAGCATGGTAGATCAAACCTTCCAAGAAGATGGCGACATGGCTATAGCTGCCTGTCGAAGTCTGGATTGCCTGCCCCATATCCGAAGAATCTCTCACAAAAATCAAGTCGCCATTTTCTAACATACTTCTCTCCTAGAAAAAAAGGAGCCGAAACCCCTTTACATGTGAGGAAACAAATGTTTCCCATTTTTTGTCGTCACTCAGACTATTAGGCATTAAAGCTTTCAGTTAACTGAGGAACTACTTGTTTCTTACGTGAAACGGCACCAGCAAGAAAAGCGTGGTTGTTTTCAAGTTGGAAATTGAAGGCTGCTTCTACTTTATCCATGTTTGAACCAAGGGCAAGGATTTCTGAGTTTGAGTTAACGATATCTGTAATCATCAAGACAAAGTCTGAGTAACCATTTGCTGCATTGGTTGCTTGGATGGCTGCCTCGATTTCTTCTTGACGTTCCAGGACTTCAGCGATATCAACTGTATTAACCTGAGCTACACGGACATTATTTCCATTAAGTTCAAAAGTCTTAGCATCAATGTCAATCAACTCTTCAGCCGATTTGCTTGCTAAGTTTGTGCCAGCTTTGAGCATCTCCAAGCCGTATTCTTCCAAGTTGACACCTGCTAACTCAGCCAATTCAGGCGCAATTACTTTATCACTTGGGTGTGTTGTTGGAGATTTCAAGAGAAGAGTATCTGAAATCAAGCCTGATAACATAAGACCAGCAAGTTCTTTTGGTACTGCTACTCCAGATTCTTTGAACATACGGTAGACAATAGAACAAGCTGATCCAACTGGTTCTAAGCGCATGTAAAGTGGGCTTGCTGTTTCAAAATTCGCCACTCGGTGGTGGTCCACAACACCATGTACTTCCACTTCAGTAATATCTGAAACAGATTGTTGGAATTCATTATGGTCTGTCAAGATAACTTGGTCAGCACCTTCTGCTTTTGCAGATGTGATGACACGCGGAGCTTTTACGCCAAAGTAGTTCAAAACAAAGGCTGTTTCTTCGTTTGGAGTACCTAAGGCTACAGCTTCTGTATCTAAACCATAAGCTTCTTTGGCAAGGTAGGCAAAGGCTACAGATGACCCGATGGCATCTGAGTCTGGGTTTTGGTGACCAAATACTAGAATCTTAGACATGATAATACCTCAATTTATTTATTCATCTTATTGTAGCATTTTTTTCGCTTTTTGACAAAAGTAAGAGGAGTCAAGAAACTCCTCATCGAATACCAAAACTGTTCAGTAGATTTTTCTCTTGATTGTCACTCAGATAGCTTACTTTCTGCGGACGCTTCTTGCGTTTGAGGAGAGCCTCTGCAGACATGGCCTCTTTCTTACTGGCAAACCCTTCAGCATAGATTAGTCTTACTGGCAATCGAGCTCGGGTGTACTTGGCTCCCTTGCCACTATTATGAACTTCAAGTCGTTTCACTACATCTGTCGTATAGCCTGTATAATAAGAGCCATCACGACATTCAACAACGTACATAAAAGCCTTATATTCCATAGTAAATCTCTTGAATTTCTGGTGTATAGGAGCCATCAGCATTATGGACAATCAGTGGTGGCAAAATCTTGAAACCATTAATCGAACCATCTTTGATAGCTTCGATCAAGAGCATATTGGCTTCTTTTCCACGTTTAGGGTAGACAAGTTGCAGACGCTTGGGAGCCAAATTATATCGTTGGAGCATGTCCAAGATATCCAAGAGCCGATCTGGGCGATGCACCATAGCCAACCGGCCATTTGACTTGAGGATACTCTGGGCGCTGCGGCAAATCTCATCTAGATTGGTTGTAATCTCATGACGTGCCAAGAGATAATGCTCACTATCATTGAGATTAGACCTAGGATCCACCTTAAAATAGGGAGGATTACACAAAATCATATCTACCTTATTCCCTCGGATGTGTGCAGGCATATTTTTCAGGTCATCACAAATGACTTGCATCTGGTTTTCCAGTCCATTCAAGCGTACCGAACGTTCTGCCATGTCCGCCAAGCGCTCCTGAATTTCAACAGAGAGAATCTGAGCTTGTGTTCGGGTACTAGCAAAGAGGCCTACTGCACCATTTCCAGCACAGAAATCCACAATCAGCCCTCTTTTAGGAAAGCGCGGAAAGCGCGACAAGAGCACGCTATCTACCGAATAGCTGAATACCTCTCGATTTTGAATGATTTTGATATCTGTCGAAAAGAGCTGGTTGATCCTCTCTCCTGATTTTAATAATTTTTCTTCTTTCATACTCATATCACAACAAAAGATATTAACATCTCAAATGAGATGAAGTCTAATAGACTATTTCTTCTCGTTCAGATTGTCAAGGGCTTCCCGTGTCCAGACGGGCATCATTCGTCCAAGTGGTGCAAAACCGTGCTTAATGCGATCATTCGAAAAGCGTCTCCGTCTTGGTAGCTGGTGTTTTTCTTCCTCCAAGGTACGAATGGAAAGGCTAGCTTTTCCAGTGAATTCATCCAAATCGACAACTTGTACTTGCACTTCTTCACCAATTTTCAAAACATCATAGATATTTTCAATAAATCCTGTTCGAATCTCTGAAATATGAATCAGCCCTGTCACCCCTGTCTCCAATTCAACAAAAGCACCGTAGGGCTGAATCCCTGTAATACGCCCATTTAGCTTATCACCGATTCTCATCTTAGTCCTCAATTTCAATGGTTTCAATCACCACGTCTTCAACTGGCTTATCCATAACCCCTGTCTCCACTGAGGCAATCGCATCTAGAACTGCGTAAGAGTCAGCATCTACCAGTTGTCCGAAAACAGTATGACGACGATCTAAGTGAGGTGTTCCACCTTGTTCAGCGTAGATTTCAGCGATTGGTTCTGGCCAACCACCACGAGTGATTTCTTTCTTAGAATATGGCAAATGTTGATTTTGCACGATAAAGAACTGGCTACCATTTGTATTTGGACCAGCATTGGCCATTGATAGCGCACCGCGGATATTGTATAACTCCTCTGAAAACTCATCTTCAAAAGCCTCACCATAGATAGATTCGCCTCCCATACCTGTACCAGTTGGGTCCCCACCTTGAATCATAAAATCCTTGATAATACGATGAAAAATCACGCCATCATAATATCCATCTTTTGACAGAGCGACAAAGTTGGCAACTGTTTTGGGAGCCTGTTCAGGGAAGAGCTTGATACGCAAGTCTCCATGATTTGTTTTAATCGTCGCAAGAGGACCTTCTACTGTTTCAATTTCTACTTGTGGGAAATGCAATTCTTTTTCTACCATACCAAATCCTTCTAAGGCATCAAAAATGCCATCTTCTTCTACTGTTTTTGTAATATAATCTGCTTTTTCTTTGATTTTTTCATGGGAAACCGCCATTGCGACACTAATCCCTGCATAATCAAAGAGTTCCAAGTCATTGAGCCCATCCCCAAAGACCATAACATTTTCTGGTTTGAGTCCTAAATACTCTACAACTTTTTCCACACCAGTTGCTTTGGAGCCTGAAATAGGCACAACATCTGATGAATAACGATGCCAACGTACCATACGTAGGACATTTGACAAGCTATCAGGCAAAGCTAGTGCATCTCCCTGATTCTCAAAAGTCCACATCTGATAGATATCCTGTTTTTCATGAAAATTTGGATCCACTTCTAAGCCCGGATAGAGGGAATCAACCGTTTTACTGATTAGATCTGTTCTAGTTGATAGCTTGGCTACATGACTGCCAACTAAACTATATTCGATTCCTACGCGTCTGGTCCAGGCGATATATTCTTCTACATCCTTTTTGGCAATATGATTTTGATAAATGACATTGCCTTTTTTATCTTCAATATAAGCACCATTCAAGGTCACGAAAAAGTCTGGGTTGAGCTCACGAATCTCTGGTACCATACCAAAAATTCCACGTCCAGAAGCAATTCCTACTAGAATCCCTTTTTCACGTAATTGCTTAAAAACAGTGGGAATAGAAGCTGGAATAAATCCTGTCTTTGATGTACGTAGGGTATCATCAACATCGAAGAAAATGATTTTAATCTTCTTTGCCCTATATTTTAATTTTGCATCCATCTCTCCACCTCCTTTCCATTATACCATAAAATAAAAGAAACTCCTGACTTCTAGTGGAAGACTTTGTTATTCCTGTAATGGGAAGATCTCAGTCGGAAGGTAGAAGGTTATTTAAAAACTCAAGAGAAGCACGAAACTTAGACTGAAAAGAGTCTGAACTATTTCATTACCGAATTCGCAATTTTTGATCCAATACAGATTTAACCTTACTTTGTCCTATCACGTTTTGAGAGGAAGCTGATTTTTTAAAACGTAGAAAATATTCCACAAGCTCCGATATTCTGAAACTTAAAAGGTGTTTTCTGTTCTCAACTCAAGAAATCAAAAAAAGAGAAGACCAGAAGGTCCTCTCAAATCAACTCGTTCTATTCATTCCTTAGAACAGACTAAAACAAATCCAATGCAATCATCGTCGTGATAGTTGCATCATAGTAGGTCTCTAAAGGAAGGTCTTGGGTAAAAATATACTTATGTTGCTGGACTAGTTTGAGATAGGTATTTTCTTTCTCAGAAGCATAGATAATCGGCGCAAGATAACTCGCTGCTTGGTGCTGCTGCAACGCATTTCCTTTCAAATCGTATCCAGCATACAAACGACGTTGCGTCATGAAGAAATCTAACATTTTATTGACGAGCTTTTGACTGATCTCATCCTGACTTTGAGCTAAGTTATAAGGTAAACGACAGGCATTGTAAGAATAAAATCCATCATACTCCGATTCAATCGTATCTGGGTCAGCTACACGCGCCCCTGTTTCATCAACCCAAATAAAGTCTGGTAGCAGACCAGTTTCAGATTGGGAACTGATTTGATCCAGTTGTTCCAACATTTTATCCTTAATACTGAGCCATTGATCATTGCCAGTCAGCTCATAGAAAGTTTGGAAGTAATGTGGGAGAGTATCTGATGTTCTCATCAAATAATAGTAGTCTGAATTTTGATCAGCCCAATTTCCCATCGTTAAGACGCCTGTTTTCTTATTGTAATTGTACTTGAGAATATCCTCTAAAATACTCTTTGCTTGTTCTCGGTACTCTTGAGCTTGTTTTGGCCATTGTTTTGCAGCTTCTAATAAAGCGTAAGCAATATAGAGATCTCCATCAGTAGCATTTTGTCCCTTTGCTGTTACTTGGCCTTCTTTGATAGTTTGTTTCCAAGACATCAACTGCGTTCCATTCAGACGGTTGTTCAGATAGTAACGATATAGACTCTCAAAATCTGCTTGACTTGCTTGTCCTTTTTTGGCTGCCTTGACGGTAATCAGCATTCCATAACTTTGAGCTTCTGACAGAACGGTTGTTTCCTCATCACTAGTAGTTGTACGAACATACGATTGCTTACCATCTGAGACAACAAAATGCTCACTCCATTGACGATAGATTCGATTTCGCATCTCTACTTTGCTTCTCGTTCTAGCTAAAAATAAAGTTAAACAAAAGGCAGCAAGGATGACTATAAACCACAGATATTTCATTTTTTTTATTTTCATAAGTCTTCCTCCTATTCCGCGAATCGCTTCGTTTTGACCCATTTGGTTTCCTTACGATGGAGTACTTTATCCATCACAATAGAAGAAATGGCATCAATAGAGACGATAATAAAGAGCTGTGCATAAGTGAAATAGGCTGCTAATGCCAACCAAATTTGCTTAATGGTCGCCTGTCCAAACTGAGAAGCCAGAGCAATATTGATCTGCATCAAATAAACACCAATCATCAAAAGCCAGTTGAAAAGCATCAATTGTGTTATAAAAATATTTTCAGAGTCAAAAGCAAATGGAATTTGAACAGAAGGTACAAATAAGTGGATGAGCATCGCTGCAATGTTGGCAAAGAAAATTAAATCAGACAAAACAATCGCCATATTAAACCAAAAGAAAATACAAGAATAATTGACAACCTCTAATTTTACACGCCAATTTCCTTTACCAAACAAATGTTTAAAGTTGGAAATAACAACTTCATAGTTTCCTTTTGCCCAACGCTTCCGCTGCATATAGTAACTTTTTAAGGTTTCAGGTTCTTGTTGAAAGGCTTCTGAATTATAGGCAAGTGCAATCAATTTGCCACTCTGCATAATTTTGAAGGAAATATCTGTATCTTCTGTCAAGGCACCATTCTTCCAACCCCCGATACTTCTGACAAAGTCTGTTTGGATAATAAAATTTGTACCAGGGATACGACCGATTTTAAACAAATGCCACATGCCAACGTGGTACACACGTTGCGTCACTACGATCTCTTGATTGATACAACGTGTCAAGAAATTTTGCTCTGCATTTCTAGTCTTATTGCGACCAAATGATGCAACATGACGTTCTGGATCTTTTAACACTTCTTTGACAAGGAAATATAGTGCATTCTTTTCAGGCATAGCATCTGCATCATAAACACAAATATAGTCCCCTGTTGCCATTTCTAGAGCGTCATTTAGAACTCCTGCCTTTCCACCTGTTCCACTACGATTAATTACCGTCACATTCCGCCCTGCATACTCTGGCAAAGCTTGAACCGTTAAACACTCCTCATAAGTATTATCTGAACAATTGTCCGCGAAAAGGAGTAATTCTACACAATCATGAGGATAATTCATATCCAATATTGCTTTTACTGTTTGTGCAATCACTACATCTTCATTGTGGGCTGGTACTACGATTGTTATTTTAGGATAAGAAGGAAGAGGACTGGTATCAACACGAAAATCGCTATGTTTAAACCAGAAATGAACTGCTGAACATAAAATCACCAATCCCCAAGTTAGAGAAAGCCAGATGGAGATCAAGGCTATAATCATAATAATGTGACTAATCATGGTTCACCGCCTTAAAATTTTTATTCACCCGATGATAAAGCATCGTATAAGCAATAAATAATATTACAAAGCAAACTGTAAAAATTAAACTAATTCCCAGAGCTATTCCAAAAAATAAATTTGTAAGAGTCATCTTTACCTCCTAATATTCCACAATAATATCCGTCTCTAGTTGACGCTTCAAATTATTAATCATATTTTCATATCGATGGTATTTCTTACTATTTTCCGCATTTATCTCTAGATAACCCATTTGGAATTGAATAGACTGAATCCCATCTTCACCATTAAAGACAAGTTCTTCCAGTTGGCTTTTCAACTGCTCCTGATAGTATTCTTGTAACTGCCGCTGATTACTATCTGTTAAAACAAGAAAATTACCATTTGAAACATAGTAGACTTTCTCATGATGATTTAACTCTTGGACAATTAAATCATTAATTTTACTTAGAGTGCGGTTGTACTCTCTAGGTCTTATTTGAAAGAATAATTCCTCATGAGCCCAGTGGATCAAGAGTGCCTGAATCTTCTCATCACTTAAACTTTCATCAGTTGGTAGCATAGATTGATACTCAGCAAAAGCATCCTCTTCTTGATCCTGAACCTTTGAGATTTCTTTGAACAAATAATAACGAATCCTAGTTAGAATTCCGAGTAATAGCGGAAAACTAAAGAGAAGAATGATCCTTTGATATGTCGGAATATAAACCACACCTGCTACTAAGAAAGTGACTCCTAAGCCAAAAGCAATCAAAATGGTCCATGTGAGGAGCAAATCTGACAATACTAAGACTGCAAATAAGCTCAACATAAAAAATATAATTTGCTCTATAATGATTTCTCGCGCAAAGAAGAAGCAAAGCACCATGAGGACCAATTCAAATCCAATTAAAGTAAAAAACCAATTACTGAGTTTATTCCAGTTTTTCATTAATCTTCACCTCCCTCACTAAATTCAGTCACAGCTTCTGCTAAACAAAAATAATGTTGAATAGCTTGTACGATTCGTTCAGATGCTTTACCATCTCCGTAAGGATTACGAGCTAGAGACATCTCTTTGTAAAGTGCCTCATTTGTTAAAAGAGCCGTCATAGCTTCTTTGACACACTCGGGATCCGTACCGACTAGTTTTAGAGTTCCAGCTCTCACTCCCTCTGGGCGTTCGGTTGTATCTCGAAGGACCAGAACAGGTTTTCCTAAAGAAGGTGCCTCTTCTTGAACACCACCAGAGTCTGTCATAATAAAGTAACTTCTTGATGCTAAATTATGGAAATCCAAGACATCTAATGGGGAAATCAAGTGAATCCGTTCGTGATTACCTAATATATCATTGGCCGCTTCTTGGACAACTGGACTTAGATGAACTGGATATACAACCTCTAATTCTGGGTGGAGGTCCACCATTTCTTTCAATGCGCCAAATACATCTCGCATCGGTTGACCTTGGTTTTCACGACGGTGCATAGTCACCAAAACCACTTTTTTAAGCGGATCCAACTGATCTAATACTTCATGATGGTAATCTGATTGTACAGTTAACTGAAGAGCGTCAATCGCTGTATTTCCCGTAATCACAATAGAAGACTCCGGATGGTTTTCCGTGAGTAAATTTTTCTTGCTTTCACTCGTTGGAGCAAAATAAAGATCTGCTAGATTATCAGTCATCTGACGATTCATTTCTTCTGGGAAAGGAGAGTATTTATTAAAGGTTCTCAAACCAGCTTCAACATGCCCGATTCGGACTTGATTGTAGAAAGCTACCAAGCTTGCTGCGAAAGTTGTGGTTGTATCTCCATGCACTAAAATCATATCTGGGTTCTCTTGTTTAACCACCAGATCAAGCTTTTCAAGAATTTTTACAGTAATCTCCAATAATGATTGGTTTTTCCCCATAATATCCAAATCATAATCAGGCCTGATATTAAAGGTTTTAAGGACTTGATCCAACATTTGACGATGCTGAGCGGTCACAACTGTGATTGTTTCGATACTATCACTATGCTTTTGAAGTTCTAACACTAAAGGTGCCATCTTAATAGCTTCTGGGCGCGTGCCAAAAACTACCATCACTCTGATTTTTTTCATTGTATTACCCCTTTAACTATGATAATTTTTACTTATTTGTGTGCCTTTACCATTCTATCTTCAAGACTTTCAAAAGTCAAATGTTTTACAAAGTATGATAATGCATTTAATAGAATATTAACAATATGTAACATTTGTGTAACATTTGAATGATAAAAACGCTTTACACCTTGTAAACAATGCGTTTTTACTAATTTATTTTTACAATAAATTAATTTGAATATCATCTAAATTACTGTAAGATATTCTTACAATATGCATATTTATGCGCACGGGCATACATTTCTCCACTCTCCTTAAGCTTTCAAAACTGATCCTATACATTTGCCATCATACAAACATCCCTCGCTTATTCAAATGAAGTGTATTGTTGTTTTATAATCTCTATAATGGGTAAATTGCGGCCAGAAATGACAGAGTTTTTTAAATTCCTAAAAGTTCCTACAAAATTTGACCTGAAAAAAAGACCCCAGTGGGTCTTAATTCGCTTTCTTGCTTTAGAGCTCATGAAAAAGAGGTCCCCCGGACCTCTTTTTTAATCTTCGTTTACGAAAGGCATCAAAGCCATTACGCGAGCGCGTTTGATAGCTGTTGTTACTTTACGTTGGTTTTTAGCTGAAGTTCCTGTTACACGACGAGGAAGGATTTTCCCACGTTCTGAAACGAAACGGCTAAGAAGCTCAGTATCTTTGTAATCAACATATTCAATCTTGTTTGCTGCGATGTAATCAACTTTTTTACGGCGTTTGAATCCGCCACGACGTTGTTGAGCCATGTATTTTCTCCTTTATAGTTTTAATTGTCCATTAGAATGGTAAATCATCATCTGAAATATCCAAAGGATTGGTTGCTCCGAATGGATTTTCATTGCGTGAAAAGTCTGGTACTGGATTTGCAGGTGCTGTGTGGTTAGCAGCTGGTGCAGAATAAGCTCCACCTGCGTGCCCTTCACGCACACTACGACTTTCCAACATTTGGAAATTATCAGCCACGACTTCTGTCACGTAGACACGTTGTCCTTGCTGATTATCGTAACTACGAGTCTGAATACGACCTGTCACCCCGATAAGCGAGCCTTTTTTAGCCCAGTTAGCGAGGTTCTCAGCCTGTTGGCGCCACATAACGACATTGATAAAATCAGCCTCACGTTCACCATTTTGACTCTTGAATGCACGATTTACTGCAAGAGTAAAAGTCGCAACTGCTACATTTGACGGGGTATAACGCAACTCAGCATCACGTGTCATACGCCCCACAAGTACAACATTGTTAATCATAATCTACCTTCTTACGCGTCAAGTTTGACGATCATGTGACGAAGAATGTCAGCGTTGATTTTTGAAAGAC
>ERZ773099.921-NODE-921-length-22672-cov-8.650307_pt1 | contig 22672 bp, 15 predicted proteins | sample MGYA00511120_ERZ773099 | MGnify/ENA primary metagenome ERZ773099 (study PRJEB29015, sample SAMEA2738012) | human oral metagenome | biome: human oral; feature: human-associated habitat; material: dental | place: China | collected 2104 ...
TGCTCAGGGCCCTGGAGATGGAGTCGAGCATGGAGTTCAGGAGGCCCGCGATGCGGGACAGCTCGTCACGGCTGGAGGCCTCGAAGCGCGCGGTCAGGTCGCCCCCGCTCAGGGCGTCCGTGACGGAGGTCATGCCGCGGATGGCCCTCGATATGCTGCGGACGATGAGCCCCACGAGGAAGGCGGACGCAAGGACCGCGATCACGGCCACGACCAGGAGGACCAGCGTGAGCCCGTACACCATCGCGTCGATCACCGCGACGGGGAAATAGATTGCCAGGGAGAACCCATGGCCCACGGGGGCGAAGAACGCCTTGCGGGCCTCGCCCTGAAAGTCGTAGTCGATGAAGCCGGTTTCCTGCGCGACCATGCGCCGTCCCATCGCCTGCACCGAGGTGCCGAGTTCGCTTCCCAGGATGTTGCCCTTGAGCATGAGGTCTTTGTCCCTGTGGGCGGCGAAGAGCCCGCTGGGCGAGATCAGGATGCCTGAACCCTGCTTGAAGATTTGCCGGCTGACGACGAAATCGCTGATTGGGTCCAGCTTCATGTCGATGCATAGCCCTCCGATCCGCGTGCCCTTCTCGTCGTAGATCCCGACGCCCATGCTGATGACCGGGACGTTCGACTCGAGGTCCAAGTAGGGGTCCGTGATGATCAGCTGGCCCTTCGGTGCCGCGTCGATCATCTTGTACCAGGGGCGGGTGCGCACGTCGTAACCCGCGTCCGGCTTCCAACGGGTGCTGGTCCTCACCTCTCCGTCGTCCTGGAAGCCCAGCAGGATCTGCATCACGCCGTCCGACGCGGTGGTCTGCTGCATCCTCACCACCTCATCCTCCATCGCCTCGCGCGTCGTGCCAGGCTGGGAGAGGCGGTTCTCCAGGTACGCGGCCGTCAGTTTGGTGACGACCAGGAGTTTGTCGAACTGTCTTTCAAGGGTCTGGGCTGAACTGACGGCCACCTCCGTTCCGGCCTCGTTCAGGAGCGTGTGCAGCATGGAACTTCCCCGAAAGTAGGTGATCCCTGTCATGAGCAGAATGATTGCGCAGAAGGTCCCTAAAATTGCCAGCAGCTTCCTCTTGATCGACATAAACCTCATCCTTTCCTTAGAACCCATGCGGTCCTTATGAATTTCACTCTATTTAGTTATAATTTGAGCTCTAACGTAAATGGCCTTTTTGACTTATTCTACCACCAGGCAAGAAAGGAGCGATATGGCCTCTATTGTGTGATATCAAGGGCGATGGATTTGGTGGTAGGGATGGGAGAAAGGATTAAAAAAACAGTCCTTTATCTGCGGGCGCTGCGGTTTCCTGCGGTTGGGGCTTCCCCTTCTTCATGCTACAATAGCGGCAGAAGCCGGGCTACGCCCGGAACACGATCCATGAAAGGAGAGGAAACAATGAAACTGTCGCTGTTTGGCGTCCTGGCGCTGGCCCTCCTGACGACGTTCGGCTGGGCGTGTGCGGCGCAGGCGGCGGACTTCACCGTCCGTTCGCTGGACCTCTACCCGTCCGGAGCGAAGTTCGTCCTGGAGGTCGCGTCGCAGGGGGACTTTGAGATCGAGTTGCCCGGCGCGTTTCGGGAGGACTCCGTGCGCCTCCTGAACCCCCTCGATGCGGAGGACTTCAAGGTGGTGAGCCGCCGGCGGGCCGGCTGGACGCCTCCCGCCCTGGCGGGACTGAAGGCGGAGGTGGAGGCTCAGTCGGCGGCCGTGGCGCGCCTCAACGCCCGAAAGAGCGCGTTCCAGCAGACGCTCCGTCTGCTGGAGGCCATCGTCCCCGCCCCCGAGGACGGGACCCAGGCGCGGGACCTCATCGCCTACGTCCGGGAGGCCCAGACCCTGAAGCTCGATGCGGAGAAGGAGCTGGCGGAGCTGACCACGGCGCTCGCCCTGGAGACGGAGAAGCTCGACGTCCTGAGGGAGGAGCTGGAGGCTCGGACCCCCGACGGCGCGGGCTCGTTCCTCCTGGTGTCCGGGCACGGGCACGGCGACGCGGTCCTCCTGCTGGAGGCCTTTGCAGAGGCTGCCGAGTGGTCCCCCCGGTACACCATGAACCTGACCACCGCAACGGGGGCCATCGAGACGGACCTCTTCGCCCTGGCCGAGCAGCGCACGGGGCTGGACTACAGCGGCGTCGTCACGTTCCACACGAAGGCACAGGACGAGGGCGTCCGGGCGCCGGAGCTGGCGCCGCTGCGCGTGGGGTTGAAGCCCAAAGAGCAGGACGGTGACGTCCGCAAGTTCCGGATGTCGATGAGTGAGGCGATGGACATGTCTGCAGGGAGCTTCAATGTCCCCTCCGCGGAGGCCGCTCGACCGGCCCCCAGGCGTCTGACGATGACGACGACCCTCTCCGACCGCACGGTGACGGGACAGGGCACGCTCTCCGGCGCGGGGCTGCCCTCGACCTTTACGCTGGGGCGCATCGACCTCACGGGCAAGCCCATGCTGGTCCTCATCCCGGAGCAGCGCGGGAGCGCCTGGCTTGTCGCCAGCATGGACAACGCCGAGACCTCTCTGATCCCAGGGCGCGCGGACCTCATGGTGGACGGCGCGCCGGCGGGCGTCACCTCCCTTCCGGAGTACGGCGTGGGGCAGATGCGGCTCCCCTTCGGCTACGCGCCCCTCATCACCGCCAGCAAGGAGCCGCTCGTGGCCAAGACCGGCTCCTCCTGGTTCAGCGGCGTGTCCACCAACGGCTACAGGATCAAGGTGACGAACGGCATGGCCGAGGACCGCACGGTCACGGTGCGGGACCGCCTGCCCATCCCCACGGACGACAAGGTGAAGCTGGAGGTGAAGCGCATCGAGCCGGCTCCTGCGGAGCGCGACCCGGAGAACCGCCTGACCTGGGAGCTGTCCGTCAAGGCCGGCGAGACCGTGGAGATCGTGGTGGACTACGCCCTGAGCTACCCGTCGGGGGAGGAACTGCTGTACCGCTGAGGAGGAGGCGCTCCAAAAGGGCTTCGTTGGGCTATAATAAACTTGACGTTATTTCGAGTGACGAAAACCGGTCCGCGAGGCGCCGATCGCCTTGCGGGCCCTCGTTGAATCTGGAGAAATCGCTGACGGACGCCTCCGCCTGACCGCGAGAGGGACGTCCAGCAGCTTTTGCGGAGCGAGTCAGCGCTTTTTTGAAGGAGGTCGTGCAACCTTGAAGGCCATAACGCCGTTCCAGCTGTCCGGGCTGCCGATGGGACGCGTCCTCGGGCTGTATTCGTCCCTTCCGTGCCGCTGAGCCATGGCCCGAAACGGCGCGCTCTTTCAATGGCTCACGCTGCCCCCCGCGGTCGCCGTCGCCACCGTCTTCGTGGCGGGGGCCATGGGTTCGCCGGTGGACGCAGAGCCCGTGGACCCGTCGTTTTGGGGGATGACCTGTCTCCTGTTCATCGTCCTCTCGGCGCTCTACGGGCTCTTCATCGTCCATGGCTTCGGCCTGGGGCTCCTGCCGCTGCAGTTCGTCGCGCAGGGGATCCTGCTCTGTCCTTTGGCCCTGAGCCGGGGCGCGCGCATGTTCCAGTGGGTGGGCGTCATCATGGCCGTGTGTGGGGCCGTCGCGCTGTTGAACCTCTACCACTATTGCAGGAGGCGGCCCGGCCCAGCCGCGGCGAAGGGGGCGGACGAGGCGGAGGTCCGCCTGCCCGTGCCCTTCGTCGTCACGGACGCGGAGGGCGTCGTCGAGAGCGTCAGCAGCGGCATGTTGGAGGCCGCGCAGCTGCCCCTGGAGGCGGTGAAGGGGCAGAGCGTCGCCGTGCTGCTGACGCCGGGGGACGCCACCGCCACGCTGGGCGGAAGGACGTGGGACGTGATCCAGCGCCCCATGGAGGGCGACCGTTACTACTTTCAGCTCAGTGAGCGCGCGGCGGCCTCTGCCCCTGAAGCGGACGTGACGGCCTTGACGGACCCCGTCACGGGCCTGCAGGTTTTTCGCTACGCCATGATGCGCCTGGACGAGGAGCTCTACCGGACGCGGCGCTACGGGCACCCGCTGACCGTGCTGCTGATCCGCCTTGTGTTCTCCGCTGCCGCGGAGCGGGACCCCGACTCCAGGGAAGCCTTCGTCGCCTACGGCACCCTCGTCCGAAAGAGCCTCCGCACCTCGGACGTCGCCGCCCTGTCGGGGGACCGGGAGCTGATGCTGATGCTTCCCGAGTGCCCCGCCGCCTCGTCGGACGCCGTCGTCAAGAAGATGCTGGGGCTCCTGGGGACGCTGAACCCGGACCATCGCTCCCTTTCCGAGGTCACGGCGCTCCACGTCGCCGCCTCCTTTGAGAGCACGGACGACGTCCCGAACGCGAAGTCGCTGGTGGATGGCCTCATCGCCTCCATGGCCAAAAAGTACACGCTGAACGCACAATGAACCCCTTCAGACCGCGGCTTTTGGATTGTCTCATCCTGGGGGCCGTCGCCGGCCCGTTCCTGTTCGGCATCCTGATCTTCACGCTGATCTTCGTGGCGGGGGACCTGCTCTTTCAGGCTGCGAGGCTCATCATCGAGCAGGGCGTCTCCCTGGGGGTGGTGACGCGCCTCTTCTTCTATCGCCTGCCCGAGGTGGTGGCCATGACGCTGCCCATGTCGTCGCTTCTGGCCACCCTTTTGGGCATGTCCTCCCTGGGGGGCGGCAGCGAGCTCATCGCGCTCAAGTCCCTTGGAATCCCCTTCTCCCGCGTGTTGCGGCCCGTCATCGGGGCGTCCTTCCTCGTCTCCCTCCTGGCGCTGGCCTTCAACGAGACCGTGGTCCCCTTCACCACCGAGGCGGCGGACCGCCTGATGAAGTACGAGATCCTGAAGAATCAGGCCTCCGCCGTGCAGGAAAAGGTCTTCCTGCGGGAGGAGGAGGACGGCGCGCTGCGCCGCGTGCTGTACGTGGATCAGTTGGACGCGAAACAGGGCGTGATGCGCGGCGTCATGGTGCATGAGTTCGACCGGGACCGCCTGGCGCGCACGCTGACCGCCGAGCGGGGCCTGTGGCAGGAGGGGCAGTGGTGGATCGAGGACGGGCGCGTCTACGAGGTGGACCGGGACGGGGAGGTCACCCTCCTCCTGCGCTTCGAGCGCCAGAGGCTTGCCCTGAACCTGTCGCCCGAACAGTTGCAGATGAGCACGAAGCGGCCGGTGGACATGAGCGCCCACGAGCTTTGGCGCTACATACAGCAGTCCAGCTCCGTGGGGGCGGACCTCTCCCGCCTGTGGGTGATGTTCCACCTCAAGCTGGGGGTGCCCTGGGCCTGCGTCATCATGGCGGTGCTGGGGGCGGGGTTTGGCGCGTCGCGCCAGGGCCGTCGGGGGTCGGGCGTCGGCTTCGGCATCAGCGTCGTCATCGTGTTCGCCTACTACGTCGTCATGTCCATGTGCCGCGCCCTGGGGGAGGCCGGAGCCATCTGGCCCTCGCTGGCGGGCTGGGGGCCGAACCTGCTCTTCCTGGCCGTTGCGCTGTTCTTCGCCTGGAGGGTTGACCGGCGATGACGGACCCCATCGCGGGCGCGCCCATTGCCCTGATCGCCGGGGAGGGAGCCCTGCCGGAGGCCATCGCGCGGAAGCTGGCGGAGGCCGGAGAGGCCCCGCTGGTGCTGGCGGTGCGGGACGACCTGGAGGCCCTGGCCCCCTTCGCCCGGAGGCTGGTGCGCCTCCGCTGGCCCAGCCTGGGGCGCGGCGTCCGGGAGATGCGACGCTTCGGGGCGGGGCGGGTCATCATGGCCGGCTGGATCCCCAAGCGCGTCATCTACTTTCTGCCGCTGCTGTTCGACCGACTGAGCCGGTCCGTGCTGGCCGGCAGCCTCATGGACGACCACTCGCTCCTGGGGGCCGTCGTCCGCGCGCTGGAGCGCGAGGGCTTCTCCGTGATCCCCTACTGGCAGATCCTGCCGGAGTACCTGGCCGCGGAGGGCCGTCTGGCCGCGAGGGACCCCACCGGGGCCGAGGCGCGGGACGTGGAGTGCGGGCGGGATGTCCTGCGCGTCACCCTGCCCTGTTCCTTCGGTCAGGCCGTGGTCGTGGCGGAGGGCGCCGTGGTGGCCGTGGAGGCCATGGAGGGGACGGACGCCATGATCGCCCGGGCGGGGACAGTGGCGGGACGGGGCGTCGTCGTCAAGATGATGCGGCGGGACCAGGACCTGCGATACGACCTGCCCACCGTGGGGCCCGACACCATCGAGGGGATGCGCCGCGCCGGCCTCACCTGCCTGGCCGTGGAGGCGGGGCGCACGCTGATCCTGGACCCGGACAGGACCCTGTCCATGGCCGGCCGCTACGGCATCGCCGTCCAGGGGATCGAGCCATGAGCGCGCCACGCTCCATCTTCGTGAGCTGCGGCGAGGTCAGCGGCGACGTCTACGCGGCGGGGTTCCTCCGCCGCCTGCAGGAGCGCGAGCCGGCGCTGACGGGACGGATATGGGGCATGATGGGCCCCAGGGCCGAGGCCGCCTGTTCCGACCTGGGGAACTGGCCCCACTGGAGCTACGAGGAGCTGCAGATCATGGGCCTGGGGGAGGCGCTGCGGGCGCTGCCGCGCATCCTGAGGCTGCGGCGCGCGATGGTCCGCGCCGTCATGGAGGCTCAGCCGGAGGCCGTCGTGCTGATCGACAGCCCCGACTACCACCTCCCGCTGGCCTCGGCCCTGCGGCGCGCCGGCTACGGCGGGCGCGTCGTCAGCCTGATCCCTCCCACCGTGTGGGCCTGGCGCAGCGGTCGGACAAAGGCCCTGAGGCGGGACTTCGACCTCTGCCTGCCCCTCTTTTCCTTTGAGGATCGCTTCCTCTCGGAGCGCGGGGTCCGTTCCCTCTGGCGGGCGCACCCGCTGGCGAGCGAGCTTCGCGGCTACGGCGCGCCGGAGGGGCTGACGCGGCGCATCGGCGGCGCACGGGCGATCGCCCTCATGCCGGGGAGCCGGCGCTACGACATCAAGCACCACCTGGGCGTCCTGCTGGGCACGGCGCACATCCTGCGGGACGAGGGGTACCTTCCCGTCTTCTCCATCGCCCCGGGGCTTGCGGCGCCCCTGGCCGACGAGCTGCGGGAGCGGACGAGGGGCTTTGAGACGTGGGATGGAGAGGGGCGGGGGCTGCTGGTCGCCTGCCGCGCCGCGGTGGGGGTCAGCGGCACCGTGGCGGTGGAGGCGATGGCGCTGCGGCGTTTCATGGTCGTCATCTACAACGTGCGCCCCCTCACCCGCGTCCTCCTGAAGGCGCTGGTGCGCACGCCCTACATCTCGATCCCCAACTGCCTGACGGAGGCGCCGGTCTACCCGGAGCTCCTGTGCGGCGACGCCGTGCCGGAGCGCATCGTGAGGGAGCTGCGTCGCTACCTGGAGGACCCCGTCCTGAGGGCGGAGGTCGATGGGCGCCTGGACCACGGACGGGAGGCCATGGGGACGGAGGACACGGCGGACTTTTGGGCGGAGTGCGTGCTCGGCCTGTGCGCGGGCCGGATTCTTAACGGTTGAGAGAGGGGCTTTTCGTATGCGAGTTTCCCTGTTGACGAACGGCCCCGGCGAGCTCTGGGGCTGGGTCCGGCCCGTGGCGATGGAACTTCGCCGGCGGGGGCATTCCGTGTCCCTGTGGCTTCTGCCCTGCCCCTTCGCGTCGGGGCACGAGCGGGAGGCGGCGTCCCTGTTGGGCGTCGATAAGCTGGAGGGGCCGAGCGGCGGCCCGGGCCTCTGGCGGGCCATGGCCGACGAGCGCACGGACTGCGTCATCCAGCTGGGCGGGGACATGATGTTCGGCGCGCGCATCGCGCGCTCCGCCCGTGCTCCGCTCCTCTGCTACACCTACGGTCCCAAGAAGGGGCTGAAGGGCGCGCGGGTCTTCACGGCCTTTCCCTCCCAGGCTCGCGCCATCCCCGGAGCCCGCGCCATCGGGGACCTCGTGAAGGACGCGCTTCTGCTGGATGCCGCCCAGCCTCCGGAGCGGGGCTGCCCGACGCTGCCTCAAGAGGCCCCCGGCAGGGAATGGACCCACCCGAAAGAGGGGTTCCGCGTGCTCTTCCTCCCCGGAAGCCGTCCCCCCATCCGCCGCGCCGCCCTGCCCTGGCTTGCCGCCGCCCGGGCCGCCCTGCGCGTCCGGCTTCCGGAGGCCGAGGTGCGCACCCTCTTCCCCCCCTTCGTCCCGGAGGCAGAGCTGAGGGAGTGGGACGACGCGGGGCTGCGCCCCGTGCGGGCCCCAGCGGGCCTCGTCATGAGGGACGCGGACTTCGCCCTGACCCAGCCGGGCACCAACAACTTCGAGTTGATGCACTGCGGTGTCCCCTCGCTCGTGGTGGCGCCCGAAAGCTTCCTGGACCTCATTCCCATCGCGGGGCTGAGGGGTGTCCTGGCCTCGCTGCCGCTGGTGGGGCGCGGGCTGCGCCGCGCCGCGGCGCGGCGGATCCTGAACCGCTGGAACGGCGTCATCGCCCTGCCGAACCGTCTGACGGACCGGCGCGTGATGGACGAGCTGTACGGCGACGTCACTCCGGAGCAGACCGCCTCCCGGATAGCGGAGGACCTGAGCGATGCCGGTGGGCTGGCCCGCGCGCGGGAGGAACTGCTGGCCCTGTCGGGGAAGGGCGGGGCGGCCGCCCGCCTGTGCGACGCCATCCCCGCAGAGGACGGCGCCGCATGACGGGGCAGGACGCGCAGGGGGCCGCCCGACGGCTCATCGCCTGCGCCGCGCCCTACCGCCTGCGCCTTGCGGCGGGGGTGGCCTTCATGCTGGCCTCTTCCGGCCTGAACGTCCTGCCCCCCTGGCTCTTCAAGAGCGTGGTGGACGACGTCCTGATCTCCCGAAGCGTCCTGAGCCTCAACCTCATCTGTCTGGCCGTCGTCGCCATCTTCGCCCTCAAGGCCGTGACGTCCTACTGGCAGCAGTACCTGATGAACGAGGTGGGGCAGAGCGTCGTGATGGACGTCCGGGTGGCGCTCTACGACCACATGCAGCACATGGCGCTTCAGCGGATCGACGCCTCGCGGGTCGGGGAGCTGATGAGCCGCATCACGGGCGACGTGGCCACGCTGCAGAGCCTCGTCACCAACACCTTCGTGGACCTGGCCTTCAACGCCGTGACCTTCGCGGGAATGTTCGCCTTCATCCTCTACATCAACTGGCGCCTGACGCTCCTGATCGTGCTGGTGCTGCCCGTCGTGGCCTGGCTCCTGTCCTTCGCGGCCCGGAGGCTGCGCCGCGCGGGGCACCGGGTTCAGGAGCGGCTGGCGGACATCACCGCCATCGCCCAGGAGGCCTTTTCCGCCATCCGCGTGGTGCGCGCCTTCGCCACGGAGGAACAGGAGCTGAAGCGCTTTCGGGAGGGGAACCTCCAGAACTTTCAGGCGCTGCTCCACGCCGTGTCCATCCAGGCCCTGCTGGCCGGGGTCGTGGAGGTGTTCCTGATCTGCGCGCTGGCCGTGGTGTTCTGGTTCGGGGGACGAAGCGTCATCCATGGGTCCCTCACGCCCGGCGAACTCATCTCCTTCATCGGGTACATCGCCTTCATGGTCCAGCCGATCCGCACCGTCATGAGCCGCATGGGCGCCCTGCAGACCGGCCTTGCCGCCGCGGACCGCATCTTCGACATGCTCCGGGCCCCCACGGAGGACACGTCCCGCTCCGTGGAGTTGCCGGGCCGGCTTCGTGGCGAGGTGGCCTTTGAGGACGTCCGCTTCGCCTACGTGGCGGGGCAGGAGGTGCTGCGCGGCATCCGCCTCACCGTCCGTCCGGGGGAGAAGGCGGCCCTCGTGGGGCCCACCGGCTCCGGAAAGTCCACGCTGGCGGACCTGATCCCCCGTTTCTACGACCCCACGTCGGGCCGCGTCCTGATCGACGGCCGGGACGTCCGCTCGCTTCGCCTGCCGGAGCTGCGGCGCCAGATCGGCATCGTGCCCCAGGACTGCGTCCTGATGAAGGGAAGCATGGCCTTCAACATCGCCTACGGACTGGCGGAGGACGGGCCGGACCTGCTGAAGGACGAGGCGCTGATGCGGCGCGTGCGCGAGGCCGCGGGCGTCGCGAACATCGCGGACTTCATCGAGGGCCTCCCGGAGGGGTACGGCACGGAGGTGGGCGAGCGGGGCGTCACCCTCTCCGGCGGCCAGCGCCAGAGGATCGCCATCGCCCGCGCCGTCGTCCGCGACCCCAGCATCCTGATCCTGGACGAGGCCACCTCATCCCTGGACCTGGCCGCAGAACGCCAGGTCCAGGAGGCCATGGATCGCGCCATGGCCGGCAGAACCTCCCTCATCATCGCCCATCGGCTCTCCACCGTGCAGGGCGCGGACCGCATTCTGGTGCTGAAGGACGGCCGCATCCTTCAGGAGGGCAGCCACGCCGCGCTGCTGCGAGAGGGCGGGCTCTACGCGGACCTCTATCGCCTGCAGTTTCCCTCTCATGAGGCGGAGGAGCGGGGAACAGCCGAAGGGGCCGGACGCCCGTGAACCGCGTCGTTCAAAGCTACATGGCCTGGGTGCGGGGCGAGCGTCGCGCGTCGCCATGGCATCTTCTGGCCCCGGCCGAATGGGCCGTCCGGGGGGCCGTGGCCTGCATCGACTTCCTGTACCGGCACGGCCTGAGGTACACGGAGGAGCCCCCCATCCCCTTCGTCAGCGTGGGAAACCTCACCTATGGAGGCACGAACAAGACCCCCTTCGTGGAGATGCTGGCCCGAGCCATGGCGGAGCGGGGCGTCCGACCGGGCATCGTGAGCCGCGGCTACTCGGGCGGTCGGACCCGAAGTCCCGTGGTGATCTTTGGCGGGGAGGGCAGCCGCGACGCCGTCGGCGACGAGCCGCTCCTGCTCTCCCGCCGCCTTCCGGAGGTCCCCGTGGCGGTGGCCCGGCGGCGCGCGCTGGGCATCCGAGCGCTTCGGGAGATGGGGGTGGAGCTGGCGATCGCGGACGACGCCTTTCAGCATCGCGCCCTGAGGCGGGACGCGGACATCGTCCTGATCGATGCCGCCTGCCCCTTCGGCAGCGGACGGCTGATCCCGTCGGGGATCCTGAGGGAGCCCGTCAGAGCCCTAGCCAGAGCGCACCTGGTGGTGATCACCAAGGCGGACCAGGCGACGCCGGAGGCGCTCTCGAGGCTGCGGGAGAGGGTGGGACGCTTCGTCCCGCTGGAGCGCGTCTTCACCTCCCGCGTCACGGTGGATCGCTGGGAGGTCTGGGCGCCGGACGCGGCGCGCCCGGCCCGCTGCGCCCCGCCGGCGTCGGGGCTTCGCGTCCTGGCCTTCTCTGCCATCGGGAGCCCGGAGAGCTTCCGGCGGTCCCTGGCGGACGCGGGGCTCCTGACGGTGGGAGAACGCCGCTTTCGGGATCACCACCGTTATGGTCCCGGTGAGCTGGACGCCCTGTGCCGCACGGCCGCGGACCTTGGCGCGGAGGCCATGGCCTGCACCGAGAAGGACCTGTACAACCTTCCGGACGGCTGGCGCCCCCCTCTGCCCCTCCTGATCCCCTGTGTGTCCGCCGTGCTGGATGAGCCGTCTCGGTTTCTGGACGCGCTGACGGAGGCGCTCCGCCCGCGGCTGGCCGTGGCCTCCAACGGGTATGGAGAGGATGCCATCGGCGTCCTGCTGGCGCGGCGGCTGAGAGACCGCTTCCCCGACGCGGAGGTGCTGGCCTTTCCGCTGGTGGGGCGCGGGGACGCCTACGCCGGAGCGGGCTTTCCCGTGGCCTCCGCGCCCTCCGTCACCCCGTCGGGGGGCGTGGTGAAGTACCATCTGAAGGACCTGTTGAGCGACATGCGGGCGGGCCTGCTGAGCCACGTCAGGGCGCAGCTGAGGGACTGGCAGGTGCTCACGGGGTCCATTCGGACTCCGGTCTGCGTGGGGGACGTCTACCTTCTCCTGCACGCGCTGTGGGGCAGCGGAGTCCGGCCGCTGTTCGTGGCCACGGCCAAGACGGTGCGGCTCAGCGGGCATTGGCGGCTGGAGCGCGCCCTGATCCGCCGCCTGGCCCTCCGCACCTGGACGCGGGACCCGGAGAGCGCGGAACAGCTGGCCCGCGCCGGGGCGAACGCCGTCTACGCGGGCAACCCCATCATGGACCTGCTGGAGGATGGGGCCGTCGGCCCGGCTCCCCTGCCGCCCGGCCCGGACGACGTTCCCCTCGTCCTGCTCCTGCCGGGCAGCCGGCTGCGGGCCTATCGGGACGTCAACCTGGTCCTCGACGCCGCGGTGCGGCTCTCCGGGCTGCGGCGCTGCGCCTTTCGCATGGTGCTGGCGCCCACGCTCTCCCGCGAGAGGCTCGGCGCCTCCTGCGGGGGGTGGACCCTTCGGGAGGACGAGGGGATGCCTGAGCTGTGTCGGGACGGCCTTGCCGTCGCGTTGACCGACGCGCCGCTGTCGTCGGCGGCCCGGGGCGCGAGGCTGCTGCTGGGGCTGGGCGGGACAGCCAATCAGCTCTGTGCGGGGCTGGGAATTCCGGTGGTCTCCATCGACGAGAAGGGCAAGCGCGTGCAGAAGAAGCTCCTGGGCGACGCGGAGCTCCTGACGGCCCCCACGGCCCAGGCCCTGGCGGAGGGGGCTTTGAGCGTGCTGGAGGACCCCGTGCGCTACCGGCTCATGAGCGCGGCGGGCCGGCAGAGGATGGGCGCGCCGGGAGGGCTTGAGGACCTGGTGAACTTCGCCGCTTCGGAGCTGGGCTGGGACCTGCGCCAGCGCGTCTACGCGAGGCTTCGGCATCAGGCCGCGCGAAGCGAGCACGGAGGGCACGAACAGGTGCCGTGTGTTTAGAGCTGGGACCGAAGGAGCCAGAGGAGCGCCTTGAGGTAACTCTTCGGGACTCCCTTGCCTAGGGCGTACAGACGGGCCAGCCGCCGCCCTGCGTGAGCGTCCCCCTGCTCCGCGGCTCTGAGGTACCACGCCGCCGCTTTGGCGTCGTCCTTGGCAACGCCTTCCATCGAGGCGAAGGTCGTGTCGTAGAGCTCCCCTGTCAGAAATTGAAGGTGAGGTTCTCCGGCCTCGGCCAGCCTCTCCAGGGCCGTCGGGTCCCCCCGCAGGGAGCTCTTCAGCGCCCTCTCGTCCTCGCAGATCGCCTGTGGCAAGGCCGCGACGCCCGTCACCCCGTTCCATGCGGCGTAGGATTGATTTTTCCAGTCCGACGACCAGGGCCTCAGGTCAGAGAAGAACAGGAGCCGCAGCCTGAGCGCCAGGAGCGGGACGACGACGTCCCCGCTTCCCGTTTCCTTCCGGCTCTGCACCAGCTCATCGCGCGCCGTCAGCTCGGCCCTGTAGGCGGGCGCGACCCCCAGGTCCCCGATCAGGGCGACGAAATTGGAGCTCAGGAGGAGGCAGAGGCCCAGGAGCCCCCAACGCCAACGGAAGGGACGGGCGGAGCGCAGGCGCTCAAGCGTCCCCACCTGTCGGTAGCCGAAGGCCCACAGGAGCCCCCACGTGACCCCCATCATCCAGAGCGTCAGGCTCACTGCGCGTTCGGGGAGCCCAACCCCCGTTCCCCATCCGGCGACGGCCTGCATCAGCGGCGCGATCAGAGCCGTGAGCAGGACGATGTGCCACGCCTTGAGGCGGGAGGTTACGCGGCCGTCGAGGGGAGGGACGACCTGAGCGATGGAGGGCAGGAAGAGCAGGAAGGCCCAGACGATGGGGGCCGTGAAGAACCTGAGGACCGTCATGAGGCCGAAGACCCCGGCGACGCCCAGAGTTCGGATCAGCCTTGGGAAAAAAGCGACCGTCGCCGCGCCTCCCATGCGGATCGTCGTCCCCGGCGCCAGGAGCATCGCGAGGAAAGCCAGCAGGGCGACGAGCAGGAGGGCGACGGCCCGCTTTGCCTTCGCCGCTGCGCCGAGGGACAGGAAATAAAGCGCCGCAAGAAAGGTCAGGACGATCTGCATCACGCTGACGGGCTCAAGGAGGGTCCCGTTCAGGAGCAGCAGGAGCGCGCAGCTCCAGAAGTTCAGTCTCCTGCCGTTCTCCCGGAATGCCCGGCCCGCCAGGGCCAGCGCGAGGAGCGAGAGGGCGGTCGCCCAGGCGTAGGGCATCCCGCTCAGCCAATAAAGGGTTTCGTTCAAGGCGGGCAGGGCGGAGAGGGACGCGGCGCACAGCAGGAGGGCGCAAGTCGCCTTATCCCTGGTGGAGAGTTCGGGGACGAGGCTGTGTACGCAGAAGTAGAGGGCCCCCAGGGACAACAGCACCGTCGCGAGGGGCAGGAGGCCGTAGAGGGGGCCTGTGCTCCAGGGAGCGGCCAAAGTGAGCAAAAACGTGTTGAACGCCCTCCCGGTCCATTGGAGGTAAAAGTGCTTTTGCATGCCGAAGAAGCCCTGCTCCAGAAAGGCATTGGCGAAGTTGTAGTCGTCGGCGGAGGGGCGGGCGTAGAGTCCAAGCCAGCAGAAGAGGGCGATGTAGAGCGCGCAGAGGAGGGTGAGGGCCGTTCTACCGTTGAGCGCGTCGTGTGGCTGCAATGGGGTGTTCATGGCTTTTGCTTCTCGCACAGCAGGACAACGGAACTCCCGAAAGGAAGGCTTGTCCTCTCTCTGCTTCTCCAATGGGCGTCCTGAGTTTTCAGCATCTTTTCAAAGGCACTGTGCTGCATCCTCTTATCTCCCTTTTCTGCAATAGACCTCTCGCACTACGTAGACGGGCCTTTTCTTACTCTCCATGTAGGTCCTGCCGAGGTACTCGCCCAGGATGCCGATGCCCAGCAGCTGAAGACCTCCGAAGAAGAGGATCAGGCAGAGCAGCGAGGCGTAGCCCGGCACCTCGATCCCCCAGATCAGGGTCCGCAGGACGATGTAGAGGCCATAAGCGAAAGCGCCGAACGCCGTGAGGCTTCCGAGGTAGAACCACACGGTCAGGGGGAAGGTGCTGAAGGAGGTGATGCCCTCGACGGCAAGCTTCCAAAGCCGCCAGCCGTTGAACTTCGTTTCCCCGGCAACGCGGGGTTCCCGAACGTAATCGACGATGCAGGTCTTGAACCCGACCCAGGCAAAAAGCCCCTTCATAAAGCGGTGCGTCTCCCGGAGGCCTCCCAGGGCGTCCACCACCCTGCGGTCCATCAGCCGGAAGTCCCCCACGTTTTCGGGCAGCTCCGGTCGGGATATCCTGTTGTGAACCTTGTAGAACATTCGGGCGGTCACCCGCTTCAGCCATGAATCCGAGGAACGGTTGGAGCGGTGAGCCAGGACGACCTCGTACCCCTCGCGCCACTTTTCAAGCATGACGCCGATCAGCTCCGGCGGGTCCTGAAGGTCGGCGTCGATCGGCACCACCGCGTCGCCCGTAGAGTGATCCAGCGCCGCCGTCAGGGCGGCCTCCTTGCCGAAGTTTCGGGAGAGGTCAACCACCTTGACGCGCTCATCCGCCTCCGCCCGTTCCCTGAGGAGGTCGAGCGTCCCGTCGTGGCTGCCGTCGTTGACGCAGACGATCTCAAAGTCCTGCCCGATCCCTTCCATGACGGAGGTAATCCGTTCAAAGAACAGAGAAAGGACCGCCTCCTCGTTATAGCAGGGACAGAGGAGCGAGATCATTGCGTCCTCGTCCCTTTCGGGGGAACCGAGGCGTACAGTTTTTTGCTCTTCAGCACAACGTTATAGGCAGGGTCAGCTTGTTTGATAAGTTTCGACAGGACCTCAGGATCGTCGGGCAGATGGTAGGTGCAGAGCGCCAGTTTTGGAGTGAAGTGCTTCAAGGTTTCTTGCGCTCCCATCAGCATGTATCGTTCGTATCCCTCTATGTCCGCCTTGATAAAATCGACCCTCGACAAGGCGTTTTCCCTCACGAAGTCGTCAAGTCGCACCGTTTCCACCGCCGTTGCGGTACTTTGTCCAACGCACATATTTTTCAGGAACGAATTTGCTCCCGTGTTGCAGGAATCGCAGAAGATGGAGCTATGGGTGTTTTCGTCCCCAAGCCCTTTTTTGACTGGTACAATGTTGGGGTTGAGCTCCGCCGTCTTTGAGAGATACCCAAAGGCTGGGTCAAGAGGCTCAAAGGCATAAACGCTTGCCCCTTTCGCAGAAGCGTAGGCGGCGAAATCCCCTATCCAGCTTCCTGCGTCAATGACCACGTCACCGCGCTGCACCCTGACGTCGACAGAATCGTTTACAAGACCGTAAAGTCCCTCGTACAAAAAGGCGTCGCAGCGATCGACCGTTTCTTCATCGTACCGATCGTCGAGGTAGAGGTAGGAGAAAAAAGTGTCCTCGAAAACGTAGCCGAACAGAAGGTTCTCGTTTCCCTTATCCAACAGGGGGAGTTTTGCGTCCTTAATTTGATAGCCGTCGTCCCGGATCACTTCGCGAAATTGACCGACCTTCCTCCGGCTGTAAAAATGGGGGTTTTTTCCAAATAGGACGCGGGAGGATTGATCGACGAAGAACAGGAAAAAATCCGCCGTGGTATCCTGTCCCTCGCGTACCCTTTTCCACCTTCGCGCCAGTATCTTCAGGACCCTGATAAAAAAGCGTTCTCCTTTGACTTTGTGCGTTTCCACCGTCGCGACACCCCTCAGTCCCTGCCCAGGCAGGGGCGCAGGGCTCTTTTAAGATTGCCGGCTTGGGGGCCGTTTTGCCCACCCTGCCGGCCGGCTCATGATCGTGAACTGGTGCGGAGGAGGGGACTTGAACCCCTATGCCCGAAGGCGCCAGATCCTAAGTCTGGTGCGTCTGCCGTTTCGCCACCTCCGCTAAGAAACCTCCGTTACCCCCCGGCGGAGGATAACGGACACCGCCGCCCTGTCTGAAGCGGCAGGCCGGCTCAAAGTATTGTAGCACACGGGCGACCGGTTCAGTAGGACGGCGCGTAGGGCAGGGCGTCCGTCATCAGGGTGTCCTTCAGGATGAAGCGACGGTCGCGCACCTCCACGATGTAGACCTGACGGCTGGCGGGACGGTGCAGCGACGGGGTGACGTCGAGGGTCTGGGCGCCGAAGGGGATGCCGCGAACTCGGCTCAGCGCAGCGAGCAGGGCGTCGCGATCCAGTCGGTCCACGGGCTGGGGCAGGGCCCCGATCCCCCTCGTCAGCCACTCCGCCAGCGCGTTGGCGCGGCCGGCGGGCACCAGGTCCTGGAGCTGCATGGCGCGCGTGTCCCACAGCTGCCGCTTCAGGGCGCTGAAGCCGCCCCGCTCGGACAGGAACAGGTTTTGGTCCGCGAAGAGCATCCCCTTGCAGGAGAGGTAGAGCGGCTCCGGCGCGGCGCAGTTCCAGAGCTGCCACGGAGTCCCGACGCGCATGAACCCCCGCCACATCTCCCGCGCTCCCATGCCGCCGATGAAGGCGATGAGCACGCCGTCGGAAACGCTCCGAATCTCCTGCGCCACCATGGAGAAGCTGTCGCTCACCGAGGCGTCCATCCAGAAGGGCATGGGCATGAAGCCCGCCAGGTCCAGAAGGGAATAGGCGATCTTCGCCTCGCGCTCCTGATCGACGGTGAACCGGCTGGCCGCCAGGGCCACGTGGGCTTTGCGGTGGAGCGTCTGCACGGCGAAGTTGGCGAAGGCCGCGCAGCGGTAGTCCCGGAACATGTCGAGCGCGAAGACGTTCGGCAGGGGACGGCCGTCCTTGTCGATGAGGAGCTCCTCGCCTCCCGCCAGGAGGAGCGGCACCTTTTGACCCTCCAGGCGCTGGATCAGCCCGCGGTCCACCTCCGGGACGGCGAAGCTCATCACCGCTGCAGTGTGCTCGTCGAGGGGCAGCCGTACCTCCGAGGCCTCGCCCGCCTCGGCCACGGGGACGAAGTGAACGTCGTGCCCGCCGATGCCCTTGCCGCTGTCCGCGATGTTGGCCTCGTGCCACGCCAGCACCGTCAGGATCGACCTCCCTGTTTCGGTCTCCCAGCCGCCCTGAGGCGGAACCACGAAGACGGTCCACATCCAGTTCGGGGACTCCGCCGCAGGCGCCCTCTCCGGAATGACGGCGCCGAACAGCGCGAACCACAGCGCCGCCATGAGGATCAAGGCCTTTTTGTCCCGCATCTTCAGCCGATCTCCCTTCAAAAATTATGAAAAGTCATAAAGAGAAGCGCGTTGGAGTGAAGCGCGTGCTGCTCTCTCTGCGCCGTTTTTATTATAGTGTAAGACCGCCGTTTGTTCGAGTTCCGCGGCCGGCCGTTACGGCGATTGGACAATAAAAAAGCGACGGGCCCGAGGTCAGGTCCGTCGCTTGCTGTGGCGTTGGGAACGTTCTTATTTCTTTGTGGCAGCGACCTTCGAGAGCTGCTGAATGACGTCCTGCGTGATGTCCGTGCCGCCGATGAGGACGATGGACTTGTTGAGGACGAGGGTCAGGTTCTGCTTCGCGGCAACATCCCGTGCCGCCTGCTGACACTCGCGATAGATGGGGTCCATGAGATCCTGCTGCTCCTTAACGAGCTCCATACGCTTCTGCTGGATGATCTGGGCCTTCTTGGCCTGATCGCTCTCCTTGTCGGCAGCCGCCTTGGCCTCGTTCTCCTTCTGGCGCGAGAGGTTGGCCGCCTGCTGCCTCGCGTTCGCCATGCCGGGGTGCTTGTTGACGACCTCGTCGATGTCGATGACGCCCACGCCCTCAACGGGCACGGTGGCGGCGGGCTTCTGAGCCGCGAAGGAGGCGGAACCGGCGACAAGGACGAAGAGGAGTGCAGCTGCACACAGGAACGAAGACTTTTTCAAAATCATAGAAAAATCCCTCCTAAACTAGAGAACACAGGCCTCCGCGAACGGACGTCCCGTTTGAATGACGGGGCCATTCTAGCATCCTGCCCGCAGGAGGGCAAACGTCAGGATTACGCAGATTCGGCTCGCGCTTCGGGCGTTTCCGCTCAGGCGTCGTCCGGCCCCAGGTACTCGCCGTCCTGCACGACGATGAGTTCAAGGTCGATGTGGCCGCAGTTCTCAAGGCTGTGGGGGGCGTTTCTGGGGACGAAGAGCTCCATACCCTCATAGAGAAAGCTCTCCGCGCCGTCGAGGGTCACACGGGCCGTCCCATGGAGGACGATCCAACGCTCGGTGCTGTGGCGGTGGGTGTGGAGGGGGACGGCCCTGCCGGGCATCACGATGCTGCGCTTGACCCGGTGCCGCTCGTCCTCGTGCAGAACGCGGTAGCTTCCCCAGGGCCGGCTGCTCTCCGAGATCTGGCTGACCTCGCGCCGCCCGCGGCCCTTCAGCTCCTTCACGACGGCGCGCACCTCCTGGGAAGCCCCTCGCCGGGTGACGAAGAGCGCGTCCGGCGAGTCCACCACCACGAGGTCCTCCACGCCGTTCAGCACCGTCAGCCGGTTGCGGGAGTCCACGAGGCAGTTGCGCGCGTCCCGCAGCGTCACGTCCCCCACGACGGCGTTGTCCTGATCGTCGCGCTCCAGCACGTCGTGCAGCGCGTCCCAGGACCCCACGTCGGACCACCCCGCGTCCATGGGGGTCACCGCCACGCGGCCAGCCCGCTCCATGACGGCGCAGTCAAAGGAGATGGGGGGCAGGCGGGAGAACGCCTCGCGCAGAAACGCGGTCCCCCGGCCGGCCTGGGCCGCCAGGTCCGGCGCCGTGCGGCCCATCTCACGGGTCAGAGTCCCCAGGGCGAACGCGAACACGCCGCTGTTCCAGAGGTAATCGCCGCTCTTGACGTAGGCCTCCGCCGTGGGCAGGTCGGGTTTCTCCACGAAGGCCTCCGCCTCAAACCAGGTGCCGTGGGATGCCCCTTTCTTGATGTAGCCGAACCCCGTTTCCGGATGGCTGGGGACAACTCCCAGCGTCGCCATGAACCCCTCCTGGGCCGCCTCGACCGCCAGTTCAAGGGCGCGGGAGAAGGCGTCGGGCTCCTGAACGATGTGGTCGCTCGGCGCGACGATCACCACGTCCTCCTCCCCGGCCCCCGCCTCCCGCAGCGCTTCGATCCCCAGGAGGACGGCCGGCGCCGTTCCGCGGGCCATGGGCTCCTGCACGATGAAGTCCGGCGGCAGGGGGACGACCTCGCGCGCCTGGTGCGCCACCAGGGCCTCCCACTGAGCGCCCGTCACGGCGCGCATCCGATCGATGGGGACGACGTTCAGCATCCGCCTCAGGGTGTCCTGCAGGAGCGTCCCCGGGCCGCAGAGGGCCAGAAACTGCTTCGGCAGGTCCTCGCGGGAGCGCGGCCAGAGGCGCGTGCCGCTCCCCCCCGTGAGGATGATTCCGTATGATTCGGACATTGTCTTCACCTGTCCTCGCTTTCGTTGTCGTGCGGCGCCCTTCTCTTCCAAGGGGTCCAAAGGGGCAGTCCGCAGGAAACAGGATAGAGAAAAGGGCAAAAAAAGTAAAGCCGCGGCGGTCCGTTTTCCAAAATCTTTTGGGGTTCCCGCTGGACGCCCCTTGCGCGCTGCTTCGGGGCTCGCTATAGTGAGTGTATAGTAAATTGAGACCGATCATCGTTTTGAGGGGGCGTTTCGAGTGTTTCGATTTGAGTGCGATTATCAGGAGGGATGCCATCCGCGCATCCTGGCACGGATGGCGGAAACGAATCTGGAACAGACTTCGGGCTATGGCGTGGACCCCCATTGCAAGCGCGCAAGGGCGCTGATTCAGAAGGCCGTGGGCGTCCCGGACGCCGAGGTCCATTTCCTCGTGGGCGGGACCCAGACGAACGCGACGGTCATCAAGGCGCTCCTCAGACCGTGTCAGGGGGTCCTCTGTGTCGAGAGCGGGCACATCAACGTCCACGAGGCGGGCGCCATCGAGAGCACGGGGCACAAGGTGCTTTCGCTCCAGGGCAAGCGCGGCCTCCTGGACGCGGGAACCGTCCGGCAGTACCTGAAGGACTTCTACGACGACGAAACGCGCGAACACAGGGTGCAGCCCGGCATGGTGTACATCTCCCACCCGTCGGAGTACGGCACGCTCTACAGCAAGAGGCAGCTTGAGGAATTGCGCGCGGTGTGTACGGACTACGGGCTGCCGCTCTTCCTGGACGGCGCCCGCCTGGGCTACGGCGTGACGGCTCAGGGGACGGACGTCACGATTCAGGACGTGGCGCGCCTGTGCGACGTCTTCTACATCGGCGGGACGAAGGTGGGGGCGCTCTTCGGCGAGGCGGTGGTACGGTCGCGCCCGGGCCGCCTGAAGGACTTCCGCACGCTCATCAAGCAGCAGGGCGGCATGTTGGCCAAGGGCAGGCTCCTGGGCATCCAGTTCGAAACGCTCTTTGAGGACGGCCTCTACTTCGAGATCGCCCGGCACGCCAACGAGCAGGCCATGCGCATCCGCGCCGCCTTTCTGGAGCGGGGTTTCCCCCTGTTCATCGACTCCCCCACGAACCAGCAGTTCCCTATCCTGACGGAGTATCAGATCGAGCAATTGAAGGGGGAGTTCTCCTTCGAGCGGTGGCAGCGGATGGACGAGGAGCGGAGTGCGGTGCGCTTCTGCACCAGCTGGGCCACGACGCCGGAGAGCGTGGATGCGTTGACGGCACGGATCGGGACCCTGTAGAGGAATGTTTTATGGAAGAGTTTTGGTTGAGAGCTGAAAAACGCTAAATTTGCCCCAGGGGGCTTTACAAGGGGAAGTTTTTGGTGTAATATATCCAAGCTCTGAGCGAGCGACCCGTTTTGAAGTCGAAGCGGGTTTTTGTACCTTGACAACAGATTTACAGGTGAGATATTGAGGGTGAGGCGGTAGCTGAGGGGGTACCTGAGGCTGGCGCTGAGCTTTTGAAGTACGAGTCGGTCAATTCGTAATAATTTTACTGAGAGTTTGATCCTGGCTCAGGATGAACGCTGGCGGCGTGCGTAACACATGCAAGTTGGACGACGGTGCCATGAAGTGGTAACACGGAGTGGTATACGGAGTAGCGGACGGGTGAGTAAAGCATGAGAATCTGTCCTGTCGAGGGGGATAACGTTCGGAAACGGACCCTAATACCCCATAGTCCGAGAGGTTAAAGGCAGCGATGCGCGGCAGGAGGAGCTCGTGTCCTATCAGCTGGTTGGTGAGGTAACGGCTCACCAAGGCTTCGACGGGTAGCCGGCCTGAGAGGGTGACCGGCCACACTGGAACTGAGAAACGGTCCAGACTCCTACGGGAGGCAGCAGTGGGGAATATTGGGCAATGGGAGGAATCCTGACCCAGCGACGCCGCGTGAACGAAGACGGCCTTCGGGTTGTAAAGTTCTTTTATGTGGGAAGAAGGAAGTGACGGTACCACATGAATAAGCCCCGGCTAACTACGTGCCAGCAGCCGCGGTAATACGTAGGGGGCGAGCGTTGTCCGGAATTACTGGGCGTAAAGGGCACGCAGGCTGTGCTTCAAGTCAGCTGTAAAAGGATGCGGCTTAACCGTGTTATGCAGTTGAGACTGAGGTGCTGGAGTACCGGAGAGGCAAGTGGAATTCCCAGTGTAGCGGTGAAATGCGTAGATATTGGGAAGAACATCGGTGGCGAAGGCGACTTGCTGGACGGTAACTGACGCTGAGGTGCGAAAGCCAGGGTAGCGAACGGGATTAGATACCCCGGTAGTCCTGGCCGTAAACGATGAATGCTAGGTGTAGGAGGTATCGACCCCTCCTGTGCCGGAGTTAACGCAATAAGCATTCCGCCTGGGGAGTACGGTCGCAAGACTGAAACTCAAAGGAATTGACGGGGGCCCGCACAAGCGGTGGAGTATGTGGTTTAATTCGACGCAACGCGAAGAACCTTACCAGGGCTTGACATTGAGTGAAAGAGCTAGAGATAGCTTCCTCCCTTCGGGGACACGAAAACAGGTGGTGCATGGCTGTCGTCAGCTCGTGTCGTGAGATGTTGGGTTAAG
>ERZ773099.922-NODE-922-length-22671-cov-7.298152_pt1 | contig 22671 bp, 18 predicted proteins | sample MGYA00511120_ERZ773099 | MGnify/ENA primary metagenome ERZ773099 (study PRJEB29015, sample SAMEA2738012) | human oral metagenome | biome: human oral; feature: human-associated habitat; material: dental | place: China | collected 2104 ...
GCCGGGAGCAATCCCGGCCACCCCACCGCCCTCACGACTAGAAGAGTGCGTCAGCCGATCGACGCAATCGCGAAGGTGATCGGCACGCCCGAACCGTCGCGGCGCTCATCCTCCGCGGGCAGCTCCACAGGCGAACCGTCCGCGGATGCGGCCCGTGCCGGCTTGGTGCCAACCCACGCGATATCCAGGCGATCCTCGCCGCGCAGGAAGCGCTGGCAGCGCACGCCCTGGCCGCCTCGACCCTTCGTGGGGTAGCACTCGAAAGGCGTGACCTTCACCGTCGTCTGTCCCGTGCCCGGCAGCGCGCCCAGCGCCGCCGCCACCGTCACGACGACCGCGTCGATGGGAGCCTCGACCACCCAGAAGCCCAGGGCCTCGGCTCCGGGGTTCAGCTTCATGCCCGCCATGCCGCCGGCCGTGCGACCCTGCGGGCGCACCTTCGCGGCAGGGGTGCGCAGCAGCTGCGCGTCCGACGAAATAAACACGAGATCTGCCCCGTCTGAGCAACGATCAAAGCCCACCAGACGGTCGCCGTCCTCCAGGGCGATGACCTCCCACTCGTCGCGCTGCAGCACGTCCGGTCGCAGGCGCTTGACCGTGCCGCGAGCCGTGCCCATCGCGACGACGTTGGTGCCCTCGGGATCGAGCAGGCCCACGGCGGGAACGTCCGTGTGCAGCAGCAGTGACGACGGCATGGCCCCGGCGAGCGACAGTCCCGTCTCGAAGCGGGGGAGCGCCGGCAGGTCCACGACGTCAATGCGGTGTGCGAGACCGTCCTCCGTCACCACCGCCACCTGGGAGCGGGCAGTCGACGGCAGCTGGGCGCGCCACCCGTCCGATGCGGCGCGCGGCCCGGGTTCCAGCGGGTCCCCACCCTCGACGCGGGCGAGCGCGCCCGTCGACGAGAGGACAACGACGCACGGGTCGTCCGGAATCTGAAGGTCCAGGCCCTTGCCCGAACGAGATACTGACGGCAGGGCCGCCAGCGCGGCATCGTCGGATGCGGCGCCCACGGGCGTGCCCGTCGAGGCCAGCAGCAGCGTGCGACGCGGCGTCCCCAGGCGATCCGAGACCTCGCGCAGCTCCTTCTTCACGAGAGCGCGCAGCAGCTCGGGATCCTCCAGGATCTCGCGCAGCGAAGCGATCTTCGCCAGCAGTTCGTCACGCTCGGTCTCCAGCTCGATGCGAGAGAACTTCGTGAGGCGGCGCAGGCGCAGCTCGAGGATGTAGTTTGCCTGTGCCTCGGACAGGTCGAAGGCCGTCATCAGTCGCTCGCGAGCGATCTCCGCGTCGTCCGAGGATCGAATGATCGCGATGACGTCGTCAATATCCAGGATCGCGATGAGCAGGCCCTCGACCAGGTGCAGGCGATCCTCGTACTTCTTCAGGCGGAAGCGGCTGCGGCGCGTCGTGACGTCCAGGCGGTGATCCAGGAAGACCTGCAGCATCTCCTTCAGGCCCAGGGTGCGCGGCTGCCCGCCCACGAGCGCCACGGCGTTGATCGAGAAAGAATCTTCCAGCGGAGTGCGCTGGTAGAGCTGCTGGAGCACGGCCTCGGGGTTGAATCCGTTTTTTACCTCGATGACCAGACGCAGGCCGTGGATGCGGTCCGTGAGGTTCTGCACCGAGGAGATGCCCTTCAGACGACCCGCGTTCGCGTTTTCTTTGATCTTTTCAATGACCTTCTCAGGGCCGACCATGTAGGGCAGCTGCGTGACGATAATGCCCATTTTGCGCGCGGTTACGCGCTCGATCTGCACCTTCGCGCGGGTCTTAAACGCGCCTCGGCCGCTCTCGTAGGCCTCCTTGATCCCATCGAGGCCGACGATGACGCCGCCCTCGGGCAGATCGGGGCCGGGAATGTACCGCATGAGGTCGGCGACGGACGCCGACGGGTTATCCAACAGGTGGATAGCACCCGCGATCGTCTCCGAGAGGTTGTGCGGCGCGATGTTCGTCGCCATGCCTACCGCGATGCCCGAGGCGCCGTTCACGAGCAGCTGCGGAAAAGCGGCCGGCAGGACGTCCGGTTGCATGAACTGGTTGTCGTAGTTCGGGACGAAATCGACCGTGTCCTCGTCCAGACCGGTCACCAGGTCCAGTGCGGCGGGCGCCATGCGCGCCTCGGTGTAACGCGCGGCGGCTGGGCCGTCGTCGAGAGAGCCGAAGTTACCGTGCCCATCGACCAGGGGAACGCGCAGGTTGAAGGGTTGGGCGAGGCGCACCAGGGCCTCGTAAATCGCGGAATCGCCGTGCGGGTGGAGCTTGCCCATGACCTCGCCGACGACGCGCTGAGACTTCACGTGTCCCTTGTCGGGGCGTAGCCCCATCTGATCCATCTGGAACATGATGCGGCGCTGGACAGGCTTGAGACCGTCGCGTGCATCGGGAAGGGCACGCGCGTAGATGACCGAGACGGCATACTCCAGGAAGGACCCTCGCATCTCATCGGACACGTCGATCTCGGAGATGTTCTCGTCCTTCTCGGGAATGTCGACGACCTGGTCCTTCTTAGCCATACGCGCAATTATTGCGCGGGTCGGCGCTCATTTCGACTGGCGCGCCGCTTCGGGGCACAATTGGAGGATGGACACATGGACCCGTATCGAACGTGGGGGCTTCTATCCCAAGGCGGTACAGCGTGCGCTGCGCCGAGCACTGGGCGCCGCGGAGCCATTGGCGACGCTGTGCCAGGTGGACACGGGCTTCGACCGTGGGACGGTCTTCCGTCACCTCACGATTGCGTCGTTGACGGATCGCGCTATCGTCCAGCTGCACGTCGATGAGATGGACGCAGGTTCGGCGACGATCGCGACCGCTGTGCACCGCGTGGGAGACATCGCCGGGTACTCCACGATGGAGGTCTACACCGACCCCGAGAACGCGACCGGTCTGTCCGAAATGACGATCGCGCTGGACCTGAAGGGCGCGCGCCACCTCGATCTTGAACCCGCACGCTGCGACGACCCGAACTGCATGGCCGACCATGGCCTGACGGGCACGTCCTTCCCCGACGACCTGACCTTCCGCATCTCGGCGGCCGCCGACGGGCAGGATGCACTTGACGAGGCCATGGCGTTCGTGGATCGACTGGCACAGCTGATGGGGACCCGCAGTGAGTGAGGGCGCAGTGACGCTGCATCTGCCCGGCGCCGACCTGCCCCGTATTGGTGATCCGCTCATCACGGACGTTGTTGCGGGTGGCCTCGCCTCGATCGATCCCGCCCTGCCCGGCGCGTCTGCTCAGGCCGCCGTCTCACTCGGTATGGAGACGGGCGCCCACCAGCTGCTTCTGATCCTCGTGGACGGCCTCGGATACGAGCTCATCCAGGAGTATGCGGGGCACACTCCGACGCTGCGCCGCATGCGAGACGATATCCGTTCGATTCACACGGTTGTCCCTTCGACGACGGCCGCGGCGATCACTGCGTTTGGGACGGGAGAGCGTCCAGGCGCCACGAACATGGTGGGCTTTTCCGTTGCCTACGGCGGCGGCGTCATGAACCTACTGGCGATGGAGGGCGGACCGGCGCCCACCGAGTGGCAGCCGGTCCCCACGTACTTCGAGCGCCTGGCCGCCGCGGGTGTTGCTTCGGCGGTCATCTCACCGGCGCGTTTCGCTGGCTCCGGCCTGACGGGGGCGGCATTGCGTGGTGCGCGTCATGTGCCTGCAGAGACGCTCGACGACCGCCTGAGCGCCGCGTTGCGTGAGCTGCGCGCCGGCACGCCCGTTGTCTACCTGTACTGGTCGGAAATCGATCACGCGGGCCATGGATCGGGAGTCGGCTCCGACAGCTGGATCGGCGCCCTGGAAGAGTTCGACGCTGGCCTTGCGCGCCTGCTCAGGTCGCTTCCCGCCGGCGTGCGGACCGTCATGACGGCCGATCACGGGATGATCAACGTCGATGCGTCGCAGATCGTCGATGTCGCCTCCACCCCCGCGCTACACGATGGCGTACGCGTCGTCGCTGGGGAAACCCGGGCTGTACACGTTCACACCGATGAAGGCCGTACCGACGAGGTCGAGATGCGCTGGCGCGACGTCCTGGGGGAGAACGCCTGGATCATCTCCCGCGAGGAGATCAGCGTCCTCATCGGTGAGGGCGACGGTGCATCGATCATCGGAGACTTCCTCGTGCTCGCACGAGGTCGTGGCGGAGTCGTCGACTCGCGTACGCAGAGCGCGTCTGCGATCGCGATGCCGGGTGTTCACGGTTCGCTCACCTCCACGGAAATGCGCATCCCGGTCGTGGTTTGGTCCTAAGAATCCGCTGACATGCGGCAAGCGGCCACCCTCCGCTGAGAGCGACCGCCTGCCGTGAGCGAGTCCTTAGGACTTCGAACCGAAGAGGATCTCATCCCAGCTGGGTACCGACCTGCGGTTTTTCTTCGAGGAAGCGCGGGCCATTCGCGAGCCGGTAATCCCCTGCGTAGGGACGGTCCCTGTCGCGCCTTCTTCAGCCTTGTTGGACGTCGAATCAGCCGGTGCAACGGCCCCCATAGGAATAGCTGGGGTCTGCTGCTCCTCGGCCTGTGGTTCGGTGGTTTTCTCGTCCTCGGAGGAGCCAGGAGCCTCCGACAGCCACGGAAGGACGCCCGACGAGGCTGGGGCCTCGCTCTTGGACGAGCGCGAAGCGACGGGAATGGATCCCGTCGCCGTGGGGCGAGCTGACGGGATCTGGCCGGTCGCGGGGAACAACCCATCCTCGGACGCTTGGGCCGGTGCTTCGGCCTTTGTACGCGCGGAAGCGAGCGAATAGATGCGTGCGGAAATGGGGCCGGTGGAGGTATCGGGCTCGGTTGCCTCCGCCTCCTCCTCACTCGCAATTGCGGCGAGGTACTCGGCTTCTTCGTCCACCTCGTCATCCAGGTCCAGATCAATCTGCTGACGCTTGCCGCGCGCAGCGTTGAGCTGATCGAGGATCGCCTCGCGGTTACGCAGATCCTCCTCGTCTGGATCGAGGGCGGGAGTAGGCGTCGTGCGCGGCAGGGGAGTGAAGATCGACGCTGTCGGGGACGCGGATACCTGCTCCGTCAGCCACTGAGCTTCCTGGTCGATAGCCTCAAGAGAACCGGAATTCGACAGATGCCAGTGTGCAGCGTGCTCTGCTGCGCCCTGCACGAACGTGACGATAATCTGCCAGGGCTCTCCCGCCTCGCGCGTCGCAGCCCACTCCAGGGAGGTGGGAACAACGCCACGAGCCGCCAGACGATCAACGACCAGATCGCCCATCGTCGGGCCGCCCTCGCCGATGCGAACGGCGCGCGCACGGGTGAGCGCATAGTCCTTTTCCGCCTGGACGGGGGCCTCGAAGCGCTCCACCGCGCTGACCTCCATCCCGTGCTCGGAGGCGATCTCCGCGGGGGTGGCGCCCGCACGCAGCAGTGTCTGAATGTCGCGAGGAGCGAGAGTCGGACGAGCGGGCGCAAGCTCTACCCGCGGACGGTCACGGCGCGTCGCACCGCGGAGCTCGTCCGAGATCAACACCGAATAGCGTTCACCCTGGGCATCGGTAAGCACCAGGGACTCGCCATCAGCGCTGGTCCCGAGCAATTCGAGCTCAATCATCACTTCCTCCTCATACATCTAGGTCGAATCGTCTCAAATAATGCCGAGAATGTCGCGTAGCCGTGCGCGTGTCACACATACGATGGCACATTACGCTCACAAGTGTTATCCTCCCTGCGCATAGACCACTCGCGCAAACCGGCTCGAGAGGCGAAAGGGGAGAACCATGGCAACCGATTACGATGCGCCGCGCAAGAACGAAGACGAGGTCGCAGAGGACTCGATCGAAGAGCTGAAGTCCCGTCGCAACGACGCCGGCTCCGCGGAGATCGAGGAAGACGAGAACGAGGCCGCCGAGAATTTCGAGCTTCCCGGCGCTGACCTGTCAAAGGAAGAACTGACCGTTCACGTCGTTCCCCGTCAGGAAGACGAATTTACCTGCTCGCAGTGCTTCCTTGTGCACCACGCGTCGCAGCTCGACCACGTGGACGCCAGCGGCGCCCCCGTGTGCACCGAGTGCGCGATGTGAGGCAGGACGATGTTCGGACGTAAGAAGAAGACCGTCGAAGACGAGATCGAAGAGGTTGAGGTCCTGCCTCGCCTCAGCGATGAAGACGCGGAGATTTGGAGTGAGCCCGGCCCTCGCAACTACGGTGAGGTCGATGCTTCCGAAGGCTACGTCGACATGGGATCGATCTTGTTCCCGGCGGTTCAGGGCATGCAGCTGCGTACGCAGGTCGCGGACGACGGCACGACCGTCCTGCAGATCCTCGTCGTGCTCGGCAACTCCGGCATCCAGATGAGCGTCGCCGCGGCACCCCGATCCGGGGGTGTGTGGGAGGAACTGCGCGAAGAAATCCGGAAGGGTTTCGAAGAGCAGGGCGCCAAGGTCGCCGACTATCCGACACGCTACGGCAACGAGCTGCTCGTCGATATGCCGATGCAGATGCCTGATGGTCGCACCGCGACCTCCCGCATGCGCATCATCGGTCGCGAAGGCGACCGCTGGTTTGCGCGCATCGACATCCTCGGCCCGGCTGCCGCGAACGAGGAAGCCGGCGTCGAGATCGAGAAGGTCATCGATCGCATCATCGTGCGACGTGATGACCACCCGCGCACGCGTCTGGAGCTTCTCCCGGTGCACCTGCCCGCGGGTGCTCAGGAGGCCTGAGATGGCCTCGTGGATCGCTCGGGTCGGCGCCGCGCTCGGCCTCGATAAGGATGCGCGTTCCCTGGATGCAGCTCTCGACGAGGATTCGGCGCGCGCCGCCCGCGGCATCACGCCTATCCGCGACGTGACGGACCGCTCTCACGCGCTCGTTTTCGGCACGCTCCTGGGCATGACATACCCGCCCGAGGAGGGCACTCAGCGGGTGCTCGTCGCCACACTCTACGACGGCACTGGCACTCTGGAGCTGCGCTGGCCTGGCCGCACGTCCATCCCCGGGCTCAGCGTCGGCCAGCGCCTCGAAGTTGAGGGCACTGTCGGGCGTACGGGGGATCGCCTCGTGATTATCAATCCCCTGTATCGCGTCATCGCAGGGGAAGGCTGATGCCCACTCCGCGTTGGATGGACCAGGCAACCTCCGAGGACTTCTCCTGGTCAGACGCGCTCGGAGGTACGCGCGGCGTCATCGAAGCAACGGCTCCCGGCCTCGTCTTCGTGATCGTCTTCGTCGCAACCCGCGCCCTCGTACCGACGCTGGTGGCAGCATCATGTGTGGCACTACTTGCCTGCGTGATCCGACTGGTTCAGCGACAGGGAGTCCAGCAGGCACTCTCAGGGCTGTTCGGCGTCGTGATCGGCGTCATTTTTGCCGCAGCCACAGGGCGCGGGGAGAACTACTTCGCGTGGGGCATTGCCACGAACGTGGCCATGGCCCTCGCCTTCGCCCTGTCCGTCCTGTTGAGGCGAGGCCTCGTCGCCCAGTTCTACGGGCCACTGACGGGTCTGGCCACAGGATGGCAGGCCGACCCGGCACACGCGGACCTGGCGCGCAGGTGCGACCTACTCACGTGGATGTGGGCGGGAATCTTCGCGTTGCGCGTCGCAGTCCAGGCCCCGCTCTGGCTCGGTGGCCAGGTCGCGGCGCTCGGTGTCGCCAAGCTGGCCCTGGGCCTACCGCTCTTCGCTCTCGGTGCCTGGGCCACCTGGTGGGGTCTGCGCGGCTACTCCTCGTCGTCCGACGAAGCCTCGGACTCAGGGGCAGCGACCAACTGACGAAGCTTCATCAGCTCCTCAACATCTGCATCGGGGACGAGCAGGAGTAGCTCGTCCGCGGCCTCGAACACGTCATCAGCGCTCGGAGTGATTGGACGGCCATCGCGCAGGAGCGCAGCTAGCACCGAGCGCGCAGGCAGCTCGAGGGAGTGGACGCGCTTGCCGACGACCGGAGAATCGTCCGGCAGGATGAGAGCGTGCATAGACACGGCAGCGGTATTGAAAGAGAACAGGCGCACTGGGATACCCACCGAGACGGCCTCTTCGACGAGAGACGTCATGATACGCGGCGTCGACACCGACACGTCCACCCCCCATGCTTGATCGAAGAGCCACTCGTTCTTCGGGTTGTTCAGGCGGGCGACGACGCGAGGAACCGCAAACTCCGTCTTGGCCAGCAGAGAAATGACGAGGTTCGCTTTATCGTCCCCCGTGGCGGCAACCATCACGTCGGCCTCGTCCACGCCCGCGTCGTGCAGGGCATCGGGCGAGCATGCGTCTGCGAGCACCCAGTCAGCGTCCGCGACCGAGGAAATACGCAGCTTTTCGGGCATGTTGTCGATCAGGGTAATGTCGTGACCGTGAGCGAGGAGCTCCAGGGCAACGCTGCGCCCCACCGAACCGGCTCCAGCAATGACGATCTTCATGCTCACTCCTCCGTCTTGGGCGGGCTGGCCAGCTGATCGCGCAGCGCGGCCGTATCTGTCCCATTGATCGCAAAGTACAGTTGGTCGTGCTCCTGAACGACCAGGTCAGGCGATGCCGTGCGAATCGACCCCAGGCGGGAGGTGAATGCAATCCGGCACCCCGTCAGCTCCTCGACGAGCTGGAAGCTCAGGCCATACCAGGGTGCCGAGGGCGTCGCGTTGACGAGAGCGACCTCACCGGTCGGATGTGACCAGATCAGTGAGGCATCCGGCGGCAGCAGGCGACGCAAGACCGACTCCGCGGTGCGCTGGACGGACGCGACAGTCGGAATGCCGAGGCGCTCATACAGGTAGGCGCGAGTCGGGTCATAGATGCGCGCAACCACGTGTTCAACGTGGAAAACCTCACGAGCGACGCGCGCGGCAATAATGTTCGAGTTATCACCCGATGAGACTGCCGCAAACGCGTACGCCTCCTTGATGTTCGCTTGACGCAGGCAGTCACGGTCCATGCCCACGCCCGTCACACGACGGCCGGAAAAGTCCGGTGACAGGCGAGAGAAAGCCTTGGAATCCTGGTCAATAACCGCCACGGAATGACCCGCAGCGTCCAACGTCGATGCAAGGCGGGCGCCGACGCGCCCGCAACCCATGATCACAAAGTGCACGACTACAAAAGTACTCCGATCCCCGCGTAATAGCCATGCGTGACGTTTCGGCGTTCCCATTGCTCAGCGAGGTGGACTAGGCTTGTTATTCGTGACGAACTTGTTGGCCTACGCAAAGCGCGTGCTCATCGGACGCCCGATGCGATCGGACGCGATGGGCCACCAGCTTCTCCCCAAACGTATTGCTCTGCCGATTTTCGCGTCGGATGCGCTTTCGTCGGTCGCCTACGCGCCCGATGAAGTCCTCCTGACGCTTGCGCTCGCCGGATCCATGGCCGCCCTTCAGTCGGTCTGGGTGGGTGTCGTCGTGGCTCTTGTCTTGGCTGTGGTGGTCGCGTCCTACCGCCAGACGGTTCATGCCTACCCCTCAGGTGGCGGCGACTACGAGGTCGTGACCACAAATCTGGGCCGTTCGTGGGGACTACTCGTCGCCTCGGCCCTGTTGGTCGACTACATCCTCACCGTTGCCGTCTCGATTTCGTCGGGCGCCAACTACATCACGACGGCAGTCCCCGCGCTCCTCGGCCACGAGGTTCCCATCGCGGTGGCGCTCGTCATTATTCTGGCAACCCTCAACCTGCGCGGTACGCGCGAGGCGGGTGGTGCGTTCGCCGTGCCCACCTACCTGTACATGGGCGCGATCGGCCTGATGGTTGTCGTTGGCTTCGCAAAGTTGGCCACCGGGCACCTGGGAGCCGCTCCGACGGCCGCCTACGACCTCGTTGCAGCCCCCGCTCACGCGGACGGCCTCGCCGGACTCGCGGGCGCCTTCCTCCTCATGCGGGCCTTCTCATCGGGTTGCGCAGCCCTCACCGGCGTCGAGGCGATCTCTAACGGTGTGCCGATGTTCCGCCGCCCCAAGTCACGCAACGCGGCCACCACGCTGGCGATGCTCGGTCTTATTGCGGCTTCGATGATGATCTCCATCCTCGTTCTAGCCCGCGCGACCGGCGTGAAGATCGTCGACGACGCGGCGAGCCAGCTGACTTATCAGGGCGCGCCGGTCCCGGAGAAAACGCCGATTGACCCGGCGATCTCGCAGATTGCGTCTGCTGTGTTCGGACACGGATCGATCCTCTTCATCCTGATTACCGTCGTGACCGGCTTCATCCTTGTTCTCGCAGGAAATACGGCGTTTAACGGATTCCCGACGCTGGCCTCGGTCCTGTCTCGCGACTCGTTCCTGCCTCACCAGATGGTGCGCCGTGGCGACCGCCTGTCCTATTCGAACGGCATCGTGGTTCTCACCGTTGCGGCAGTTGCACTCATCGTTGGTTTCCAGGCACAGACGACGCGCCTCATCCAGCTCTACGTCGTTGGTGTCTTCATTTCCTTTACGCTCTCGCAGCTGGGCATGATCAAGCACTGGAACAGGCAGCTGCGTTCTCGCCAGTCCGGCCAGGCGCGCATGGCCGTCCTGCGCTCGCGCGCCGTTAACATTGTCGGCTTTATGATGACCGGCATCGTGCTGCTCATCGTGTTGGCCACGAAGTTCACGCACGGCGCGTGGATTACTCTGCTCATGATCGCGGTCGCGTTTGGCGTCCAGATTTCGATTCACCACCACTATGAAACCGTTCGCACGCAGCTGCGCGTGGACGACTGGAACGCTCGGCGTGCACTGCCCACCCGTGTGCGTGCCCTCGTGCTCGTGTCGTCGCTGTCACGCCCGGCAATGCGTGCCATTGCGGCTGCTCGCGCGTCGTCACCGACGTCGATCGAACTCGTCTCCGTCGTCGCGGATGACGAGGAGGAAAACAAGATTCTGCGCCAGTGGAAGGCTTCCGGCGTTCCCGTTCCGCTCACCTTGCTGTCTGCGCCTTACCGTGACATCTCATCGGTGATCCTGCAGTACGTGCGCGGCCGCCGACGCGCGATGCCCACGGAGATGCTCGTCGTCTACATGCCCCAGTTCCTCGTGACCCACTGGTGGGAAAACTTCGTCCACAACCAGTCGGCGCTGCGCCTGCGTGCCGCGCTGCTGACCGTTCCGGGTGTCGTTATTACGATCGTGCCGTGGCAGCTCGGCGAGGACGATATCGTCGAGGGCCGCCAGCGTGTCAACGACCCGTTCTTGCGCGTCGGGGCATCGGCGCCGAGTGAGTCGAATGCCCGTACTGAACAGCCCGGCACCGCCAGCGGTGACGCTACCCCTGAGGAGAGTGCATGAGCCCCCGTTCGTCCCGTCGCCGTCCCTCCCCGCGTCGTCGTCACGCTTCTGCGCGTGCGCGCGAGGGGATTGGTCAGATCCTCCAGCTCACCGTCGGCGAACCCGCACACGGTGGGGCGTGCGTCGCCCGCGACGAAAGCGGGCGCGTCGTCTTCGTGCGCCACGCGGCACGCGGTGAGGTGGTCCGTGCAAGGGTCACCGCCGTTCAGAATAAGCTCGCGTGGGCGGACGCTGTGGAGATTCTGGAGCCCTCGCCTGATCGCGTGGAGTCCGTGTGGCCCCAGGCCGGACCGGGCGGTGTCGGTGGTGGGGAGCTCGCTCATCTGGCCCCGGCCGCGCAGCGTGAGTGGAAGTCTCGCGTGATCGCCGGGCAGCTGCGTCGGGTGGGTGGCGAGGCCCTGGCCGAGGCCGTGGATGCCCTCGGGGGAGTGCACGTCGCACCTGCGCCTGGCGACGAGGAGCCGAACGATCCGCTGACAGGTCGCCGCTCGCGCATCGACGTCGTCATCGATGTGGATGGCCGTGCTGGTATGCACGAGTTTCGAGGACGACGCGTCATCGCTCTTGAGGATATGCCGCTGGCTGTTCCAGCGATCCGTGAGCTCGGCCTGTTCGACGCGGATTCTCCGTGGCGTCGACTGTGGAAGCCGGGGGATCGGGTGCGCGCTGTCGCCCCGTCCGGTGGTGATCCCGTCGTCCTGATCGGCGATGACACCTACGCCGCGGACGGCGTGCGTATTGACGCCGACGTCTTGCGTTGGAACGTGCCCGTCGGCTGCGGCGTCGAGTCGTACTACGTGCGTCCCTCCGGTTTTTGGCAGACCCACGTGCGCGGCGCCGAGGTACTCGCCAACGCTGTGCTCGCTGCTGCGTTCGGATCGAACGAGGCCGGGGCTGGCCGCGTGGTCATGGAACTCTACTCGGGGGCGGGCCTGTTCTCCGTGCCGCTCGCGCGCGCTGTTGGTGAGACGGGGCGTATGGTGACGCTTGAGGGTGACGAGGCTGCCGTGCGTGACGCGGGCGAGAATCTCGCAGCCTTCGACTGGGTGGACGCGTTCGCCGGCAACGTGGATCGTGAGGGCCTTATCGATCTGTCCGGGCAGCTGGGTGCCGTGCCGGACGTTGTCGTAGCGGATCCGCCGCGCGCTGGTGCAGGAGCCACGGTGTGCGAGGCTATCGCCGCCACGGGTGCCCCGCGCGTCGTCCTCGTCTCCTGTGACCCCGCTGCGGGCGCGCGCGACCTGCGCACTCTCACCGAGGCCGGATACCAGCTCGAATTGCTGCAGGCGTGGGACCTCTTCCCGCATACCCACCACGTCGAGACGGTGTCGGTTCTGAGCCGCTAGCGGGTCTTCCTGCGCTCTAGCATGCGCGAGCCCCACGACGTCTGCGTGCGCGCCTCGATTGCGCGACGCTGATCGCGGTACATGCGATCCACCAGGTCGCGTTCGGACACCCAGCCGACGACACGGCGATCTCCGTCTACGACTGGGAGGGACTGCAAGCCGGTACGCCGCAGTGCCCCGAGAACCTCGGACGGGGGAGCGGAGGCGGCCACGGCCTCGTCGATGAGAGGCAAATCTGCCAGGGGAGCATCCAGAGAACCATCCTCCTGCGTCATCTCAGCCAGGCGCAGCGAGGACACGAGGCCGATGAAACGCCCTTTGTCGGACACGACGGGCAGGACCGTCTCCCTCGTGCGGCGCAGGGCGGCGATAGCGGAGGCAGCGCTCGTTGTCGATGCCAGTGTCTCGGGGATCTCCATCATCCACTCGGACGCCGCGCGGGTACCCAGCAGAGTGCCGTCGACCGGGTCGTCAAGCACGTCACCGCGGCGGCGCAGTTTCTCCGTGTAGATCGTCGCGCGCGTGAGGAAACGCGACGCGCCCGTCGCGATCACGACCGCGAGCATCATGGGCAGGATCAGCGAGAACTGGCCGGTCATCTCCACGATGATGAGAACGGCCGTCATGGGGGCACGTGCGGCGCCCGCGAAAGCGGCACCCATGCCGACCACGGCAAAAACACCGATGGGAGAATCCGACAGCGGGGAGACAATGTTTCCGAAGGCCGCACCAGCCATCGCACCGATGAAGAGCGTGGGCGCGAAGACGCCGCCCGAACCACCCATACCGATCGTGAACGACGTGTAGACGGCGCGCCCCAACATGAGGGCGAGAAGGAATGCGATCGAGAAGTTTCCGGCGATCGCCTCCTCCTCCAGCGGATATCCCGAACCGTACATGTACGGGAACGCCACGAGAGCGACGCCGAGGGCGAGACCGAGGACACCCGGACGCGCCCACTCAGGCAGGTGCGTACGTGCCCACACCCAGTCAATCGCGTCCTCTGAGGCATACAGGAGCTTCGAGAAGCCCAAGCCGCATAGGCCAGCAACGAGGCCGAGAACAGCAACCCACCACATGTCTGACATCGACGCGAACGTCAGGTTGTCGGCAACGTGCACGACCATCTCATCGCCCTGCAGGATGCGCGCAACCACCGACGACGTGACGGCTGAGAGGACGACGAAACCGAAGGTTTCGGCCGTGAATTCGACGAGAATAACTTCAAGAGCGAAGACGGCACCCGCGAGAGGCGCATGGAACGTGGCCGCGATGCCGGCCGCCGACCCGCACGAGGCCAGCAAGACCACGCGGGAGACGGGCATATGCAGCCACGAGGCAATGGTGGAACCCAGTGACGCTCCGACTTGGACGATTGGGCCCTCGCGGCCGGCGGACCCACCCGAGCCGATAGTCAGTGCCGACGCAAGGATCTTCACGATCGCAACCCGCCCCGGGATGCGCCCGCCCTTACGACGCACAGCAAGCATCACCTCGGGGATGCCGTGGCCCTTCGCGGAAGGCGCGAAGCGCTGGATCAGCGGTCCGTAGAGGAGACCAGCGATAGCGGGGGAGAGGAGAAGAAAGAGCCACGGTGCCCACCCCCAGACGCCGTGCGTCTGACCGATGTGGGTCGTGTACTCGTCGAACCCCGTCGACACCCACGTCCATGCGCGAATCGCAAGGTTAAACAGGACGGCCGCCGCGCCGACGACGCCGCCAACGAGTGCAGCGGCGACGCCGAGCAGGGAACGATGCGCGGCGACCGTACGTCCGACGCGTAAGCGAGTCCCCGCAGCCGGTTCCTCTGACTGCGGGGACTGTGCTGTATGTATCACAGGTTTGCGATCTCCACGTGAATGGGGGCGTCAGTGGCGATGCCCCAGACGGTCCGGTAGAAGGACAGCTCCGACTGCCATGCATCCTTGATGTTGATGGCCGAGCGGAAGCGGTGCCCCTCACCCTGATACAGCTTGAGGGCAACAGCATTGCCGTTTGCCCGCAGCGCCTCGTACATTTCCTGGGCCTGCGAGGCAGGGACCACCGGATCTGCGGTGCCCTGCAGGAGCATCAGGGGTGCCTTGATGTGAGACACTCGGTTGATCGGCGAGCGCTGCGCCCACACCGGATCCGACCTATCGTCCGTACCGAGCAGAATGCCATCGTAGTGCGACTCAAACTTGTGGCTGGTTTCGGCCAGCTTCGCCAGGTCCGCGATGCCCGAGAAGGAAGCGCCGGCGGTGAACACTTCGGAGGACGCCAGCGCGTTGAGCACGGTGAAGCCACCGGAGGAACGGCCGCGGATCGCGATCCGCTTGGGATCGACGCGCCCCAGATCAACGAGGTACTGGGCGCCGTCAATGCAGTCCTGAACGTCCATGACGCCCCAGTTGCCGTTAAGACGCTGACGGTAGGGGCGCCCGAAGGAGGTCGAACCACGGAAATTCACGTCCAGAACAGCGAAGCCGCGGCTGGTCCAGTACTGGAACGGTACCTGCAGGCCGGGTCGTGCTGCCTCGGTTGGGCCACCGTGCACGTTCACAATGAGAGGCGGAAGCTCGCCCACAGGCGCGGTGAAATCGGGGTTCACGGGCGCGTAGTAGAAGCCGTGGGCCTCCTCGCCATCCGAGGTCTTCCACGTCAGCATCTCGGCCGTGGAGACGAGCGCTGTCGGGACCTCGGCCTCCGACGACGGACGAAGCACCTTGGTCTTGCCGCGCGACACTTCGATGATGGCCGGCGTGTGGGTGGCGGAGTCAGCGAGGAAAACGACACGGCCGTCAGCGGCTGCCACGTTGCCGATGGGCCACCAGCCGGTCGCCCACTCCTCGGCCATGCCATTGTCGATACGAACGGTTCCGATGTGCCACACCTGCTCCTCGGTCCACGAACACACGAGGTAGTCGTTGTCGTAGTTGTCGTAGGAGTGTAGGCCGAGCTGCCAGTGCGGGTGCGAGAACGCGCAGTGTCCGGGGTGCAGTGCACGGGTGCGCAGCCTGGAGGTCCACGCGTTTGCGTCCTCGCCTTCCTTCCACACGAAGCCCTGGGTGCGGTAGAGGTTTGCCCAACCGGAGGAATCATCCACGTGGATCAGGTCACCGTCAAGGGTCCAGCGCGGCTCGTAGACACACACGTCGGAGCGATCCACCAGGATAACCTCCTGGTCGATGGTGCCCTCGAAGGTGAGGGAGGCGACGCGCAGCTGGGAATACGTCCACGGCATGTTCGGGTGGTTCCAGGTGATCCAGGCAATCTTCGTGCCGTCCGGGGACACCGTGGGAGCCTGCGCGAAGTCGGTGCCCTCGAACACCGTGATGATTGCGCTGTCATCGCGGGCGGCGGAACCATCGAGCGGAATGGCGACGATCTTGTTCACGGGTTCGCCCGGAGCTGAGTGGTCCTCGGCGACTGCGTACACGAGTTCGCGCACGTCGGCGATCCAGAAGTCGCCGTAACGGACCTTCGACAGGGTCGTGAGCGGGCGCACGACGCGGCGCGGATCGGCCGTATCAAAGGCGTACACGCGGCCATCGGTCTGATCAGAGAAGACAATGACGCCATGGTGAACGGCATACGCCTTACCGCCGTACTCGTGCACGCGTGTGCCGACGTCGGGCAGGCGAGAACCATCGATCAGGGGCAGAACCTCACCCGTCTCGCCCGTCGCGCGACGGCGCAGCAACGTGCCGCGACCGCCCTGGAGTGGATGTCCTTCAACCCAGTAGGTATCGGGTCCGTCGACACGAACCTGGGAAAGCGTGACCGAACGGGCGGTGAAGGAATCGCCCGAGATGGGGGACTCCCACAGGCCGTGGGGTGCGACGGTGACGGACATAGTGCCTCCTTGAGCGGTACGGCGAGCCAACAGTATCTATCTTAGTGCGCGCGCTTGTCGCCTGCGCGGGTCGAAGGCAGCTGACATGCACTTTGATCTGTAGGTGAGACGCTCCGGCAACTACACTGGTTGCTATGTCTGGAACACGAGAGTCGCGCGACCTGCTGTCGCGCTGCAGCGCACCGCGTGAGCTGCGTCGCCTGGAACGCGAGCAGCTGGACGATTTGGCGGCGGAAATTCGCGCGTTCCTGATTGACAACGTGTCGCGCACGGGTGGGCACCTTGGCCCCAACCTGGGTGTCGTCGAGCTAACGATCGGTTTGCACAGGGTGTTCCGATCCCCGCAGGACACGATTGTGTTTGATACGGGCCACCAGGCTTACGTGCACAAGCTGCTGACGGGCCGTCAGGATTTTTCATCGCTGCGCTGCCCGGGCGGACTGTCCGGCTACCCGTCGCGCGCCGAATCTGAGCATGACGTCGTCGAGTCTTCGCACGCGTCCGCGTCGATCGCGTGGGTGGATGGTATTTCACGGGAAAAGCACCGCCGGGGTGATCGCACGTGGACGGTTGGTGTCATCGGCGATGGCGCGTTGACGGGCGGCCTCGCATGGGAGGCACTCAACAACATCGCGACGGCGAAGAATCGTCGCATCGTGATTGTGGTGAACGACAATGGGCGCTCGTATGCGCCGACGATCGGTGGACTCGCCGATCATCTCGATGCTTTGCGTACCTCGGCGGGTTACGAGAAGGCGCTTGCGTGGGGAAAACAGCATCTCCTCAGTCACGGCACACCCGGCCGCGCGGCCTACGACGCGTTGCACGGCCTGAAGTCCGGCATCAAGGATGCGCTCATTCCCCAGGTGATGTTCGAAGACCTCGGCCTCAAATACATTGGGCCCGTCAACGGTCATGACATTTCTGCGGTGGAGACTGCGCTTCGCCGGGCGCGTTCGCTGGGCGAGCCCGTCCTCGTTCATGTGATCACGGAGAAGGGGCGCGGATACACTCCCGCAGAGGAAGATATCGCAGATCGCTTCCACGCGGTTGGACCGATCCACCCGGAGACCGGCCTGCCCGTCGCTCCTGAGCGTTTTGGCTGGACCGGAGTGTTCGCCGATGAGATTTGCACTCAGGCGGCTACGCGCGACGATATCGTCGGCATTACCGCGGCGATGATGCGCCCGGTCGGTTTGGGTCCGATGCACGAGGCCTACCCGGGTCGCGTGATCGACGTCGGCATCGCCGAGGCCGAGGCCGTGGCTTCCGCAGCCGGTATGGCCTACGAGGGTGCGCATCCCGTTGTCGCGCTGTATGCGACGTTCTTGAACCGTGGTTTCGACCAGCTCCTCATGGATGTTGCTCTCCATCGTGCGGGGGTGACGCTCGTGTTGGATCGCGCGGGCGTCACGGGTGCGGACGGCGCGTCGCATAATGGCGTGTGGGATATTGCCGTGTGTTCCCTGATTCCGGGCCTGCGTCTGGCCGCACCCCGTGATGAGGACACACTGCGTTCTCGCGTGCGTGAGGCGCTCGACGTTGACGATGCGCCCACCGTCATCCGATACCGTAAGGGTTCTCTGCCAGAGCCTATGCCCGCGCTTCGTAGTGTCGGGGGAGTGGATATTCTTTTTCACGAGGCCGGGGCGGACTCGCCCGCTCGAGTCCTCATCGTTGGTACCGGAGCATGCGCACCCGATGCGATTGAGGCCGCGCGTCGCCTGGTGGCTGACGGTGTGAGCGTGACCGTCGCGGATCCGCAGTGGATGATCCCAGTGCCGCAGGAGCTGACAACGATGGCCCACGATTACGATTGCGTGGTCAGCGTCGAAGATGGCATCGTCCAGGGCGGTTTCGGTTGGTCGCTGCGCGATGCGTTGGCGGAGGCGGGTGTGCCTGTACGATGCCTCGGCGTGCCGCAGGTATTCCCCGAGCACGGTGATCGGGCGGCATTGATCGCGCGCTTCGGCTACGACGTCGACGGCATTGAGTGTGCCGTGCGCGAGCTCATTGAGCGACTCTCCGCCCGCTAACGATCCCTGGTCAGACGCCGAGCGCGTCACAGATTGGGTCGAGCGTCAGGTCGATCTGCCAGTCGCGCGCACCGCGATTGACCATGCGTTCTTCGACCTCGTCGCCAGACGGACGCGATGGGTCTAGGGGAGCCCACGCGAGGTAGCGCTGCACTTGGGGCGCCAGAACCACCTCGGGCGCGAGCCCGAGACTCGACGCGACCGACGCGACAGCGTTGCGCACCGTTCCCAGGCGCGCGGCCGAGGCCTCGTCGATTCGGTTCCACTGGCGAGGCTCCGGGATAGAGCCCGGCTGAACGGGTTTGCGCTTCGGCGGAAGTTCATCCTCCGTCATGGCGGCCACGCTGGCCAGTGCCCGCATCCACTCGTCTTCGTACTGGCGGGCGAAGGGGGAGCGGAACTCGCTGATGCTCATGAGGGCGCGTTTGTTGCGTGGCGGATTCGCGGCCGCGCGCACGAGCGCAGCGTTTCGGACGAGGCGGCCCGGGCTCAGGTCGATACGCTGAGCGATCGACTCGCGTGTCTCCCACAGCGCCTTAAGGACCGCGAGGCCGCGGCGTGAACGAATCTTTCCGGCGCCGGGCACAGAACGCCACCGATCAGGTTTAGGGGCGGGAGGAGCGAGCGACAACGCATGGGCAAACTCCTGCTGTGCCCACTCCCAGCGGCCCATCTCATCGAGCCTCTTCGACAGGCGATAGTAGAGTTCGGTCAGCAACTCGACGTCGAGGGCCGCGTAGCGCAGCCACTCCTTGGGTAGAGGACGAACCGACCAATCCGATGCCTGATGATCCTTCACGAGGCCCAGGCCGAGAATCTGCTCGGCGACAGCCGCCAGACCGAAACGCTCCAAGCCAATCAGGCGAGCGGCAATCTCAGTGTCGAAGAGAGCCGGGGGACGGAGCCCAACCTGGCGGAGATTCGGCAGATCCTGCAGGCAGTCATGCAAGAGCCACACGTCCTCCACACCCGGCTGAAGCACAGACAGGTCCGGTAGTGCGTGCGTATCGATGAGGAACGTGCCGACGTCCTCACGTCGAATCTGGACAAGGTAGGGGTCTGCGCCATAGCGGAACCCCTGCGCTCGCTCAACATCCACGGCGATCGGGGTTGAGCCGGCGCTCAACGCGCGGGCCGCCGCCTCAAGTTCCTTCTGGGTATCAATGACCGAGGGGGTACCCCCACGCGGCTGCGCGATAAGCTCCGGATTATCCGTATCGCCCTGCGGCAAGCCGCCGCCATTGTTGACCAGCACTCAGACTCCTTCGAGATGACGGGCAGGCACGATCCCTGCCGTCCGACGCATCACATCCGCCCAGCCGGACAGATGCTCACCAAGATACTCACTGTACGGCGTCCATGACGCGCGGACCTCAACGAACAGGGATGATCCGCGCAGCTCGAGACCACCGAAAGCTTCACTCATTTCCCGCGTCACGGTGCCTGTCAAGTCATGGAATCCTGCCCCTGCACTCTCCAAGCAGTCGAGGGTCCAGCCCCAAATCCCCTCCGACAGCATCGGGTCGCCGATCATTTCAGCATCTATCTGGGCGCGCAGCTGGGAGACGATGCGGAAGGTACCGTTCCAGCCGAGCTGCTCCACGGGGTCGTGCAGGATGACCATACGACCAGTCGACAGGGGCTGTCCGGCGTCGTCCTCGTCCGTGGTTCGCATCGCGAGCGCCGCCGTAAAGGGGGCCAAACGACGAGGCGGGGGGACCTCCTCGAGGAGGATGTGCGGCAGGTGGTCCGCCTGTCGCAGGGACAGCAGAGCCCGCATAAACTCCTCGGGCACCGCGTTTTCATTCACAAATCAAATCGTACGGGTGTCTACACGCCTTTTGGGCCAGACGCGCCGCCAACCCCCAGGTCGATAAGTAGTCGGTACGCGTACCTGGAAGTTGGCGGCCTGCATTGGTCGTCTATAGCCCGCGCGGGTTGCGCAGGATAAAAGACGTGCGAGGCCGAACGTGCACGACGTCGCCCGAGTGATACTCAGCGCGATCATCGTCGCCCGCCGTATCGACGACGGTGTGCCAGATATGACCGTACTTTGTGTCGGGGAGCGTGAAATCGACGGGCTCCGGAGCAGCGTTCAGAAGAAGCAGGAAATCGTCGTCGAGGATCCGGCGTCCGTTCTCGTCGGGTTCGCGGATGGCATCGCCGTTGTAGAACACCATCGTCGATCGTGCCCACGGTTGGTTCCATTCCTCTTCCGTCATGTGGGTGCCGCCGGGCGTGAACCACTCAATTTCACCGAGCTCTGACTCGCCGCCGCGCTCGGCCGGTCCTTGGAGGAAACGGCGGCGTCGCATGACGGGGTGATCGCGGCGCAGGTGGATGAGGTGGCGGGTAAATTGCAGGAGCTTGTGGTCGTCCTCGTCCAGATCCCAGTTGATCCACGAAATCTCATTGTCCTGACAGTACACGTTGTTGTTACCGCGCTGGGTGCGCCCGAGCTCATCGCCATGGGCGATCATGGGCACGCCCTGGGAGAACATGAGGGTCGTCAGGAAGTTGCGCTGCTGTCGGTAGCGCAACTCGATGATTTCCTGGTCGTCTGTGTCGCCCTCTGCACCGCAGTTCCATGAACGGTTGTCGTTCGCGCCATCCGCGCCGCCTTCGAGGTTCGCCTCGTTGTGCTTCTCGTTGTAGGACACGAGGTCACGCAGTGTGAAGCCATCGTGCGCAACCACGAAGTTGATGGATGCCATGGGCTTGCGGCCCGTCGAACCGTAGAGGTCCGAAGACCCCGCGAGGCGCGAGGCGAAGTCGGGCAGCGAGGAGAACTCTCCGCGCCAGAAGTCGCGCACCGTATCGCGGTACCTGCCGTTCCACTCGGACCACAGGGGAGGAAAGCCGCCCACCTGGTAGCCGTCTGAGCCCACGTCCCAGGGCTCAGCGATCAACTTGACCTGTGAGACCACGGGGTCCTGATGGATCAGATCGAAGAAGGCGGACAGGCGGTCGACCTCAGCGAACTGTCGGGCCAGGGTGGAGGCTAGGTCGAAGCGGAAACCATCGACGTGCATCTCCGTTACCCAATAGCGCAGCGAATCCATGATGAGTTGCAGGACCTGGGGGGAACTCATAAGGAGCGAGTTGCCCGTGCCCGTCGTATCGAAGTAGTGCTGGCGGTCTCCGTCGACGAGGCGGTAGTAGGAGGGATTGTCGATGCCGCGGAAGGAGAGGGTTGGCCCCATGTGGTTACCCTCTGCCGTGTGGTTGTAGACGACGTCAAGGATGACCTCAATGTCGGCTGCGTGCAGGGCCTTGACCATTGCCTTGAACTCGGAGACCTGAGCGCCCGGTTCGTTCGTCGCCGCGTAGCCATTATGCGGGGCAAAATAACCGATCGTGTTGTAGCCCCAGTAGTTCGACAGTCCTTTCGCCTGCAGGGTCGTGTCGTTCGTGAACTGCTGGATCGGCATGAGCTCGACCGTGGTGATGCCAAGCTTCTTCAAGTGCTCAATGATCGCAGGGTGGGCCATGCCGGCATAGGTGCCACGCAGCTCCTCGGGAATATCCGGGTGGCGCATGGTCATGCCCTTGATGTGGGCCTCGTAGATGATCGACTCCGAGTAATCGTGGCCGGGGCTATGGTCTCCTTCCCAGTCGAAGAAGGGATTGACGACGACCGAATGCATCGTAGCGTCGGCGGAGTCGCCGCCCTTCAGTGTGAGAGGGGCATCCGCCTGATAGGACAGAAGGTCAAGAGAATCTGTCAGCTGCCCTTCAATCGCCTTCGCATAGGGGTCAAGGAGGAGCTTCGAGGAGTCGCATCGTAGGCCATGTTGGGGGTCCCACGGGCCGTCAATGCGGTATCCGTAGCGCTGTCCGGCGCGCACCTGTGGCACGTAGACGTGCCACACGTAGGCGTCGACCTCCGTCATGGGGATGCGCATTTCATTGAGCTCGTCATCCAAGAGGCACAGCGTCACAGACGTTGCGACCGAGGAGTAGATCGCGAAGTTCGTACCGGTTCCGTCAAAGGTGGCACCCAGGGGGTAGGCCTTGCCAGGTCGCGTTTCCATACCGTCAAGCCTCCCACGAATGTGTCGAGACGGGCGATAATCCGTGCAAAAATGATCATGTGACTTGGATAACGGCTGTTTGGTTTTGCGTTCTGGGTGGATCGTCTGTTAAGGTTTTATCCGTTGCGAAGAACGGTTGACGTTCTGAGAAACGCGGATGTGGCTCAGTTGGTAGAGCATCACCTTGCCAAGGTGAGGGTCGCGG
>ERZ773099.923-NODE-923-length-22648-cov-10.878812_pt1 | contig 22648 bp, 19 predicted proteins | sample MGYA00511120_ERZ773099 | MGnify/ENA primary metagenome ERZ773099 (study PRJEB29015, sample SAMEA2738012) | human oral metagenome | biome: human oral; feature: human-associated habitat; material: dental | place: China | collected 2104 ...
GCGCAGCATGTATGAAAAGTGCCTCATTTCTTGAACCTTGACCTAAACTCTTCTTAACCCCTTTTTGGTCCTTGACAGGGGGACCACTATAGGATACCCACCCTGGTTGGAGCACAATGAGCGGATGTTTTTAACAGTGTCAGTGGAGGGGTTTTTCCAAAAGGGGGTAGGCTATGAAAAGTGAAATCACGAAAAAAGGAATAGAACGGGCGACCCATAGGGCGCTTTACTACGCCATGGGATATTCCCCGGAAGATCTGAAAAAGCCAATTGTTGGCCTCGTCAATTCCAGGAACGAGTGTATGCCGGGCCACATGCAGCTTGATTTGATCGCCAGAGCCGTACGGGAGGGCATCATCGAAGCCGGGGGAATGCCGGTGGAATTCCCTACGATAGGGATCTGCGACGGTATCGCTCAGGGGAATTTTGGAATGCACTATCCTTTGGCCAGCCGTGAGTTGATTGCCGATACCATTGAGGTGATGATGAACGCTCACTCCTATGATGCCATGGTGCTTGTGACAAACTGCGACAAGATTACGCCGGGAATGCTTATGGCGGCGATACGCCTGGATGTTCCAGCGATTCTGGTGAGTGGCGGCCCTATGGCGACGGGATATCATAAGGGTAAGGCCATGGGATATTCTGATTTGATGTTCTCCCAAGGGCTTGTAGCCAAAAAGGAGATGTCCGAGGCACAGCTTGCCGAAATGGAGAGAGATGCCCTGCCGGGGTGTGGGGCCTGTAATCTTTTGGGAACGGCCAACTCCATGAACTACCTGACCGAGGCTTTGGGGATGTGCTTGCCAGGCAGCGCAACACCTGCGGCATCGGGACGACGTATCGCTCTGGCTCGCGACACGGGACGCAAGATCATGGAGCTCTTGAAGAAGGGGATCACCCCACGGCAGATCGTGACGCACGAGGCCCTGGAGAATGCCGTTGTCCTAGACCTGGCTATTGGCGGCTCGTCGAATACGATTCTGCACCTCACCGCGTTGGCCCATGAGGCGGATATCGATTTCGACCCCAGGATCTTCGCGGAGAAGTCGAAACATGTGTCCCATTTGGTGAAGTTGAGCCCGGCGGAGCGCGGACACTATCCGGAGGATCTCTATCGTGCCGGAGGGATCACCGCTGTTCTGGCACAGCTTGCAGAGGCCGGTATGCTTCATGGGGATGCCCTCACCGTGACGGGAAAAAGCCTTTTCGAGAACGTCAGGGGTTCTGCTGTGAGCAATGACGAGGTCATCCGTCCTTTCGGCAACCCTTATTCCAAAACCGGCGGCCTTCAGTTGCTCTTCGGTAACCTCGCTCCGGAGGGATCGGTATGTAAGATAGCCGCAGTCAACCCCAAGATGTACAGGCATCGGGGACCTTCAAGGATATTCGAGAGAGAAGAAGAGGCTGTTGCTGCGATTTATGGAGGTAAGATCAAGCCGGGAGATGTCGTGGTGATTCGTTACGAGGGGCCTAAAGGGGGACCGGGGATGCGGGAGATGCTCACGGCGACGGCGGCTATTGTAGGCATGGGGCTTGGTCTCGAAGTCGCTTTGATCACGGACGGGCGATTTTCCGGAGGAACCGCCGGGGCCGCGATCGGCCATGTATCACCGGAGGCGGCGGAGGGTGGTCCGATTGCTCTCGTTCAGGAGGGCGATACGATCTCTATCGATATCCCGAATGGAAAGGTAGAACTTGAGGTCGACGAGGACGAGCTGCGGAGACGGCGCAGGGGGTGGACGAAGAGGGAGAACAGTATCCCCGGGGGCAGTTATCTGAGGCGTTATGCCAGAATGGTTTCGTCGGCCATGTCGGGGGCTGTTTTTCCGAAGGATTGACGTGGATGTGTTTTTCATGCTCTGGCTCCGGTGGAAATATCGGACAACGTGATGGGATTGGTTTGGGATAAACTGATCACCAATGTTGGTCTTAACGCTATCACCGCCATTACGGGTATCCTGAACGGGCAGGCCCTGGATATCCCCGAGGCCAGGGAACTATCGAGGAAGGCCGTTCAGGAGGCCGTCGCCGTTGCGGAGCGGAAGGGGATAAGGCTCTGCGACGATCCTCTTAAGCATGTCGAGGAGATCCTTCACATGACGGGGGGTAACCGTTCCTCCATGTTGCAGGACGTGATGCGGCACAAGAGGACGGAGATCGATTTCATCAATCTCGCTATCGTCAGGGAGGCGGTAGCTCTCGAAATGCAGGCCCTTGTAAACGAAGTGCTGGGCAAACTTGTAAGGGTCTTAGAGGCTACATATCCTGAATTGCAGACGTGATGAATGGAATCGGTCTCGTCAGAATATAGTGGGCAGGATCCAGATGGGATCTTTGTTGAGGAGGCAGGAAAATGATGGAAACTATGAAAAAGAAGTGTTCTGTCCAAGATTTCCAGAGATATAAGGAAGAGGGGCAGAAATGGACCTGGAGCATCTGTTATGATTATACCATGGCCTCCATTGTGGACGAGAGCAGAACCGAGATGATTCTGGTCGGCGATTCGTTGGGAAATGTCGTCATGGGGGTGGGATCCACGGTTCCCGTGTCCCTCGACATCATTATCCACCACGCGCGCTGCGTTGTGAGGGGTGCCCCCAACACCTTCGTCGTCGGTGACATGCCATTTGGAACCTACAACGTCAATTGCGATCAGGCCATCACGACCGCCAACCGTATTATGCAGGAGGGGGGCAGCGATTGCGTCAAGCTGGAGGGGGGCGCAAACATGGCCGACAGAATCGCCGCCATCGTCAAAGCGGGCATACCCGTCATGGCCCACATTGGCCTGACCCCCCAGTCCATCAGTGCTCTTGGCGGTTTCAAAGTGCAAGGTAAGGACCGAACGATAGCGGATAAACTCGTCGAGGATGCTGTTGCCGTGACGGAGGCTGGGGCCTTTGCCATCTGCCTGGAGTGTATGCCAAGCGTGGTGGCGAAAAAGATCACCGAGACGGTCCGTATCCCCTGTGCGGGTATCGGCGCAGGGCCGTACTGCGACGCGCAGGAACTGAACCTGTACGACATGACGGGACTCTTCGGCGATTTCAAGCCGAAGTTTGTAAAACACTACGCGAAACTCCGTCAGCCGATGGTGGACGCGCTGAATCGGTTCTACGACGAGACCTGTGCGGGCACGTTTCCAACGCCGGAGTTCAGCTACAACGCGTCGGTCGAGGGGTACTGACCCGAACGTTTCCACATTGTAGGGATTGTCCCCAGTTATGGGCATCAATAGGTGAATTGCCTGAAATCAAGAACGGGAGGTATGAAGGTCATGGCAAAGAAGAAGGGGCGCTTGGAGTTTCTGGAGATGAAGAAGAATGGGGAGAAGGTGACGTGGGTCACGGCCTACGACTTCCCGACGGCGATGTTCGCGGAGGCGGCGGGGCTGGACATGATCCTGGTGGGCGACTCCCTGGGCATGGTGGTGCTGGGCTACCCGGGCACGATCCCCGTGACGATGGAGGACTGCATCAGCCACTGCAAGGCCGTCCGCCGGGGAGCGCCGAACACCTTCGTGATGGGCGACATGCCGTTCGGCTCGTACCAGGTCTCGGACGAGCAGGCCGTGGAGAACGCGGTGCGCTTCTTCAAGGAGGCGGACGTCGATGCTGTCAAGCTGGAGGGCGGGGTGCGCGTGGAGAGCCGCATCAAGGCCATCGCGGACAGCGGGGTGCTGGTGTGCGGGCACATCGGCCTGACGCCGCAGAGCTCCGGCCCGATGGGCGGGTTCAAGGCGCAGGGCGTGACGCCGGATTCGGCCCGCTACGTGATCGAGGACGCGCTGGCGGTGGAGCGGGCGGGGGCCTACGCGCTCCTGGTGGAGGGCATCCCGCCGGAGTTGACGGAGTTCATCACGAAACGCCTCTCCATCCCGGTGTATTCCATCGGAGCGGGCTGGCCGTGCGACGGGCAGCTCATCATCTGCGGGGACATGCTGGGTCAGTTCCAGGCGTTCACGCCGAAGTTCGTGAAGAAGTACGCGAACATCGCGGAGGTGATCACGAACGCGTTCAAGGCCTACGCCGAGGACGTGAGGACGGGGAAGTTCCCGAACGACGATTACGTGTACCACATCCGAAAGGGCTGCGAGGCGGAGTACGCCGCCATGCTGAAGGAGTACGAGAAGAAGTAAGCGAAGGCCCGCTAGGACATTGATTTACGGGGGCGTGATGAACTCGCGCCCACCAGGTGCGGCAGAAAACGCATAAAACCTGACTTCGCCACATGTTAGAAATCTTATCTGCGAATTTGGGGCATTCTCCAAACCACAGGAAGGCAGAGCAAGGGTAAGATACAGGCAGGGGGCAATGAAGTCCGTTCCAATGTTCGACAACGGGGAAAAGACCGGCGAAGGGAGCGATGTCCTACCTCTTGTCCGTCATCTCGACCTCGATTTTCGGGAACGCATTCAACGACCACCGGCTGAAAGCCGGTGGTCGTTGAATCAGAGTTTTCCTAGGGAAACGCTGGAGATTTTTGCCTATAGATGTTTTGATATTTATTCTTGGCAAAATATGCGTTTTTGTTTTAATCAGCACCTCCCTAGAGCTTCAAAAGTCCAACGGCGTTGAGCCAGATAACGCCCACAGCAATTGGGGCAATCCACTTGACGATGGGAAACCAGGCTCTGGTAAACACATTGTCTATCATGCCGTTGTTGGTGAGTTCCTCCATCGCTCCCTTCTTGCCCCAGACCCAACCGATAAGTAGGGAACACATCAACGCCGTCAAAGGGTTGGATATATTGGCACAATAATAGTCGTATAACTCCAGAAAATTTTTGCCGAAAAACGTAATGTGGCTCCATATCCCATACCCCAGGGAAACGGGGATGGCCAGCACAAATACGATGGCGGAATAGCCTATCGACGCCTTCGTCCTGCTGATGTTAAGCTTTTCGACCGCGCAGGTAATGAAGAGTTCCATGACCGAGATCGCCGACGTCAGCGAGGCAAAAAGCAGGAGGATATAAAAGAATACGGACCAGACCGCTCCCAGGGGCATTTGTGCAAAAACCTGAGGAAGGGTAATAAAAATCAGTACAGGACCCGCTGTCGGAGTAACCCCAAAAGAAAAGAGCGCGGGAAAGATCACGAACCCCGCCAAAAGAGCCACCACGGTATCTGCGGCAGATGCAATCAGCACCGATCGGGACAGGTTCTCCTCCTTGGACAGGTAGGAGCCGTAGGTAACCATCCCGCAGAGCCCGACACTGAGGGAGAAGAACGCCTGCCCCAAGGCGGCGATAATCGTATTGCCATCAATTTTAGAAAAATCGGGGGTAAGATACCATTTAATTCCGTCAAGTGCGCCCGGAAGGCTTATCGAACGTAGGGCAAGGATGATCAGGAGGATGAACAGGAGAGGCATCAAAATCTTGTTCCACTTTTCGATCCCCTTCGCAATTCCCTGTACGACGATGAAAAACGTCATGAGCATGAAAACTGCCGTATAAACAAGCGGTTGATTGACCTGACTGATGAAGCCGCCAAAAAACGCCCCCACTTGATCCCCCGGCAAGGCGGTCAGACTTCCCGTCAGGGACTCAACAAGGTAAAAGAGAACCCATCCCCCCACCACGATATAATAGGCGAGCAAAGGAAAGGAGGTGAAGGCTCCAAGATAACCCAGCCACTTAAACTTGGAGCTGATTGCTCCATAACTGTCGATGGCGTTTTTCTGCCCATGGCGTCCGATGACGAATTCCGTAAGAAGCAGAGGAGCCCCGATGAGGAAGACTATCAGCAAATAGACCAGGACGAAAGCTCCTCCGCCGTTGCTTCCCGTCATATGCGGAAAGCGCCAGATATTTCCAAGGCCGATGGCCGACCCCATGACAGCAAGGACAAATCCCAATCCCGAGGTAAAACCGTCTCTCTTTTTCTCCGACATAACAACCATCCCTTCCTATCAAATCAAAGTACAGGCTGTTGAAGGCTGTGAAGAGTGTAGTTAAATATGGACCCCGTGAAAGAATGAAAGACCTACGTCCCAAGTCAGACACAAAGAACAAAGCTTTTCAAAAAGAGATCACATTTACCTAGGCACCTTATTCAATCTTTCTTCTGCCGCAACATCGCCTCAACGAGTTCCCTGAACTCCGTTTCGTCCAGGTCCCGCTTCAGATCCAGGGATTTCGCTTTCGCGCGGTCGAGAAGGTCGCGCTCCCTCTCCTCGGGGATCGATAATCCGACCTTGTCCAGCCAATATTTCAGGTTGTCCTTCCCGCTCTTTTTATCCAGATAGAGCACGGGCTCCTTCGCCCCAATGAGGTCATAATGATAAGGAAGCATGATCAGGGGATCCTCCGTCTTGGCGTTGCTCCAAAGGCTGGAGGGCAGGCCCGTCGACCAACCCCAGAGGCGCCCTCCGGTTACGGGCTTGTTGGGCGGCACGGCAAAGCCGGTGAGTTTCTCCACAAGCTCCGAAAGCTCAAGCAGTTTGTCCAGCTTTATCCCCGTGTCTACGCCGTAAAGGGCCTCGAGGGAGACCACAAGGGGCTCAAGAGCGACACTGCCGGCGCGTTCGCCGATCCCATTGACCGTCACATGCGCAACGGAGGCTCCCTCCCTCAGGGCGGCAATTGTGGAGGCCGTTCCGAGATCGTAGTCACTGTGGAAGTGTGCCTCGATAGGAAAGCCGAAACGCTCCTTGAGCTTTCGGGTACGACTGGCGGCCCCCTCCGGGGAAAAGGTCCCAAAGGTATCGACCAGGGCCAGAGAATCGACATGCCCCTCCGCAGCCACCTTCTCGGCGAAGTCAAGAAGATACTGGAGCCGCGCCCGAGAGCCGTCCGCGGGGAACAACGTCACGTGAAGTCCCATGTCGTGCGCGACCTTCGTGGCCTCTATGCAGGCAGCCGCAGCCTGTTCCGGCGTCCATCGCTTACCGAAACGGAGCATTTCCTCACTGCCGATGATCTCGCAGATGACGCCGTCCACCCCAAGGGACTTTGCCAGCTCCATGTCCTTGGGCATGGCACGGCAGAAGGCAAAAATCTTTGCCCTCAACCCCAAAGAGGCAATCTCCTTGATCGCCTCCGCATCCTCCCGCGAGGTTGCAGGCGTTCCCGCTTCGATTCGATGGACGCCGACCTCGTCGAGCTTACGGGCTATTTTTACCTTGTCCTGCCTGTCAAGGACGATTCCCGCCTGCTGCTCACCGTCTCGCAGCGTCGTATCCAGGATTTCGATACGGGGGGCGAAAGCAAAGCTCCCCCGCACCTCCTCATCGTAGTTTGAAGGGGATACCCACCACATCCCCGGTTCTTTACAACTCATGACAAGTCCTCCTCAGTCCAATTCCAGATCACTCGCAGCTCACCACACACGAATTCGGCAATCGGCAACGGTGAAACACGTTCCGTCCCAGATAACGGGGTTGAGATCCAACTCCCCAATCCGGGGGCAACGCAACAAAAGCTGCTGGACTTTTCCCGTCAGGTCGATCAAGCCCTCCACATCAACCCCCTTTGCCCCGCGATAGCCCCACAGGATCGGAGCACAGCGCAGCGATTGCAGCATTTTCCTTGCTTGTGCCCGATCAAAAGGCACGTGCGACACGGCAACGTCCTTATAGAGCTCCACACCGACGCCCCCCAGTCCCACCATCAAAACATGCCCCAAGCCAGGGTCGGAATTCGCCCCCAAAATCAATTCGAGCCCTGGACCAACCTGCTCCTGCACCCGAACCCCATCGGCGCCGTCGAACTTCAGCAAAAGCTCCTTCACCGTCCTCCCGAGAGCCTCCGGGCCCGAGAGATTCAAAACGACACCACCGACATCCGATTTATGAAGGACACCTGGATGCTCTATCTTCGCGACGACAGGGTAACGCAGAGAGATATCCCGACACGCCTCTGCGCTGGAGACCAACTGCGAGCGTGCAACAGGAAGGCCAAATTCACTCAAAAGCCTTTCGCAAGCGGTTTGAGAGAGATATCCCTCCCCGTGTAACATATCACGGACCGCCTCCATACGCGTAAGCGCAGGGGGGGTGAGCGAAAACGCCTCCGAATGCGATTCCAGAGTCAGCATCCGCCTCAGAGCGACCACCGTCTGCTCCGGCCAGGCGAAGGAGGGGATGCCGTTTTCCAACATGACGCGTCGTCCTCTCTCGCCGGCCGAGGGGCCAAAGAAACAGGACACGACAGGAATGCCAGCCTCTCTCAGCGGCTCCGCCACAGCTGCGGCAACGGCTCCAGTATCCACCCCCACCGGTGGGACCACCATCAGAATCAGGGCGTCGTAGATTCCGCTCTCCAACATCAACTCGACTGCCTTTGAGTAATGCTCGGGTAAGGCGGTCGCCACAAGATCGAGAGGATTGGAAGTAGAGGCCTGTGGCATAACGGAAGCAGCCAGCTCATCTCTAAGTTCCCGAGACATGAGAGGCAGCTCGAATCCCGCCTCGGAGAGCGCATCCGCAATCAGAGTCCCGGGCCCTCCCGCATTACTGACTACGCCAACCCGTTTTCCCGAAAACCTCGGCATCTTCGACAGGGCTGCCCCTAAAAGAAACGCCTCCTCCAAGCTACGAACGACGATCGTCCCGGTTTTTTCCATGAGGGTCTCGGCGATGGCATTATCGCCCGCAAGGCTGCCTGTGTGAGAGGAGGCCGCCTGAGCGCCGACGGAAGTGCGTCCCGATTTGAGGAGAACGACCGGTTTTATGGTGGCAGCCTTCGACAGGACACTGATGAAACGCCCTGGCTCCGGGATCGTCTCCAGATAGGCCAAGATAACCCGGGTGTCCTCATCTTCACACAGATAGGGAATGAGATCGTTTATGTTGATATCCGGCTGATTCCCGGTCGAGACGACCACGGAAAACCCGATTCCAAAAGTCTCTGAAAAGTCAATAAGGGCCGACCCGATGGCGCCGCTTTGCGTGACGAGGCTCACCGACCCCTTGCACGGAACGGTCTGGAGCATGTTGGCATTCAGACGGACGGAGCCCTTCGTGTTCACAAGCCCCATGCAATTTGGGCCGAGAAGGCGCATGTTATAACGGCGGACGATCTCCATCAGCCGACGTTCCAGCTCGTTGCCCTTTCCGCCCAGCTCCTTGAATCCGGCGGAGAGGACCGTAACAGCCTTGACCCCTCGTTCCCCACATTGCTCGACAACCCCGCACACGGCCTCCCCCGGCACGGTGACCATGACCATATCCGGCGCCTCCGGCAAAGTCGACACACTTTGAAAGCCCGGAACACCCCAAACCTCGTCCCCACCACGATTAACAGCCCATATCTTTCCCTTGAAGCCACAATCCACAATATTTTTCAAAACGGCATTACCCAATCCAGGCCGCGCAGACGCGCCGACAACCGCCAGAGACCTCGGCTCGAGGAGGTGTCTCACGGACGTCTGATAAAGCGGTTTACGCTGATCCCACACATCGAACCTCACGCCAAGGGGTGCAGGGCGCCCGTTATGATAAATTTTTCCGGACTCGTCCGCACAGAAATGCCCCAACGCAATTTCCAGTACGGTACGAGCCCCGACAACACGCCCCTGGTCGTTCACGGGGGCCAGATAATAGCGAACCCGATCCCTCCCCTCCAGCCCATCCGCCGGATCAATAGGCACGGCGGGAGAGACTATCAGTATGGGACCTCCGTCAATCTCGGGGGTCGCCAAGTAGGAGGAAGCGCGAATTTCCCTCTCTCCCCCTGCCAGAGTACTCCCTACACCGTCTGACCCGGCATAGGCACGCTTGCCGTTCTTCACGACGGAAAGATCGGCCGGATGGACGCCGACGGTCAGGATGCTTTTCGTAACGGCATCCGTTGTTGCCCACACATATCCCGCAAGAAGGATCAGGTCGGGACAGTAAGGGGAGAGCTTTTCCAAAATCACGCCGTCGTATTCCCTCCGGACCTCGCGGTCCTTCAGCGGCGCCCCTCGCTTCTCATAAAAAGCTCTTATGCCCATCGATTCACAGGGAATTCCATACTCCGCGGCGGTCGCTACGCACTTTGCGTCGGGGGAATCGGAGAAAAGAGCGACGACCTCAAAGGGACTGCCCTCCCAAGTCCTCTCGAGTTCACGCTGCAAATCCAAAACCTTCCAGAGGGTATTTCCCGACCCTGAGGCCAGTCCGGCGACGCGCAGCTTGCCCCGCACAGGGTTCCAAAACGGTAGAATCAAAAAATGACCTCCTTTTCAGCAGTCCTAATCAGCCTAAGACGTGTTTTTCCGATTTCTCCGATAGCTCCCGAGACATACATTTAAACGCATCGAGAACGGATTCGTGGTGTTCCCTGGAGACCCTGGAAATTCTCTCAGGATTCCGACTCTCCAAGGCCTTGATAATCTCCTGATGTTGAATAAACGCGTTATCGGCCAACAGGGGAAACCGGATACGTTCCTGCTCAAAAAAGCGGACCCGCTGCAGGCGGATAATCCCGTCAACTTCCTTCAAACGACGCAGAATAAGGCGGTTTGAATGCGCAGAAAAAATCGTGATATGAAAAAGATCATTCTGGCGAATCAGTTCGTGATACTTGTGCTCGGCCACCAACTGAGGCAGTTTTTTGTTGATGGAGTGCAGAAGGCCGAAATCGATCTTATCGAGAAAAGGCCCAAGCGAATCCGATATGAAATAACGAAGCGCGCATTGCAGCTCCAGAAAATCCACAAACTCCTCCATCGAAAGAGAACTGACCCGCCATCCCATACGCGGCTTGAAGGAAACGAGTCCCTCACTTTCCAATCGGCCAAGGGCCTCCCTTACGGGAGTCTTGCTGATGTTCAGCTTCCTGGCAAGTTCGTCGACATTAATGCGGTCGCCGGAAGCATACTGTCCATCAAAAATTCTTTGCCTTATCTCGTTGCAGATAATCTCTCCTACACTCGGTATTTCCACTTTTCCACCTCGGGTTAAACTTCAGATATCGTATCGGATACGATATCTGAAGTTTAACCCGAGGTGGAATGCCTGTCAAGTAATATTTCATTGCAATGTCGTTGTTCTGTGATAATGGACCTGTCCACTAACCATGTTGAAAATTAGGTTTCTCGCTATGCCGAAGAAGAAGCGCCTGGAGTTTCTGGAGATGAAGAAGAATGGGGAAGAAGGTGGCGTGGGTCACGGCCTACAACTTCCTGACGGCGATGTTCGCGGAGGCGGCGGGCCTGGATGATCCTGGTGGGCGACTCCCTGGGCATGGTGGTGCTGGGCTACCCGGGCACGATCCCCGTGACGATGGAGGACTGCATCAGCCACTGCAAGGCCGTCCGCCGGGGAGCGCCGAACACCTTCGTGATGGGCGACATGCCGTTCGGCTCGTACCAGGTCTCGGACGAGCAGGCCGTGGAGAACGCGGTGCGCTTCTTCAAGGAGGCGGACGTCGATGCTGTCAAGCTGGAGGGCGGGGTGCGCGTGGAGAGCCGCATCAAGGCCATCGCGGACAGCGGGGTGCTGGTGTGCGGGCACATCGGCCTGACGCCGCAGAGCTCCGGCCCGATGGGCGGGTTCAAGGCGCAGGGCGTGACGCCGGATTCGGCCCGCTACGTGATCGAGGACGCGCTGGCGGTGGAGCGGGCGGGGGCCTACGCGCTCCTGGTGGAGGGCATCCCGCCGGAGTTGACGGAGTTCATCACGAAACGCCTCTCCATCCCGGTGTATTCCATCGGAGCGGGCTGGCCGTGCGACGGGCAGCTCATCATCTGCGGGGACATGCTGGGTCAGTTCCAGGCGTTCACGCCGAAGTTCGTGAAGAAGTACGCGAACATCGCGGAGGTGATCACGAACGCGTTCAAGGCCTACGCGGAGGACGTGAGGACGGGGAAGTTCCCGAACGACGATTACGTGTACCACATCCGCAAGGGCTGCGAGGCGGAGTACGCCGCCATGCTGAAGGAGTACGAGAAGAAGTGAGGATGGCGGCGGTGCGGGGGGCATGAGTCTGCCCCCCGTTCGTAACGGGGGGAATTATGTCCCCTCGGGACGGAAAAAGCGCTCGTAGAGCACGATAACCCCTGTGGTAACCAGGGTCAGGACGACGGCCAGAGCGTCTGCCTGGGCGATGTCCGTCGACATGTCGGAGACCTGCGTGTAGATGACCATGGGCAGGATCTTCACGGACGTCCCCGTCAGGGCGAATGCGGTTCCGAAGGCCCCCATGCTCACGGCAAAGAGCAGTGAGGAGCCGGAGAGGAGCGAGGGCAGCAACATGGGAAGCAGCACCCTGAGCAGGATCGTGCTGCGTCCGGCGCCGAGGCTTTGTGCCGCCTCGATCAGGCTCCAGTCCATATTGCTCCACGCCACGGTCAGGGTCAGGATCGTCCTTGGGATCAGAAAATAGAGGTAAGCCACGATCAGCCCGCGCCAAGTGAAGAGGAATGCGGAGAACTCCAGGGGCTCGATCCCGAAGGCACGCTTCAGGAGCAGGGTGAGGAAGCCGCTTGTTCCCAGGAGGACGATGAAGGCAAAGCCCACGACCAGCCCGCTGAAGGTAAGGGGGACGGAGGTCAGGGCCATCAAGAATCCCTTGGCCCTGCGGCTCCTGTGGATGACGTAGGAGATCGGCAGGCCCAGGGCCGTTCCGAGCACCGCCGTGGAGACCGAAAGCCCCAGGCTGGTGCAGAGCGACTCCCGGTACAACTTTCGGACGAAGAGTGACAGGTAGTTGCCGTAGGAGAGCCTGCCCTCTACGAAGAGGCTCTCCCAGACGACCAGCAGCAGCGGCCATGCCAGAAAACAGATCAGCACGGCCGCCACAGGCAACAGCAACAAATAGAGATACCTTCGGTTTTCCAACGCCTAGTCTTCCCCGAGGACCTTGGACCCCCAGAGCGAGGCGAGCGTCTTCTGGACCTCTGCCGCCTTCACCCAGTCAAGGTCCTTGGCGCGCTCGTAGTCCGCGGCGGGGAGGAACTTGGAACGGACCTCCTCGGGGAACTCGAAATTGGGCAGGATTGGGCGTACGAAACCCTTGGCGAAGAGCCCCTGCCCCTCGTCCGAGAGGATGTAGTTCAGCCACAGCTTGCCCGCGTTGGGGTTGGGCGCGTCCTTCACCAGGCTGATCGCGTAGGGGGCGGTCACGCTGCCCTCCTCGGGGATGACGATGTCCACGGCGTCGCCCAGCTCCGCGATGTACTTGGCGCGGTAGGCGTTGGCGTCGTAGGTGATCCAGATCGGGATCTCGCCCTTGACGAACTTGTCGAACTCGGTGGTCTTCTCGATCATGCGGATGTTGCCGCTCTGCTGGAGTTTCGCCAGGTAGTCGATGCCCGCCTCGGGGTGGTCCAGGTCGCCGCCCTGGGCGTGGATGCTGGAGAGGACGATGGCGTAGCCGATGCCGGCCGTGCGCGGGTCGAGATAGACGATGGACTTGGCGTATTCCGGTTTCAGGAGATCGGCCCAGCTTCGGGGAGTCTCCTTTACCAGGTTCTTGTTGACGGCGAAACAGACGGTCATTTTATGGATGCAGAACCATTTGCCCTCGGGGTCCTTCAGGATATCGGGGATGCGATCGAAATTGATCGGCTTGAAGGGCTCGGTAAGGCCGCGCTTTCCGGCCTCCGCACCGGAGGGCATGAAGTAGTAGGCCGTGTCGCCCTGCGGGTTGTTGCGTTCCTTGTCCAGACGTACGACCGTGGCCCCGCTGCCCAGATCGTTGAAGGCGATCTCGATCCCGTAGCGCTTCTCGAATCCCTCGAAGAGCGCCTGCCAGTTGGCCCAGGTCGGGCCCGTGTCGTAGCTGTTCAGGCCCTTCTCCGCCTTGGCCGCCGCCGCCAGGGCCTCCTCGCCCGCGTACAGCTCGGCCGCCATGCCGGCGGACGCCAGGACCAAAACCAGGGACAATGCAATCAGAAACTTTCTCACTCCAAGAGACCTCCTTAAACCTTGAAAGAAAAAGATGATGTGGGGAGAGCCCCACGTAAAACACCGAAAGATATGTTCTCAGGGGGCCGCGTCCGGCAGGAGGTGTGCCTCTTTGACCGAGAAGCACACCCGCAGCGCTTGCCCGGAGCCCAGTCGATCGCCGTCGGTGCTCAGCAGATCCATCAGCAGCGTCTCTTCTCCGATGCTGCAGGCCACGCGTGTCACAGGCCCCAGAAAGATCTTTCCCTGAACGACGCCCTCCAGGACATTGTCGCCCGCGTCCTCCGCATCGGCCGGGGACAGATGCTCCGGCCGGATCGTCAGGGTTGCGGGGCCGGCCGGAACGTTTCCGCCGGCGCGCAGCACGCGTCCGTTCCACGTGAAGTCGCCTGCGCCGTCCCATGTCCCTCTCAGGATGTTGTTGACGCCGATGAAGTCGGCCGCGAAGAGGGAGCTGGGGGCGCTGTAGAGTTCGAGCGGTGTGCCGACCTGTTCCAGCCTGCCCCGGTTCATCAGGCCGACCCGGTCCGAGATGGAGAGCGCCTCCTCCTGGTCATGCGTGACGTAGAGCATGGTGATGCCGCTCTCGCGCTGAATGCGCTTGATCTCGAACCGCAGTGCGTTGCGCACCTTGGCGTCGAGGGCCGACAGGGGCTCGTCCAGCAGCAGAACCCTGGGCTCGATCGCCAGGGCCCGGGCCAGGGCGATGCGCTGCTGCTGTCCGCCCGAGAGTTGGCGCGGCAGGGCATCTGCCCGGTCGGACATCCCCACCATTTCCAGCAGCTCGGACACTCGGCGGCGGATATCGGCTTCCGGCCGTTTCTGAGCCTTCATCCCGAAGGCGACGTTCTCGGCCAGCGTCATGTTGGGGAACAGGGCGTAGTTTTGAAAGACGATGCCCACGCGGCGCCGATTGGGCGGTACGCCGTCCATGTCGGCGCCGCCGATGCGGACGATCCCCTCGTCGGGACGGATGAACCCCGCGACGAGACGCAGGATCGTCGTCTTGCCGCAGCCCGAGGGGCCGACGATGGAGAGGAACTCCCCCTGCGCCACGGAGAGCGAGATGCCCCGGATGGCGTAGCGATCGCCGTATTTCTTCCCGATGCCCTCCAGCTCGATCCCGGGGATGGCCCGGTCCTGGATGCGGTTCATCGCGTCTCTTCCGCCAGAGCCAGTTCCACGGCCTCCTGCGGGCTTCCGGCCGTCAGCATGGGGGTGGGCTGCCCCTCCTCGTCGCGCAGGTTCCAGGTCCGGAGCCCGACGACACGTTTGCCCTGCCGCAGGGCAAAGCCCAACTCCGTCAAGGTCCCGTAGGCGCCGCCGATGGAGATGACGGCCGAACCCGCCGAGGCGACGGCCATGTTGCGGAGCTCGCCGAGCCCCGTCACGATCGGCAGGTCTACGTAGGGGTTGGCCTCTTCCATGGATGTGGGCAGGAGTCCGACGGAGGTCCCGCCCTCCTCCCGGACGCCCCTGCAGACGCCCTCCATCACGCCGCCGCGCCCGCCGCAGACGACAATGCAGCCGCGCCGGGCGAGCAGACGGCCCGTCTCCCGAGCCAGCTCGTAGAGATCCGGGGTGGCCGTCGAGGTCCCGATGACGCTGACGATCCGCTTTCTCTCTGGGATGTTTCCCTGATGTTTTCTCAAGTTCAAGGGACTTAACCTCCTAAGGTGGCGTCGGCCGAGAATGAGCGTCCCAGCAGCGCCAGGCCCGACAGGGTCAGCAGGCTGACGAGGATCAGGAGAGTCGTTGCCGCGCAGGCGAACCCTGTGGAGACGTAGAACGCCTGATAGAGCACGACCGGAAAGGTCTGCGTGACGGAGCCGGTGACCATGACGGCCAGCTGGAACTCTCCGAGCGACATGGCGAAGGTCATCAGGGCGCCGGAGAGCAGTCCGGGCAGCAGGTTCGGGATCAGGACCCGGCGCAGCGTCATCCCGAACGAGGCCCCCAGCGATAAGCACGCCTCCTCCAGGAGGCTCCATCGGATCATCTCGATATTGGCCATCAGGGGACGCATCATGAAGGGCAGCGTGTAGACGACGTGGGCCCCCAGAAGAAGCGGCCAGGTTCCGACCAGAGAAAAGCCCTTCCAGTTGAAGGCCTGGATCAACCCCAGCCCCATCACGACCGGCGGTATGGCTATGGGCAGCAGCATGCAGAAGTCGAAGAGGGTCCGCAGCCGCCGGCTGTTCAGAACGTGGATGGCGTAGACCGCAGGGACCGCGATTGCGGCGTTGAGCAGAACCGTCAGCGCCGCAACTCTGAGGCTCATGAACATGGCGCGGACATACATGGACTTGCCGAAGAGCTGGACGTACCACTTCAGGGTGAAGCCCGAGGGAAGGAGGGTACCAAACCATTTATCCCCGAAAGAGCCCAGGACCATCAGAAAGATGGGGGACAGGACGAAAGCGAAGTACAGGACGATCAGGGACAAGAAAAAGGAACGTCGGAGCAACATGAAACCATTCTCTCCTCCTCGGAAGTATTGACCTCATTATAAGGCAGTTTGACCGAACGGGGGAGTGGGGCGGAGCGATAAGTGTCATGGATAAGTGTCATGGAACTGCAGGGGGCGCGGATTGTCGCGCCCCCTGATCGTCCCGGTGGTCGAGTCGGTTTTGGCTCCCGATGCCTCAGAACACCGCGTAGTCGGCGTCCAGCGGGTCGGCGATGAACATGCAGCCCGGGGAGTGCGTGATGGCGAATTCCGGCTTCACCGCCATGATCGCCGCCTGGGGCGTGACGCCGCAGGCCCAGAAGACGGGGAGCTCCCCGGGACGAATCTCCACGGGGTCGCCGAAGTCGGGCTTGCCGATGTCCGCGATGCCGATGGCCCCCGGGTCCCCCACGTGGACCGGAGCGCCGTGCACCGCCGGGAACCGTCCCGTGCAGAGCACTGCCCTCGGCACCAGGGGCGCGGGGATCGGCCGCATGGAGACGACCATCGGGCCCCTTAGTCGGCCCGCGGGGTGACAGGGAATGTTGGTGACGAACATGGGGACGTTACAGTCGCACTCGATGTGCCGGATGCCGATATGGGACTGGAGCAGCGCGCCCTCGAAGGAGAAGGAGCAGCCCAGAAGGAAGGCGACGAGGTCGTCCCTCCAGTAGCGCCTGACGTCCGTCGGCTGGTCGACGCATTCCCCGTCCTTCCAGACGCGGTAGCGCGGGATGTCCGTCGCGATGTTCGCGCCCGGCGCCACCAGGCGGGGCTCGGTGTCCCCCGGCTCCGTCACGTCCAGAATGGGACAGGGCTTGGGGTTGCGCTGGGCGAACACCAGGAAGTCATAGGCCAGGTCCCTGGGCAGAACCACCAGGTTGGCCTGCACGTGGCCCGCACACATGCCGGAGGTGGGGCGGTCCCATTTCCCCTCCCGGATCATCCGGCGTACCTCCTGCGGACTGTGGTTTGCATAGTCACTCATCTTGGCCATGGTAAAAGTCCTCCTCTCGTGGTTGGGTCATGTTTTGGTCATGGTCTGGACCGGCGTTTCCCGTCTCTTTCGCTCCTTTCTTTCGCTCCTTCAATGGAGCAGTATAATGAAACGGATCGAGTCCGGAAGTCCTGTGTCGTCTTGTGTCAAAGAGCGTGAAGGGGGGATAACATGGAGGACCTGTTTGCACGAAGGGTCTCGTTGGGATTTACCTGGCATGGGGTTCCTGGAAGGGCGGAGATGCTGCATCCGCTTGCGGACCGCCAGGACGCCCTCTATGCGTTTGTCCGGGAGATTCCTTCGTATGTCGCTTCAACGCTGCGGACCTTCGAGAACATCGAGACGTCGGAGCTCGACGCCAAAATCATCATCGAGTACGGGCGCGGCATCGCGGATATGCCGACGATGGCCATCCGAACGGTGGAAAATTACGGACAGGCGTCCCGCTACCTGTTCGAGCGCTTGAAAGGCCGTGGAACCTCCACCTTCTCGCTCGATCTTGATCTGATAAGCAGGCTGCACGGAATCCTGGCTCGGGACGAGGTACGGCATCCCGGCGAGCTGCGCCGGATCCCCGTCCGTATCGAGGAGAGCAGCTACGTTCCTCCGCCGCACAGTCAGGTCCCCGGGATACTGGAGCAGGGACTCGATTTTCTCAATAACGGCGCCCTCCCCGTCCCGGAGCGTGCGTTTGCGACGTTTCTTTTCCTGTCCCGGGTCCAGCCGTTTGAGAACGCGAACAAGCGCACTGCAGCGCTGTGTATGAATGCCGTCCTGTTGTCGCATGGATACCCGGCGGTCGTCATCGAAGGGCCAACCCGTGAATTTCTGCACTCCATGGCGAGTTTTTACGAGACGGCGGTCGCCGATTCGATGATGGACGAGCTCTTCGATATGGCTGTCCGGCAACACGGCTTTTATGAAGAAAACCCGGCTCGGCCCCCAGAGAAGCCCTGAGCTCAGCCGTGCAGCGGCCTGACCGCGATGCCCTCTCCCTCCAGCGCCGCGCGCACCGTCCGGGCCATGCCGACGGCGTCGGGGTTGTCCCCGTGCACACAGATGGAGTGGGCCTTCAGGCGAAGTTCACTGCCGTCGGCCGCCGTCACGACCCCCTCCTTGACCAGCCTCACCATGCGGGCCGCGGCCTCCTCGGGATCGTGGATGAAGGCCCCCGGCCTGCCGCGTGGAACCAGGGAGCCGTCGGGCATGTAGCCGCGGTCGACGAAGGCCTCCGCGGCGAAGGGGACGCCCGCATCGGCCGATGCGGCCTCGAAGGCGGAGCCCGCCAGCCCCATCAAAATGACGCCCTCCCCCAGCGCGCGCACGGCGCGGGCGATGGCCTCCGCCATCCGGGGGTCCTTGGCCGCCTGGTTGTACATCGCCCCATGCGGCTTCACGTGCTGGAGCTCGATCCCCTCGGAGCGGCAGACGGCGGCGAGCGCGCCCGCCTGATAGAGCGTATAGGCATAGAGCTCGTCCGGCGTGCAGGCCATGCTGCGCCGCCCGAACCCCATCAGGTCGGGATACCCCGGGTGTGCGCCGACGGCCACGCCCGCGGCCCTGGCCGCACGCACGGTCCCGAGCATCACCATGGGGTCGCCGGCATGCCATCCGCAGGCCACGTTCGAGGAGGTGATGGACCTCATCACCTCCTCGTCCATGCCCATCCTCCAGTCTCCGAAACTCTCGCCCAAATCGCTGTTCAGGTCGATGTGCAGATCCGTGAATCCCATCCTGGAAGAGCCCCCTTTCAAAGCGTCAAGGCTGCCGTGCTGCCGCTCGTGCACCGGGCCGCCGGTGCGATCGTTCCCCTCCAGATTAGGCATGGTAAAGCGGAAAGTCAAGAGAAAACTTCACTGCTTTTCAGTTGAGCCAGTCTGCATGCTTGCATGTATAATTAAGCGAACTTATAGTAAGAAAGCGCGGTGAATTCCACGGGATGATTTTTTCCTCAGGACGCCGTGCGCACAACCCGCGGGGAGGAATGAAGCATGACGGAACTGCAGAGGAAACACTCGAAAGGGGAGACGGTGAGCATACTGCTCGGTGCGGCCTTCCTGATGGCGACCTCGGCCATCGGTCCTGGCTTCATTACGCAGACGACCGTGTTCACGGAGCGGCTGAAAGCCGCCTTCGCCTTTGCCATCGTGGTCTCGGTCCTCGTGGACATCGTTGTCCAGCTCAATGTCTGGCGCATCCTTGCCGTGTCGGGCCTGCGCGGACAGGATGTCGCCAACCGGGTGCTGCCGGGCCTGGGCTATTTCCTGGCCTTCGCCGTGGCGCTCGGAGGCCTGGCCTTCAACATCGGCAACGTCGGCGGCGCGGCGCTGGGGTTCAACGTCATGCTGGGCATGGATCAGAACACGGGGGCCATCGTCAGTGCCGTCATCGCCATCGCCATCTTCCTGTGGCGCGACCTGGGCAGGGCCATGGACCGGTTCACCCAGGTCCTCGGCCTCGTCATGCTCGCCATGATCGCCTACGTGGTCGTCCGGACCAGCCCGCCCGCGGCCGAGTCCGTGCGCGAGATCGTCAAGCCCTCCGTCATCGACTGGACGACGATCCTGACGCTGGTGGGGGGAACCGTGGGCGGCTACATCACCTTCTCCGGCGCACACCGGATCATCGACGCGGGCATTGTCGGCACGGAAAACCTCGGGCGCATCAACCGGGGCTCCCTGAACGGAATCCTGATCACGGGCATCATGCGTTTTTTGCTGTTCATGGCGGTTTTGGGGGTCGTCGTGACCGGCGTGAAGCTCGACCCCTCGAACCCGGCCGCGGACGCTTTCCGCATCGCGGCGGGCGAGGTGGGGTACAGGATATTCGGCATCATCCTCTGGTCCGCGGCGATCACCTCCGTGGTGGGCTGTTCCTATACCTCCGTCTCCTTCCTGCGCACGCTGTTCGGCTTTGTCGAACGCTACTACCGGTATTGGATCATCGGGTTCATCCTGGCCTCGACGATGGTCCTGACGCAGGTTGGGCGTCCCGTGACGCTGCTCGTCCTGGCGGGCTCCCTCAACGGAATGATCCTGCCGCTCTCGTTGGCCTCCATGCTTCTGGCCGTGCACCGCAGGGACATCATGGGCGAGTACCGCCATCCCGTCTGGCTCACCGTCCTGGGGTGGGTTATGGTCGCCTTCACGGCCTGGATGGCCTGGGGCGCTCTGCAGGGGCTCGTCAGGCTGTTCGGCCGATGAGCCGCGTTTTCTGAAATTCGGCATGGGGGCGAAGCCGCCATGTCAACTTCGTAATCAAGTTCTCCAGGAGGGATGTCCCATGACCGGCCCCATCGCCCCGCGCATCCTTCATGCGGGGGAAAGCTGTCTCGTCGTCGAGTTCGGCGGCGCCATCGACCTGGGCGTGAACGCACGGGTCCAGGCCCTGAGGAAGAGGGTCGAGGCTTCGCCCTTCCCCGGATTCGTCGAGGCCGTGCCCACGTATCGTTCGCTCGCGGTCTGTTTCGACCCGCTCCGCGCGCCGGACCCGGACCAGCTCGAGCGGCGGCTGCTGGAGATGTCCGAGGCTCCGCTCGAGGCCGGACCTTCGGGCGGCGGGAGGGTCCTCGTGCCCGTCTGCTACGAGGGGGACTTCGCCCCCGACCTCGGCCGGGTCGCGGAGCACACGGGGCTTTCCCCCGACGAGGTGGTGCGCCGCCACAGCGGGGCCGAATGTTACTGTTACATGCTGGGGTTCACGCCCGGATTTTCCTACCTCGGGGGGATGGACGCGACGCTCGAGACCCCGCGGCTGCCGGAACCGCGGGAGAGGATCCCCGCCGGATCGGTGGGGATAGCCGGGAAGCAGACGGGCATCTACCCGATCGACAGCCCCGGAGGCTGGAACCTGATCGGGCGGACGCCGCTCCGGCTCTTCGACCCCGGCCGTCCCGTTCCGATCTTCCTGAACGCGGGGATGTGGGTGCGCTTCGTCCCGATCCCCATGGGGGACTTCGAACGCCTGGAGCGCGACGCCGCGCGGCCGGACTGGAAGCCCGACATCGTGGGGGAGGTGGAGAAGTGATGCGCCTGTCGGTCGGGAGCCCGGGGATGTTCACCACCGTCCAGGACTTGGGACGGTACGGTTGTCAATCTCAGGGCGTCCCCGTGGCGGGGGCCATGGACGGTCCCGCGCTGCGGCTGGGCAACATCCTGCTGGGCAACGACGAGGGGGCTGCGGCCCTCGAGATCACCGTGCTGGGCCCGGTCCTTCGGGTCGAGGAGGGGGAGGGGTGCGTCGCCGTCACCGGCGCCGATGCCGGCCTCACCCGTAACGGAGCGGTGCTCGATGCCTGGCGGGTCCATCGCGTGGCGGCCGGCGACACGCTGGCGTTCGCCGCTCCGTCGTCGGGGGCGCGGGCGTATCTGTGCGTCAGCGGGGGCTTCGATGTCCCGTTGGTCATGGGCAGCCGCTCCACCTACGTGCGGGGCCGGTTCGGCGGCCATGAGGGGCGGGCCTTGAGGGCCGGGGACGTGCTACGGACAGGGGACCCGGATGTCCTTTGGGCGGACTCCGAGGGGCTGGCCCTGCCTGCTGGCCTGCGCCCGGTGCGCGACCCATCGGCGCCGCTGCGCGTGGTGATGGGCCCCCAGGACGATGCCTTTACGCCCGAGGGGATCGAGGCGTTCCTGAGCTCGGAGTACACGGTTTCCGCATCGGCCGACCGCATGGGGTACCGTCTGGAGGGGCCGGTCGTGAAACATCGCGAGGGGGCCGACATCGTGTCGGACGCCGTCGCTCTGGGCAGTGTCCAGGTGCCCGGCCACGGCCAGCCCATCGTGATGCTCGCCGACCGGCAGACGACGGGCGGCTACACGAAGATTGCGACGGTCTGCGCCGTGGACGCACCGGTCCTGGCGCAGCGGCTTCCGGGGCAGAGGGTCCGCTTTATGCGCGTTTCCGTGCCCGAGGCCCTGAGGCTGCTTCGGGACGAGGCCCGGCTTTACGGGGAGGCGCGGCGGCTGCGCGCGGCGTGGCGGACGCGTCCCGGTCCGCTGTCCCCGGCATCGGGGAGCGGGCTGTCCCGGGAGTGCGGCCGGATGAGGTTGATGGTGGACGGTGTGCTTTACACGGTGGAGTGGGAGCGGCTGCCGCAAGCAGCAGGCCAACCCCTGCTGGATTATACAAAATTGGAATAATTTAAGGCATATCCGCCGCAATCCAGCGGTCGGCGTCCGACAGATTTTCCAGGGCGTTCACGACGTTCGAGAACAGGTCGGGAACATCGCGGCGCAGGGCCTCCAGAAGGTCCTTCACACGCTGACGCTCCGTACCGCCCGCGAAGGGACAGACCGTCTCCAGCACCGGAAGCCCCAGCCGCTTCACCTCGTCGATGATCGCCGCCTCGGGAGAGGCGA
>ERZ773099.926-NODE-926-length-22615-cov-9.575133_pt1 | contig 22615 bp, 32 predicted proteins | sample MGYA00511120_ERZ773099 | MGnify/ENA primary metagenome ERZ773099 (study PRJEB29015, sample SAMEA2738012) | human oral metagenome | biome: human oral; feature: human-associated habitat; material: dental | place: China | collected 2104 ...
TGAATTTTACCAGATTAGGATGAACTCCTATCATCATTTTTTGGCTTGCTTGTGATAAACTAAACATTTACATCACCCCTTTTATTTCCACTCAATGACTTCTAATTCTTCCAAAGATTTAGCTTTCATTGTTTTTGTTGCTATTGCCGTGTATTCCTCTTGTGCAGCAGTTCCTCTTAATATCCACAATAGATATATATGATTAATCTCTCCAAAACTAAAAGAATCTACTGAATTATCTTTTAATCTCCAATTAATTTTTAAATTTTGAATTACTTCTGATAATGTTGTCTTATCTTTTATAATTGCTTTTATCTTTTCTTCAAAACCTGCTGGAACTTCCACCTTTAAATATTTAACCGCTTCTATAATTGCTTTTGGATCATTGCTTGTTGTTGCTATATCTATTGCTGATTTTACTCTTAAGAAGTTGATTTCATCAGCTTCACCCATTTGAAAGATTTTTCCATTGTAATCAAAATCAGCATAAATTTTATTTAATAAAACTTGTCTAAATTCTCTTCTTCTAATATGTTTTAAATCTTCTAGATCCAATTCCCATTTATTAGTTTCCTTATTCCAAAAATGGTATTTACTTGGCTGAGGAACCTTAATAATTTTTTTATTTTTTATAAATTCCCCTTGTTCTAATTGTGTTTCTAGCCCTTGTTCTATTTTTTCTTCTCTTGTCATTTCCATTAGCTCATGATTCTTAACTATTGGATACTGAAAATTCTTATCTGTTATAAACATATCATCAGTATATTCAGGAAAGTAACTAAGAGGATTCTTTTTAACAGCTTCTAAACTATTTGAATATACTGAATATTTTAATTCTGTACCTTTATAAAAATTTATTGTTTTCATTTTTTATTCCTTTCAAAAATTAAAATTTTAGGTAGCTTGTTCCAACTACAAGCAGATTTTAAAATGTGTATAGATTGGAAAATCTAATCACAATTGTAGAGAGCAATGATTCTAAAGTGATAAAATTTTCGAACATAGCGATAGTTTGTGGTGTTTTCAAAAATATTGAATTTAACAAAAGTACAGATATTACTATTCCTATCACTTTTAAAAGTGTAAGTATTTCTGTTACTCCACATCACACAGGTACTCCAGGAAATCTAACAGCAATGGCTTATGCTAATGGAAATAAAATAACAATTAGAATCAACAATCATGACACTGGATTAACAACTGTAAGTGGAACTTTTATAGCAGTTGGAATTATTTAAATGGGTAATTAATTTTATTTTAAAAAAGTAGTTAATTGCCCCATAAATGTATTTCTAAGCTCCAATCTACTGTCCGTAGAATTAACTGCTAAAATATTATTATCCAATGTAAAATGACCACTACTTCCATTATTACCTGTTATAGCTGCTGATGTATTATAACAATTGTAAGGCAAATTACAGCTGTATGAAACCCCATAAAGGATTTTTTCTATATTGTGTGTATGTGCATTGATCATTAACAAATTTCCGTATTGAAATATAGTAAATTTAACTCCAGCAGGAGTTGAATACATTTCTTGAATTTTAAAAGTTGACAAATTTTCCAATCTCTCAAGAATTGAATGACTGTCCATAGCTATATAATTATTGATATTTGCTGAAATATCAGTATTATTATTTTTACACAAGTATAACTTCTTTGTATTTTTGTCAAAGTAGGTTTTACCTGCTTCTTTTAAACCTATTTCATTTAAAACACCACCATAAGTTTTTCCAGTGCTATATAAAATGTTATTTTCTAGTTTTTCATCTACTTCATCTTCTGTATAGTACAAAGAATTATGATTGTGTTCACTTGGGGGAAAAGAACTTGGTTTATCTGTTATAGAGTCCCAATTTAATTTAATAGCTCCTGTTTTTTTATCAACCTCATCATGTAAGCTTTTTAAGGCTTTTGCTGTTGCTAGTTTGTTTGTATCATCTTCCTCAAAACTATCAGTTTTTTCAAGATTAAAGCCACTTTTTTTTGTTATTGCTGGTTCTTTTCCATCAATACTCTTTTTTAATTTTAAATAAGCATTTTCTATTTTTTCCCAACATTCATTCCAAAACTCTCTAAATTTTCCTTTATAATTAGGCTTCCAAACTGGTAGTTTTAGTTCTTCTGTTACTTTTTCAACCTCTAACCGACCTTGTGGATCTTCTATCCATTTTGCCATTTTTACCTCCTTGAAATTTTTAACTTCTCTATATCTTCAAGTTTCATTTCTTCTAATTCTCTTAAAGTATATATTTCAATATAGTAGTCTTCTCTAGCAAGAGTTATTTTTTCAATTTCTTCCAGTGTCATTTCATGTAGCTCAGAAATTAGATAATCCTCTATATAAATTCCAAATTTAACTTCAAGACCTACTCCAGCAGCTTTAATTTTTCTAACTACCTTAAAGATTTCTTGTTTATCCAATTTTTCTGGAATGCTTATAAGAATTTTAGCTGATAGTTCAATTATTCTAAATTCTTCCTTATTTAGCTTAAAATATTCAGATAAAATCCTTTGAATTTCTTCAGGACTTCCTAAAAATTGTAAAAGTGATATTTCAAATTTTAGTATTCTTCTGTATTCTTCATCAGAAAGTCCATTTCTTAAGACTTTAAAATTTCCTCCTAAGAGGTCTAAAAGATAACCCTTACTTTTATCTATATCATTAAATAAAGCTAGTTCATTAAACATTTTTCTAATGTTCAAATGCTTTTCATAAATAATTTCAAACAACTTTTTTACATAAATTGTATTATGGTATATATGCGGGATTCTATCCAAATTCAACTTGTAACCACTATTGTTACATTATTTTCATTTCCAATTGCAACTTCTTTTCTAGACAAAATATAATCAGTTTCCCGCTCACTGTATTTAGTGTCTCCTAGCTTCAATCTTAATGTTTTTATTCCAGTTGTATGTTTATAGATTTCTCCAATTAATTTATATAAATAAATTGTCCCAGCAGGCTCTATTTCTGATAAATAATTTATAAATATGTTATTAATTACTTTTTTAAATTCATCTTTCCAAACCTCTTTAATAGTTGTAATTTCTACTTTTAAAAAGATTTGTTTTTCTATTGCTCTACTAAAACCCACACTTATTTCTTCAAATTGCTTTGTTATATCTCCTACTGCTCTAATTCCTGCAAGTTTATATTCATATAAGGCTTGTAGTATATTTTTATCAGTATCTCCAAAACAAATTGCTTCATAGCTATGTGCTACTCTTCCCTCTGCATCAAAATCATCAGTGTCATTTTCTAGTACCTGACACTTTTTGACATTAGTATTTTGAAGTATATAGTTCTTAATTCCTTCAGTAGTAAAAGAAGTTTTCCTATCTATTCTTTCTAAATACCTTTCTCTTAATTCAGTATCTGTTTCTAAATCAGCTCCACCAAATGTTCCTATTTTATTTTTGATTGACTTAATCCCTGATATAATTTCAGTTTGTTTAGTTATTTGCCCTGCTGAAACATTGCCATTTTTACCTGCTTCTAATGCTATTATTTCTAATTGCATTGGACTTTTTTCTACTTTAACTGCTCTAGTATTTAATGTTATAAACTTTTCTTTTGATTCTGTTTCAATTCCCCAAGCTTGTGGTATTATTGTCCCTATATCTGCTTCTATTTCTACCTTTCCAGTTGCTTTTTGTGGTTTTTTCCAAGTCATATTTAAATGCGAAGTTATTGCATTTAAAGAGTTTCCAATTGCTGTATAAACATTTAAATTATTATAAACGGCTAAACCTTGCAAATAACTATCATATTCTTCAGCAGCATCAAACTTTAAAAGAGGAATAAGTACATTACTATCTGTTTCTCTAATATTTGGTTTTACTGTCTTAAAGTCAGCAAGTTTTCTTTGATAAATTTCTTCTACTGTTGGTAATTCAAAACCTTTTTCAGTTATCATAATGTATATATTTCCCCCTTTATCTTAATTTTTGCTACTATTCTATTTTCAACAAATTCAATACTTTGTATTTTTTCCACTTCTTCATATTTTGAAATGGTTTTGATAAGTTCTTGAATTATCTTTGATTGATTATTTTTTATCTGAAGTAACCCTTTATTTTCTTTATTCAAATAAGGAACTCCATACAATACATTTAAAACCCATTGTTCTTTATTTTGCTCTAGCTCAACTCTTATAGCTTGGATAATATCTTCAACACCATCAACAAGTTCACACACACCATTTTCATCAAAAACTATGTCACAATTATCATTTAATTTTATACTTGTCCCCATAATTTCCCCCTATTGTGCTTTACTTGTTGAAGTTTGAGGATTAGAGCCAGGATTATAATTATGTGTATGATTATTTAAACTTATACCTTTTCCTGTAACATCTCCACTTGCTCCTATACTTCCCTTAATTGTTACTGTTCCAGTCTGTGTAGTATCTCCAACTTGAGTAGTATTTCCATTTATTGTTACATCTCCATTTATTGTTACATTGCTTGTAATTGTAGTTTTATTACTTCCAGCAATTATATTTATGTCCCCACTGCCTTTTATTTCTATTCTTGTCCCTGCTCCTGTTAAAATAATATCTTCTGAATTATCTTCATAGCCAGCTTCACAGCTTCCAATAATGTATGGTTCATTAAGGCTAAACCTTTCTAAACTTGTATCTTCTGATATAGTAGATTCTGAAAATCCTATCCACACTTTATCTCCTTCTTTGCGTGGGAATTGAAATTTCCAAGTTCCAAATTTAAGAAAATCAAGTTTTACATCAATTAAAGTTGGATATTTTGTTAATTTTCCACAAAGTACTCTTTGAGGTATTATCTCAACTGTACAAGTTCCAGCACTATAATCAATGCTTTTTATAATTGCAGGTAAAGATGTGTGTATTTCATTTTGTGTGTCTTCAATCATTGATTTTATTATTTCTAATTCCATTAAAGTACCTCTAAAATTGCATTTACTGAAAATGTTTCAACATCTCCAGCTGTATAAGTACATTCTTTAACTATTCCTTCTCCATTCCATACTGATGATTCTATTTGTAGCTTTTGTCCTATTTTTACAAGTGGAACCAGAAATGCTTCAATTGTATACTTTTGCTTTTCTTGTTTTTTCTTATTTTCCTTCTTATCTTTTTTTACTTCGGCTTTTTCTTCCTGCTTTTCAACTCTAATTAAGCCTTGTTCACTCCCTAGTTTTAAAGTAGTGCTATATGCTTTTCCTGGAACTTTAAATTCAATAGTTGTGTCAGTAAACCTTGCAATTGTTCCAGTATCTTTTGCTAAAATAGAAACAACATTAGAAAGTCTATTAGAAAATACTTTCCCATTTGGATAAACAGTATCTTTTGCTAATTCCTTGACATCTATTTTAAATGGAATACTTTTTTCCAATTGTTTCAATATTTCACTTGCTTTAACTCCTGCTTTAAACTGTACATTTACAGCTGTATTTGTATAAGCACGATTATTAGGACTTGCAACAATAACTGTTACTAAATCATTTCCATCTCTATATGTTCTTATACTTTCAACTAAACCTCCAAATATACTTTGATGTAATTCTCTATAACCTGCATCAATATTAACTATTTGATTTGCCTGGAGTTTATTTTTTGTAGTTTCAGACAAGTTATATATTTTAATGGTAGCTGTGTCACTTTTATTATCATCAGTACATTTAATATCAAACTCTACATCAATATCTTCATAATCAAACACTAACTCTCCAACAGTTATTACTCTCACTTGTTTCCATAATTTAGCCATTGTCATCACCTATCAGAAAAAATTTGTAATCTTTGTTAAGATTTTGAGGAGTTATCTTATCTCTTTCTTCAGCGAAATCATTTATTTTTATACATCTTAACTGATGTAATTTCTCAATTCTTACAAGAGACAAAAAATTTATATCAGGAACTAATCTAAAAAAACCAGTTATTCTGTTTTCATCAGAGTCTAATATAGATACATAAATATAGCTGTCTACATTGTTATAAATTAAATCTAATTTTAAATTATTCCCAATATCAGCTATTATTCCATTTTGTTCTATTCCTTCAACATCTATTTCTAATGCCTTTATCATTCAACTAATCCCCCTAATTGTTTAAGTGACGATTTTCCTCTTTCTTTTTCTTTTCCTTTTGCTCCTATTTTTGCCTTTTCAGTATTAGTTGCACCTTTTACTTTTGCAGTAGTTCTTCTCTTTTTTCCACCAGTACTTTTAGCTTTTTTATAGTCTGTTTTTACATCAGTTGACTTAATTTCTGCAACTGTTATTTGTCTTAAAACTATATAATAAGTAAAACAATCTTTCTTTGTGTAATCTTCTATTTCTTCTATACTTTCAATTACAATATTTTCGTATTTATCTCTGCCAGCATAATAGAAAAGTACAGGTTCTCCTGCTTCAAGCATTTGTTCTAAACTTTTTCTATTAAATTCTTTTTGATTAGAATTGTCTACAACAGTTATATTTATAAGCATTGCTTCTTTTCTGACTGTATCAGCTATATTAAATCCTTTTTCAACTCTTCTATTTGTAACAGTTGCTGACATGGTTCTTGATTTTTCTGAAATAATATCAAGTTCTACATCCCCAAGTTTTGATTTTTCTTTTCCCTTATTAAAATAATCTCCAATCATTTGCATTAAGTTATTAAATAAACTCATTCTAAACCACCTGCTTGAGTGTAGTTACCTCCAATTTCTGCTCTTAGTCTTTGCTTCTCTTCTTCCTGAATTCTTCTTACAACACCTTCAACCTTTTTAGCAACATCATTTTGCACTTCTCCTGTAACTTTTATTTCATATTTTGAATTATTTACATATTCAAATTTTTTATTTTCTTTTTTTACTACAGATTTTTCCACTTTTTGTTTAGTATCTTGAGCTATTTTTTTATCAGGTAATCTCGGTGCATAATAAGCTTCAGCTTTTGTAATTTCTTTATTTTTACCATCTAAAAGTTGCTGTATTTCTCTATTTTTACTAGAAACTTCATAATTAGTTCCTGTTTTGTTTTCATAAGGAAATCCATAAGTTGATAAAGGGGTAATAGGTGCTGAACCTGGAATTACTATTTCCTTTTCTACTGGAAAAGCGATATTTCCTTGATTTTTTTGAACATATTTCATTGTTTCAAACTCTTTCTGTTGTTGCTTCATTGCTTCATCAAGGACATATTTTTGGTACATATCATCTGTTTCATTCATATGTTGCCCTGCACCATGTAGTTTATTCCAACCGCCTTTTATATTTCCAAAGCTTGATTTCCCAACATTTTCAAAGTCTCCAACCAATATACGCCCAGTATCAATAATAAAACCACCTGTAGCTCCCCATATCATTTGAAGTAATCCAGCCCCACCTTGTAAAATATCTAGTAAATCAGATAAAATTTTAGTTGTTAAGCTAATTTTTTCTATGCCTGAATCTGCTTTATTTATCCATAAATCCCAAAAATCAGCAATGCCTTTTCTTAAATCTTCAAATCTATAATCAGTTCCAGTAAATTTAAGAATTGCATTTATAGCATCTTCTGTAAAACTTTCTTTTCCAAGAAATGCTGCAAATATATCCTCAATTATCAAGAAGCCGCTAATAATCGGAAATTGTTTTAATAACAAAAATCCAGTTATTAATTTAATAGTATTTCTTGCTTCTGGTGGCAATGCTTTAAGAACATTAAATATCCCTCCTATTGTTCTAGTAATAGTATTAAATGCCCCTGCTCCTGCTTTTATAAGTCCTCCTAAAAAATCTTGAATCCATTCAGCATTGTCAGCAATCATACTCCAAAAGTCTGCTCTTGTATCTCTTACAAGTCCTCCAAGATATTCATAGATATCTCCAATTCTATTTTGAGCTGAAACTATCTTTCCTTCTGGAGTTTTTAAAAACTCAGCATTTTGTTCTCCTACTCTTTCTTTAATTTCTTTTGCTAATATAGCTACTCTCTCTTGTTGAGTAGCATTCTCAAAGACTTTTTGAGTATGTTCATCTAGTACAATCCCAGCTTGTTTTAATGCTCTAACTTGACCACTTGTAACTGCTATCCCTAAAGATTTACTCCATTTTTCTGCATCCATTGAAGTTGCTTTTAAACCTTTTTCAGCAACCATTAAATTTTGAACTTGTGGTAATAACTCTCTGATACTTTCTTCATTCAATTTAAATGCTGCCAACTGTCTTATTCCAGCTAATGATACTTCATCTCCAACTACTCCTGTTTTTTGAAGCTCAGAAGCATAATCTTTTAGACCCTGAATTTGCTCATCTCTAAAATTTTGTGCTCTTAAAGTTGCATATAATTTTGTTTCATTTTCTAATTGTAAATTACTAGCTTCAACAGCTTTGTTATATTGTCCTATTAAACTTGATATTGCAAAATATCCAGCAGCCATTTGGAATAAACCATTACTTGCTACAGATTTTAAAGATGACAAACTAGACTTTAAGCCATTTATTTGATTATTTACAGCTTGAAATCCTTGTCCTTTTAAGTAGCTCATTATGTTTATACTTAAAGTTCTAATTGCCATCTTTTATTTCCTCCACATACCTTATAAGTCTATCAAAATACCTTTGTAATTCTCTAACAGTATAATTTTCAGTATCTTTAAAATTTTTAGTATATCCACTTATACAAGTGATCATATATTCTATGCTTTCAGCATTATATTTAATATCATTACATTCTACGAAATGTTTCCCTAATTTGTACTAAATAAAGTAATTCACCTACTTGCTTAAAAACTTCTTCTCCCATTTTTACAAGCTCATGGTATTTGTAATCATTAACATCTTTTTTTAATCTTTTTAAAAAGAACTCTGCAACATAGGCAGGATTATGTTTATTTTGTCCAACAGATGTTAATATTTCTTGTGCTAGATATAGATCTTTTTCACCATTTTCTTTTTTTAAAGATAGTTCCAAATCTCCATATTTTACTATGTCAGGAATGTTCAATAATTCTTCAAGTTTTGGATTAGTATCTGCTGGATATTTCAAAATTTCTTCACAATACCCTACTAAATCATTATCTGAAAATCTTTTTTCAAGCTCAAGAATATATTGTGAAGGTTGCTCCATTAAAATTATTTTTTTATTATTTACCATTAATTCTTCTTTTTTCATCATTCACTCCTATTTCAATAAGTCATTTGTTTCTTTTAAATCAATAACTCTTATTTGCCATTCTCTTGCTTTTGGTGCTTTCTCAGCATTAAAATCAGCTATTTTTACAAAATGTGCCTTTGAAGCATTTGATCCAATGTCTCCATTGAAATTTCCATCCACAACTAAAACTCCAAATTCTTTTGCACTTGAAGCAAGTCTCTTAAGAGTAACATTCAATGGACTTGCAGCTAAGACCTTTAAAGTGATTAAAGCATTTCTATTATTATGTTCTACTGTAGTTGAAGCTCCATCTACTCCAGTTATAACCTCTCTAAAATCTTCCTCATAAGCAACTGTAAACTTTACATCTTCTCCAAAGTCATACATTCTAATCCCATCTATAATTAAATCTACTTTATTTGGATTATAGTTATAATGATTTTTTGGCATTTTTTACCTCCCTTCTATACTGCAAAATAAAGATCTATTCTAACTTCTTTAATTCCATAAGTATAGTAACAATTAACCTTTACTCCAGTTAAAATTCCCTTTAAAATATCATTTTGTGGGATATCTTCAACAGGAATCATTGTAACAGTAGTTTTTCCTTCTGCTAATGCACCCATAGTTTCAAATTGTCTAGTTCTTTTTAAAATAACATCTTTCAATGGACTCATATCATAAAATGTTGGTTTTGGTGTAGCTTTAAGCCATAAAGTTATATCTTCTTCTAATCTAAATTGAAGAGCCTTTGCACAGTGCTCGAAATCTATACTATTACCATTAATAGTTACTCCATTTGCAAGCCCTAATTGACCTTTCATTGAAGCAATATAATTACAATTTAAAGTATCTAATTTGCTTTGCTCTGCTCCAACCATACCACTATCTATTGTTCCATTTATTAATTTATTTGCTATTAGAGTTGAACCAGGAAATTTTGATATTGCATAACCTGCAGCAGCTCCAGCTACTGTTTCATCATTTTTGCTAAAAAATAAAGCTGTTGTGTCTTCTCCGATTGATTTTACTTTACTATCTACATTCATTACATCTTCATCTTTTGAAACCTCAGCAAATAGCATTTTTCTTCTTGCTCCAATTTCCTCAGAAATCTTAGCAATTTCTGTAATATCAGTTGTATCTACAACTGTTCCAAACCAGTCATTTTTTACTTCATCAAAAAACTCTTTATATTTACTATCTTGAATATCTTTACCATAAATTAATACTTCTTGTGCTCCTCCATTAAAGACTGCTTGAAGTATTTTATATATATCATCATCAGAAGTTAATCCAGTAACATCTTCAATTTTATTTATTTTTTGTTCTGTAATTGCTTTTTTTACTGAAAATACACCTATTACATTGACTGTTGCTTGTGCAACTGGTGCTGGTTTATGAACATTTAAAAAGACTATTTTCTTTTCAGTTCCTACTATTATTGACATTCTTTCCTCCTTATTTTGCTTTTATGTCTATTTCAACTTTTTCAATATATTCTATTCCAGCGATATTTTCTTCAAGAGTATTAATATACATATCAAAGCTATATCTTTCTGTGTAACTATCCTTAGTTAATTCTGACAAATCTACTGTTGCTGTAATTTCTTCTATAACTATACTTTTCCCACTTCTTGCTATAAGCCAATCAAAGCCTATTTTGTGTTCAAACTTTTCTTTTATTTTTCTTACATCTTCAAAACTTTCATTTTCAGATAAAGTAAAAGAAAAACTTACAACATGCTGATGAACTTCATATTGTTTAAAAATTCCTTTTTTCCCTTCTTCTCTATCTTCAAATTTATTTATAGTTTTGTTACTAAGAGTTCTTGAAACTATACGAGGTAAAGTTAAATTTCTATCATGTTTAAAATCAACACTTGGCTTTATTTGGAACTTAGCATTTATTTTTTTCATTTCTTTCAATAAAAATACTTCAAGTTCTCTATTGTCCATTTCTCATCAGCTCCAGTGAAAACTCTACAAAATCTGCATAAATTCTTGGTAATATTTCAGTTACTTTATATTTATAACCTTCAACTTCAATAACATCATCCAGTTTTAATCCAACAACTTTTAAAGTTTTTCCACTTAAAACACCTATAATTCTTCCACCATCTTGTAAGTTTGGATTATAGCCTCTTAAAGTCTTTTTACATATAAGCATTGCAGCATTAAATTTATAATCTGTTGGTTTTGGATTATCAATATTACCAACTATTTTTCTAGTTACTTCATAAGTTTTTAATTCTTCTCCAGCAAATTCTTCTAAAGTAAATTCCATAATTGCCCCTATTCAATCTTATATTTAACACTTCTTACAAGAGCTCCAGTATCATAAAGAGGTTTGTCACTTCCCTTAGCTTTTACTGTACTTTCTGCTAGTGCTGCATAAGTCCCATTTAATATCATTTCTCTAACTTTTTTTACTACATCTTTTCCAACAGTTTCAAAAGCCTTATGTGCTGTCATTTTCCCATCTGCAATTTTATCTATACATCTTTCCATAAGATTTGAAATATCATCATAGTGTGGATCAAAAGTTGAACGAAAGAATGGACGAGCTGGAAAAGGTACATCAAAATCATCACTTCCATATTCCATAAGCATTGCTATAAAATCTACCTTAATTCCACCAGGATATGTTGCTTTATCATCAATATAGATAATTAGTTTTAATTTATCTAATTTTTCTAACTCTTCTTTAATTTTCTTATAACCATTATCTATATCTTGCATTAAAAACTTCTCCTTGAAAATCTTTTCATTATCCTTGCAGCCTCTACAGAAGCAAATGTTATATCTCCAATTTTTTGACTTCTATCATAACTCACAGACATATCACTTATAGACTTACTTGTTATCCCTTTCCCAAGCCTTTTTATATCCTCATTTCCACCTGACATAATTGCATAGGCCTCTAATATTTGTGCCCTTTTTATAAGCTCTAAAACTCTTGGTTTATCCTTTTTTCTTGGGAAATTCTTTTCAGTTTTATATCCTTCCCTGGCACCAATATTTTCAATTTTGTCAAATGCTTGATACAAAGCTCTTTTTAGATTTTCTTCATTAATATTTGAATATCTAACTTCTAAAAACTTTTTAGCTTCTTCAAGTTCAACATAACCTATCATTTTTTACTTCCTTTTTTCTTTTCATCATGTTCTTCAACATTTTCTTGATTTTGTTCTTCAATATTACCAGTTTTTTCTTCTTGTACTTCTTTTATTTCTTCAATAGCTGGATTTTTTAATAATTCTTTTGCTATTGCTTCATCTACTTCAATTTCTCCATTAACAAAGTTATACACTTCTCCATTGCAATATACTAACACTTTATCAAATGTTTTATGTTTTAATTTCATTGTTCCTCCCTTTTAGGAATATCCCTGACCTCATTGTCAGGGACATTGTCCTTTTATTATTTTTTTAAACCAGTTATCATTCCCATTGTGTGGATATTTCTAACTTCAATAGTTAATTCAGAAAGTATTAAACCTTGTGTAGAATCTCCTCTTTTCCCCATATACTCATGAAATAAATCTCTACCTTGTAATGGTCTTAATGTTATATCATCATGATTTAAAATTAAGATTTCAGTTGAACGAAGGTTGTTTGAGATTATTATTGGTAATGTTCCAAAGTCAGTAGCCACATGAGTTGCAACAGCCCCTAATGTAGTATTTTCAGGATTTGATTTAATATAATCTTTTAGTAATTTTGACATTTTCATCTTTTGCACTCCTGGAACATATAAAGCATAGTTTCCACCTGATAGATCCCCACCAGCATTAAAAATTTTCTTTAAGGCATTGCCTATAATTTCTAATGAAATTTCATTGTTTGAAGCATCAACTACTTGCCCTTTTGCTAAGAAACTTCTAACTCCGTCCATTCCTCTTTTTTGACCATTTTCAAATTTCTTTCCTGAAATTATTGCTTTTTCTATTTTTCCAACTACCTTATCCATTTTTCTTATTTGCTCAAATGTATAAGCATCTGTTCCACCACCTGAAGGTAGAGTTATTGCTGTTGCAGTTCCTGATAAAGAAATTTCTTCTCTTATAATTTGTGTATTATTATCATAGTTTACACCTGCTTTATAATTAGCACCTTGTAAATCTGCACCTTCTACTAAATTATCATTTATAAAGAATACTTCCTCACCAATTTCATAAGTTGCTCCTGCTGTTGTTCCAAGCTGTGCTCTTGTTACTGTTAAAGTATCCCCTGATATTGATGTAACTTGCACAACCTCATCTCCTATTGCTGCTAAGCATCCAGCAGTAAATATTGAGGCATCTTCAACAATAAATGATGTTGCTGTAGCTGCTGTTACTTTTGTTTTTATAGCTGTTTGTGTCCCTTCTGATGAGTAGTCAACCCAAGAAGTTTTAGCTTGTGTTGTTGGATTAATGTTTCCTAAGTTCACCAAATTAATATACAAAGGTGCTTTATTAGCATTTGTATAAGCTAAAGCTGGTGTTAAATCTTCCTTTTTCCCTACGATTCTTTCAATTGTTATAATATCTGACATTGTTCGTTCCTCCTATTTTTTTTCTAATTCTTCTTTTTTACTTATTAAAACCATTATTTTTGCTCTGTTTTGTTGTGAAGGTTTCTTACTTAATTCTTCAATTTCTTGATTTATTTTTTCAAGCTCTGTTGAAGGAGTCATCTTTGGTAATCCTGGTGGAGTTGTTTGTCCTCCTGGTACTCCTGGATTAAATAAATCTTTATATGTTTCTTGAAGTTTTGTAAGTTGTTCATCTAAACCTTCAATTTTATCATCTTTAAAGTTAATTTTCGTAAAATCTATTTTTGACATTAATAAATCTCCATACTTAACTCCAGATAAAATTTTCCCTACTGCTAATTTTTTGATGTTTTCTACTGTTCCACCTAAAACTAAACCTTGTTTTAAAGTTTCATCATTAACATCCATACCTAATTTTTCTTTTAAATAGCCTTTCACCATTTCTTCAGATAATTTAGATTTTAATTCTTTGTTTCCTTCTACAAATGCTTTTACTTCATCTTCAGTAAGTGGGACTTTTACTTCTTTTGTTTCAACCTTAGTTTCAACTTTACTAAACCCATTCTTACTTAAAAAGTCTTTATTTTCTTCTTTCTTTAAATAGTCAATTACTTCTTGTTCATTTTCTATCATTCTTTATTTCCTCCTTGTTTTATTGGCTCTGCCCAACATCTACATCCAAACTCTTGTCCTGGTAAAATATCATCATCTACTCCAAAAATTTTTCCATCTTTTTCAACATGTTCCATTCTTACATAGTTATCTTCCATAGTTCTCCAGATATATTTTTCTATACCATTTTCAAGCCATAAATCTTGAAGTTGATTAGCATATAAGTTACCAGCTTCATTTCTTGCCCATAGTTCATTTCTTCTATTAGCCCATTTTTGTAGCTTGTCAATATCACTAGACCCTAAACTTTTTTTGCTTTTTAACTGATCAATTAATGCTTTCATTTCTTTGTTTGGTGCATAATTAGCATTCAATTGACTTATAAGTTTATTAATATCAGTATTTGAAATGCTCCCATTTTTTAATTTTTCAAACCTAAAATTAATGGTACTATCAAAAGTTTTTAACAAATTTTGTATTTCTTTTTCTCTTGTTTTACCTAACTGCTCCTTAAAAGTTTCTTTTATATTCTGTACCCTTAGATAGTTCTCCCTAATCCAATATTTTGCACCTTTTAAATCAGTTTGTTTTAACTCTTCATCAGTTAAAGTTCTCCAACTCTTAAAAACCTCTTTGTTTGTGGCAATAGCAACATTCTTTAAATCTTCAATAATTTTCTTTTTTTCTTTATTATCAAAATCAACATCTGAAAAATCTTCCATTGTTGATTTTTTCATTTTTTTTAAAATTATCTTTGAATTTAGATTGAACACTCTTCGTAAAGTATTCTCCGTACTATGTGGAAAAAGGCTTTTTTTCTTATTCATTTAAACCTAACTCCTCCATCAATTCATCAGCTTGTTTTTTTATAAGACCTGCAACTCTTTCTTCTGTATCCAACTGTGACAATGTTTGTAATGCTTCTATTAATTTAGTTTTATATGCTAAATCACTTTTTAATCTTGTCATTTCTTCATCAATATCAACATTACCAATATTTACATATCTAATTGCACTTTCTACACTTAAAATTCCTGATGTTATTCCTTGAGCTGCTATTATTATTTTTTCTCCAACTCCAAGACTTAGAATATCCTTACCACTTATCGTGATATCTAATTCATCATTATGAATTATTGAATATCCCCATTTAATTATTTTTTCAAAGCCTGAAAATACTCTATCTCTCTTTGTTATCACTGTTGATATAATTCTTTCTAAATCTCTTCTTTTTGCTTCTCCTGAGGCAGGTGTCCCATTTTTATTAAGCCCAAATGCCTGTTCATTTGTTCCTGTTGCTATATATATTTGCTCAACAATTCCAGTTCTATGCGTCTTCCATTCCTCAGTTTTGGTTTTTAATTCAACTTGTTTTAGATCCTTGTCCTCAGGATCTACTATTATGACCCTATCATTTATTTTTACAGTTAAATTTCCTTCTTCATCATATTCCAAAGCTCCTTCTGGAACTTGAAGTAATGGATTTGCAACTTTATCAAATGCCTGGCTTGTTAAAGTATCTCCAACTACAAGTTCTCTATTTAAAATGACTAAGTCTTCAACATAATCACTTCTTTTAAAAAGATTATGTACTTCTACAACTTGCCATCCTTTATATATTTTTTTCCAACCCTTACCATCTTTTGTTGCTCCATATTGAGTTAAATCAACTTCATAGTCTATTTCCTCAAATTTTTGACCTTCTATTTTATACTTTCTATATTCTGTGCAACCATCACTGTATATTTCAGCTTTTAAAATTCTTTTCTCTTCATTGAAAATTACATATTTTTCTATAATTTCTTCACTTAAAATGCTAGGTACTGTAAAGTACTGATGAGGTGCAACTATATCTAAATATAGATTATTGTCAACTATGAAGCCTTTTAATAAAAGTCTTCCTCCATAGCTTTGAATTGCTACTGCTTCTGATGTTTTATCCTGTAAATCAATTTTTTCTAATATATTTTTTTTCTGTTCTTCTAAATTTACAGTTGGTTCACTATTAGAGGCAAATTCAGCGTATAACTTAGTGATTGAACCAAGTATATTATTTCCAACTATAAGGTCTTTAAATGACTTTTCTCTTCTTACAATAGTGTTTCCTTCTCTCACAAATTCATAGTATTTATTATTACTATCAATTACTCCCATATATTCAAGTTTTACTCTACTAAGAACTGAGTTATAAAAAACTTCTGAAGACTTGCCATCAAACAGCTTTTTATTTCTTTCATAGTTCTTATATATTTCACTGCTTTTTAGTTTTTTATAGCCTTCATACATTGCTCCCATTTTTACCCCTTTAAAACTCATTTAAAAGCCTTTCAATTTTCATTCAATAATTTATACTTAAATTTATTTAAAATGTTTTTTGAAAGGTTATTGAACGATATTTTTAATATTAAATTCCTCTTGGTCGAATTAATTTTTTATCTTGTGAATTTCTTCTCTTTTTCAAATCACTTTCAAAAGCATAACGAGTAGCATCTATTGTGTGATTATCTTTATCAACAAGTCTTGGTATTGTTTCCCCATATCTGTCAATATCATAATCAGCCACTTGAAATTCTCTTGCAATATTTGGTGTCCTAGCTGGATCTATATATATTTCATTTTCAGCTAACCACTTCTCACCACTTTCTACACTACCTTTTCCCTTCTTAGCACTGTATGCTCTTATACCATAACTTCTTAATTCGGCAACTGACTTTGGCTCAGCACTATCACAAGTTACTATTTCATTTCTTGGAATCATTTTTTTAATAGCTGTTGCTAGTTTCTTATTTGATATTTGAACTCCATAATATTCATTTATTGCATAAATTCTCTGCCTTGTTCTATCATAACCCCATCTAACAAAAGCCACAGGATCTGTTGCATAACCCCAGTCAATCCCATTTCTAAATGTATCTAATGTTTTAATAAAAGAATCAGTTAATTTTTCAATTTTTAACTTTGGAAATGGTACTATTCCACTCCCTATAACTTCTCCTAAATAAACATTTCTATATCTAACTGGATCATTTTTCTTCATTTCCTTAGCTTCTATTAAAAACTCCTCAGATAAATAAGGATTATTATAATAATAAGAATGATGTACATAAGCACTTGTATTATTATCCACAATGTCATATTTCTTATTTATCCAATGATGTTTTCTCTCAGGTGGGTTATATGATAAGAACCCTTTATACTTTAATCCAGTTGGTAATTTACCCCTTAGAATTGATTTTATAACTATATCTATTTCATCTTCTGTTGTAAATTCAGCAGCTTCTTCAACCCAATAATATGCAGTTGGAAAATCAGCCGTTTTAAAAGATTTTCTTTTTTCAGGTTTATCTACTCCAAAAAACATAAATTTATTACCCCTTGGAGTATATATTATTTCCATAGGCGATACTTTAAAAACAAAATATTCTTCAACTCCTAGTTCATTGATAGCCCATTTAATTTGGTCATATACACTATTTTTTAAAGTTTCTCCTACTTTTCTAAGTACCACTGCATTGACTGGATCTCTCATTATTGAAAGAACTAAAATTTCAGCAATATGTGTTGACTTGGCTGACCCTCTTCCACCTTTACAGGCATATCTTGTATAGTTCCCTTGTTGCCAAGCTCTATATAATTTATAGAATTGAGGTAGGAATATGTCACTTATCTTTTTCATCTTTGATGTCATCTATAAATACAACTCCTCCAACTTCTTCAACTTTTTCTTTTACTTTTTTCTTTTCACTTCTTAATCCTATTTTTTCAAGAACATTAGCAATTTTTATTAAAGCATCAGCTAATTTTGGATCTTTTAATTTTTCAGGATCTTTTATTATATCTAAAAGAACCTTTTTATTAGCTTCATCTAAAATATCCTCCATATCATCAAGAGTTAAATTTGCTAGTCTTCTTGCTTCCTCAAATACTTCTTTGTTATCTTTTATCCAACGATAGATAGTGCCTTGTGATTTATTTAGAGCACTTGCTATTTCTTTTGCTGTTTTTCCTTGTGCATATAGCTTTTTAGCTTTTAACAACTCTAAGTCCATAAAGCACCTCCATCTTGTTTCTATATTGTTATAACTTTTTTCTTTTAAAAATAGTTGGAAATATTGGAAAAATATGAAGTAAAAATAAAAAAAGTGAGATAATTTCTCACTTTTTTATCACTTAAAATCCTTTATTTATTTTATTTTCGAATCTTATTCTTTCATATATTGTCCTTATAGCTGCTTCTAATAAATTCCTAGGTCTATTTGGAAATTGCATTTCAAAGATTTTTATAGTTTCACTAATAAATACTTCAAAAGGGAGTTCATTTATTAACCTAAGCATTCTTGGGTTATCTCTTATAAAAATTTCAACTTCCCTTCCACTTAATGTTCCTATAATTTCTTCTTTTTCTAAAGCTTTTTCAACTTTACTTAGACGATATTCTACTCTAGTAATTAGATTGCTAAAAGAATCTATTTTTTCTAAAAATTGTTCCTGAAATTCTGTTACTGTAACTTTTTCAGTTTCAGGTTCATAAACTTTTATTTTACCATAAGCTTTCAAAAAATCATTTCCTTCTTCTTGAACGGTTTTTTCTATTCTCTCTCTTAAATTTTTTTCAAATTTTTTCATTTGTACTTTATTTAATGTGCTAGGATATTTTAAGCAAGATATCGTGTTTATATCAAAAGGTATTTTCTGTTTTTCATCAAAAAGAATAATATAGGATTTATTAAACCCTATCCGTAACCCTAATTCAAACATAACATTAGGATTAACTCCACTAATATCACAAATAATTATATCATCCTGAAACAAGGCTTGTACTATATTAGATGGGATTAATAAATTTAAATCGCTGTCACTTACCATTCTAACTTCAAATCCCATTTCCGTTATAGTATCTTCAAGACATTCTTTAACCTCTTTCCAATGTTCTTCATCATATTCTCCAATTGCTGAAATAGGCATTATTAATCCACAAGTTTTTTTCTTTTGTGAAGTAGATGATAATGTGCTTTTATTCTCTTTATTTTCCTTACTCATATTTATTTTCCCCTCTCTAATTTTTTTATTAAAATAAACTATAGTTTAACTCTTTTTTTATTTGGTGAGAGCTTTTAAAACTACTTTCTTTTTCTAGAAGTTCAAGACTTTCTACATCTACTTTCCATGTTCCTTTTTTATTTACTTTTATATATTGTCCACCCAAGATTCCTTGTTTACAATAATTATAAACAGTTTCTGTGCTCACTCCTAGTCTTTTTGCTACTTGTGCAACACTTATATATTTTTTAGACATCCTTAGCTCCCTCCTTTTTTTAATTAAATATAGCATATTTTTTCTATTCTATCAATCAAAAAGAAGTTCATAAGAACCTCTTTTATTTTTAGTAACTATTCTACATAATTACTTCTCCAAATATATTGACCTGTTTTATAGCTATATTCAAATAAACAACTATAACTTACAATATCACTTTTTTTATTCAGTTCTTTTTGTTTTTCAGGTGTTAAATTACCTAATATTTTTACTTCTCCACTTGCATAAGTCCCCACTTTTTTTAAAGAAATAACATGTGCTGATGATTTTTCAGGAACTAGCCCATTATTATCAATTTCTACTTCAAGAATTCCTTTTTCTAATGTTTCAACTACATCTTTTTCAATTATAGCATATTCCTTAAAAGGATTCCCAGCTTCATCAATAACCTCATTAACATCAAATGGTTTGCAAGAAACTAAAAAAAGGCACATAAATAAAAATAAAATTTTTTTCATTTTTCCCTCCTAATAAAATATATAATATATATTGTATTATATTTATTTAATTTTGTCAAAATAAATACAAATTTTTAAATAAAATATTATATAATTTATTATAAAATTTTAAAAAAATCTTGACATTTTATATACTATGGTATATAATAGACGTATAAGGAGGTGAGGAAGTGAGTAGGAAAAAGAAAAAAAGAACAATTGAAGAAATCTTAATTACACTATCAATAATACTCGCCATATTAGAAATAGTTAAAGTAATTATAGAACTCTTACAATTATTCTTCTAAAACATCAAAGGGAAAGGGGAAGAAATTCCCCAAGTACCTTATCTCTTACTCAATTATACTATGTTTAAAGAAAAAATTCAAATATTTATTTTAGTTTTAGGAATTATAGCAGTTATAGCATCTATCATTTTAAAATTTTTATAAAAAAAGGAGGCTCTTTGTGGCAGTATCAGAATCTCAAAAAAAAGCAATTAAAGCATATAGAGAAAAAAATCCAAAAAAAAATCAATATTTATCATATCGTTCAACTGCTCGTAGTTTTATCAATAATCATGCAACTTTAGAAGATTTAGAAGAATTAAAAAAATTAATTTTAAAAAAAGAAATTCAATTAAAAGGAGAGATTTAAACCTCTCCTTTATATTTTTTAATCTTCTAAATCTATTAACATAGCTTCTTTTGGAGTTGCTTTCATTTTAGTCTTATATTTCTCTAAAATTTCATTACCACTAAGCCCATTGAAAATATCTGAAACAATATCTGAAAATATTCTTTTGTTACAGTAATGAAATGGAAATTCCACTTGCCAACAACTATCTAACATTTCACTAGAAAAATAATCCTTTAATTTAAAAATATTACTTGCATTTACTATAAATAACATTTCTTTTGGTTCAGTAGAATTATTATTAGATTTTCCACTTAAATCACAATATAACCCTTTTAATTCAAATAATAACGCTTGTTTATTTCTTCCTTCTTTTCTTAAAAAATTAGCCATTTCAAAAATAGTATTTCTATATAAGCCAAAATCTTTTGCATAAAAAAAACTTAAAGAATGTTTATTGTAAATAGACCAAATAATATCATTAGTAGAAAGTGGTTTTTCAATTTTTGCTTTCTCTTTTTCAAATTCACTTACTGAAATTGATGTTCCTCTTAGAACTAAAATATAATTATATTTTTTTATGAATTCTTTTCCTTTTTCTGATAGTTCATATATGCTATTACTTACATCTATTTTAGAAAAATCATTATTCTCTATAATTCTTTCTACCAATTCTATTTTTTTTCCACTCTTTTTTAATCCATATTCTTCAAGAATCTTTTTTAATTCATCTACACTTTTAGATAAAAGTATTATTTTTATATTTGCTTCTTGTAAAAAATTTTCTCTAATCATATTTTTATGTAATTCTTTACAATTTAAAATTCCATAATCATAAAAGAAATATTGAGGATAGTCTTCTTTTTCTTTGATACTCTTTCCATCTACCCAATCTAAAAAGACAGTTTGTCCTACATAACTAAATTTTGGAATTTCTTTTTCTGTTTTAATAATAAAATCACAAGCATTCTTTTGATTTTCTTTTCCTGCAACTCCTTTTTTTGAAAATATAAAAAAGCATAGCACTGCTCCAACCAATAAAATCATAAAAAACATTTATCCCTCCTAATAAAATTATTTATATATATTATACACTTAATTTAAAAATATACCTCAAATTTTTATTTATTAAATAAAAAATCCTAGAAATTTCTAGGATTTTTAATATTATTTCTTATCTTTTCAAATGCTCTATGTTTTATACTATGTACCCACTGCCTTGACATTCCAAGTTTTTTAGCTACTTCTTCTCCTGAATAATCTTCAAAAAATAAATATTTTATTACTGTTCTTTCTTGTTTTGTACAATACTTTAATAACTTTTCTACAAGAACTTTATTTTCTAAGTTATCTATTTCTATGTTTTCATCCTCAATCTCAAAATTTTCTAGTTCTGAAAAGTATAATCTTTCTTTTTCTCCTTTTTTTATGGATTCAATAACATACTGGGGGACCCTATATCTTTCTTTATCTATATATCTCCTTATTTTTGCTTCAATATGAAAATACAGATGTGTCATAAACTTAGTATTGTAACTTTCATCAAATGTTTTAATTGCTTGATAGACTCCAAGTATCCCTTCCTGAAATCCATCATCTGTTCCACCCCATTTATTATTAATCTTTCTAACAGTGTTCAAGTACCTTTCAATTAGCTTTTCAGTTGCTTCATTACTTCCTTTTTTTGCTTCTTTTATAAGTTCCAAAACTTCTTGACTTTCCATTTTTGCTCCTATAAAGCTAATTTACTTCTAACAATCTTTTCCTCAGCAACTTTTATAATATTTCTTAATTCTACCTGTTCTCCTGCTATTTCATTTTGTCTTGCCTCAATTTTTATCTGTTTTTCTTTCAAAGTTTTTAATTTAGAATTTAATAACTCAGTTTCTACTTTTAGTAATCCAAGTTCCCTATTTAAGTCATCTCTTTCTTTAAAATATTTATCTTCAAAATTATCTTCATCAA
>ERZ773099.927-NODE-927-length-22613-cov-7.240801_pt1 | contig 22613 bp, 20 predicted proteins | sample MGYA00511120_ERZ773099 | MGnify/ENA primary metagenome ERZ773099 (study PRJEB29015, sample SAMEA2738012) | human oral metagenome | biome: human oral; feature: human-associated habitat; material: dental | place: China | collected 2104 ...
TGCTGAACCAGAAGTGCGGGTCGACGACGCTCTCGCCGTCCTCTTCCATGCGCAGCACATCATCCGTCGGGAAGTCCGCCGTCACCGCCGTGCCGCGCTTTTCGAGCACCTCGACCATCTTGCCCTCGAAGTGCAGCCCGTGGTAGAGCACGAGGTCGGCATCCTTGAGCTTCTTCAGATCTGCCGGCTGCGCGACGTAAAGATGAGGATCCTCGCCCGCCGGAATGACGAGGTCGATGTCGACGTAATCTCCGGCCAGCTCCTTCGTCATATCGGCGAGGAACGACGTCGTGACCGTCACCTTCTTCTTCGCGCCCGAAGATGAATCGCCCGCCGCGCCGCCGCAGCCCGCCGCAAAAAGCGATGCCGTGAGGCAGAGTGCCAGCAGAAAGATGCTCTTTCTGTATCCTTGCGCAATTCCTTTGAAAAATTCCATACTGCACCTTCTTCCTTTAATTTCTCAGCATGTAGTATAGCATTTTCCTCCGAGATTGTAAATGATATAGATTATCATTATTTTAAATATTTTAGGAATTTTTTCTATACAACAAGACAGCAGAAGCCTCCCATCAGAAGCTTCTGCTGTCTCATCGCCTTACGGCATTTTGCCTCGTGCAGCATGCACTTTTATGTTAACATTCGCCGATGCGTATCGTTCTTGGAATCCCGCCTCCAAATTTCACAGCACTTCTTCGATTTTCACCGCCATGTCAGACGGAGCAGTCGTCGGTTCGAATCGCTCGATGACATTTCCTTCACGGTCGACGAGAAACTTTGTGAAGTTCCACTTGATCGAATCGCCTTCCAGATATTCGGGGAAATTGTCCTGCAAAGCCTTCGTCAGCACTTCGGAAAGCGGATGCGCCGGATCAAAGCCCCGGAAGCCCTTCTCTTTCGTCAGGTACTGGAAGAGCGGCTGCGCACTCTCGCCGCGCACATCGCCCTTCTCGAAAATCTGGAACGTGACGCCGTAATTGAGCCGGCAGAACTGCTGAACCTCGTCATTGCTTCCCGGCTCCTGCTCGGCGAACTGGTTGCACGGAAAGCCGAGGATCTCAAGCCCCCGTTCCTTGTACTTCATGTAGAGCTCCTGCAGTTCCTTGAACTGCGGCGTAAAACCGCACTTGCTCGCCGTATTGACGATGACGAGAACCTTGCCCTTGTAATCCGCCAGCGACTTTTCCTCACCCTTGTTCGTCTCTAAGGTGAAATCATATACGCTCATGACGCCCTCCTCCTGACCGCTCAACTGTTCAATATCTCGTCGAGCTTCGCCTTATCGAAGCCCAGCACATAGGTCTGATCGTCCGTCGTGGTGACCGGCACCATCGTATCGCCGCTGAGCTTATAGCAGGCCTCGCGGTCTTCCTCGTTCGTCTCGATATTGTGCTCTTCAAATTCGACGTTCCTGCTCTTCAGATACTTCTTGACCTTATCGCACCACGGGCACTCATTGATTGAATAAACCTTCACCATTCTGCATTTCCTCCTCTGACATTGTCTATATACTTTCCAGCCAACATGGCGGCAGTCGTGCCGTCGGCCGCCGCCGTCGTCAGCTGGCGAATTTCCTTCTCGCGGACATCGCCCGCCGCGAACACGCCCGGGATCGACGTGCGGCAGTCCTCGCCGGCAGGGATGCGCCCTGCCGAAAGCTCCAGTTCCTCGGCGAACGGCTCCGTATTCGGCACGACACCGATATTGACGAAGATCCCATCGACAGCAAGTTGGCATTTTTCGCCCGAAGCCTTGTCGAGAAGATCGACGCTTTCGAGCTTATCGACGCCGTGAAGCGCCTGTATTTCCGTCGCAAGCAAAATCTCCGCCTTTGGATTCTCACGCAGGCGCTCTACCGAGACGTCGTCGGCTCTGAGCTTCGAGCGATGGATCAGATACAGCTTCTTCGCGTACTTCGTCAGGAAGTTCGCCGCATCAACCGCTGCGTTGCCACCGCCCATGACCGCGATCACCTTGTCCTGATACATATGTCCATCACATAGCTCGCAGTAGTGAACGCCCTTGTTGGCGTACTTGCTTTCCTCCGCCAGCGGCAGTTTGCGTCGATTCATGCCCGAGGCGATGATGACGGCGTCGGCTTCATAGATGCATTCCATCGTCTCGACGATCTTGGGCGTCGATTTCAAGGTCACGCGCTCGATCGAGTCAAACTCATCGATGACGGCGCCGAAATTCTCCGCCTGCTTCTGGACGGCCGCGATCAGCTCGCTGTCTGTCACCTGCACGAAGCCTGGATAATTCTCTATGCCTGTCGCATTGGCAATCTGGCCGCCCACGATGCCGTTTTCGAGAACGAGCGCCGACAGATTCATGCGTCCCGCGTAGAGCGCCGCCGTAAGACCTGCGATGCCTGCCCCGATGATGACGACGTCCTTATGGATTCTTTCTTTTTCCACGAGTACTGCCCCTTTCTCAATTCTTCTCGCGATGAACTTGCTTACAGGTCTTATTATACACGGAAAAATAATTTTGTCAAATACAATTTTATAAAATTTTATTTGCCCGTATTTTATTTATCTGGTAGAATATTGTCAACAAGAATTCTCAGGAGGTGTATTTATGAAAGAAATGGAATTCGATCCTCTGCTCCTGGGCAACCAGCTTTGCTTCCCGCTCTACGCCGCCGCCCGCAAGATCGTGGCCGCCTACAATCCCTTTCTGAAAAAGATCGGTCTGACTTATGCACAGTACGTCACGATGATGGTGCTCTGGGAAGAGCATACCGTCACCATGCACGATCTCGGCAAGCGCCTGTACCTCGACTCCGGCACCTTGACGCCCGTGCTCAAGAAGTTGGAAAGCATGGGGTATCTGAAGCGCCGCCGCAAGGCGGATGATGAGCGCGTGGTCGTCGTGGAGATCACACAGGAAGGGGAAGCCCTGCGCGAAGAGGCAGAAAAGATTCCCTACGAGATGGGCTGCCTTGTCAATAAAAAAGGCACCCTGTTCACGCTCGAAGAAACCGAGACGCTAAAAGAGCAGCTCTATCGTATTCTACAGGCATTGGAATAAGGAGGAATCTTCTTTTCCGGCAAAAACACACGTCTGCCAAATCGGAGACCTGCCATGCGAAATAAATTACGAACATTCCTCGGCTTCATGATCTGGGGATGGCTTATCCTCACTCTCATAATCAGCGTAGGATATCACTTATTCTTTCAGCAGGAGCGTGAAGCGCGCATAAACGATCTGCTCAACCAGCTCAATGCCATCCAAAAACTGGATGAATATCGAGCAGATTCACCTCATCCCAATAAAAGACAAACGTTCATTGCTGTCAGTGCATCAAAAAATTTTTATGTACCTCAAAACAACCACGAATTTTTTCCTGTTTTGACGAAAAACCTAACGGGAGAAGGTTGGACGGTAAATAACCGTAGTTTGTACAGTTCTTCCCCTGCTCTAATTGCTCAAAAGGGCGTGTATAAACTGACCATAAGAGAGCTTCATAAAGATGCTCAATATAATTGGATCATATCAATCCATTATGATGATATCTTCGAGAAGTTCGCCATGTAACAAAATATGTTCCCCTCGCCAATCCGTATGCACCTTTGGCTTGACTTCTTGGGGTTTCATGGTACTATAGAAAATATAGGATATATCTTATTAAATCATATGAGTTTTCCACTATATCTAGTATAAAGGAGAGATCCATCATGAGTGAAAATTGCAGCAGCGGATGCAGCAGCTGTTCTTCAGCAGGCGGCTGCAGCGGTGCACAGGAGCAGCAGAGCCTTCTTACGCCACCGAACGAGCGCAGCAGCGTCAAGCGTGTCATCGCCGTCATGAGCGGCAAGGGCGGCGTCGGCAAGTCACTCGTCACCTCGCTTCTCGCGACGGCGATGGCTCGCCGCGGTCATCGCGTCGGCGTGCTCGACGCCGATATCACCGGGCCTTCGATCCCAAAAATCTTCGGCGTCAAGGGCGAAGTGGAGAAGGCAAATGCCGATTCTGCCGGCATCCGTCCGCTCAAGAGCGCGGGCGGCATCGATATTATGTCGATCAACTTGCTCCTAAAGGACGAGTCCGATCCCGTCGTCTGGCGCGGTCCCATCGTTGCGGGCGTCGTGCAGCAGTTCTGGCAGGACGTCGTTTGGGAGAACGAGGACTACCTCTTCGTCGACATGCCGCCGGGAACGGGCGACGTTCCCCTGACCGTGCTCCAGTCGCTGCCCGTCGACGGCATCATCGTCGTGACCTCGCCGCAGGAACTCGTCTCCATGATCGTCGAAAAAGCCGTCAAGATGGCCGGGCTGATGAACGCCCCCATCATCGGCATCGTCGAGAACATGGCGTACTTTGAATGCCCCGACTGCGGCAAAACGCACAAGATCTTCGGCGACAGCCACATCGAGGAGATCGCCCGCGACTACTGTCTGCCGCTGCTCGCGCGCCTGCCGATCGAGCCGAAGCTCGCCGCGCTCTGTGACGCCGGCAAGATCGAGTCGTTCAAAGGCGACTGGGTCGATGCGGCGGCGCTGCTCTTAGAAGAGCTTCCTGAGCACAGCGCCAATTCCGTCGTCGACGACTTCCAGGACTGAGTGCCGCCGACAGCGGCAAACAACACAGCCGCATAAAAAAAGCCGCATGGCAGGGTCTTTTATTTCGACCCAGCCATGCGGCTTTCGCTTTTCCCGGTTACCGCCGACATGCACAGACCTGTACGTTGATGCCTTGGCTCTTGTAGCGCGCCACAAGCTCCGGAGAAACCTTGTCATCCGTCAAGAGCACATCAATAGCCTCCGTCGCCAAGAAGCTCGACGACGATACGCGCGCGAACTTCGAGGAATCGATCATCGCGATGATATGGTTGCAATTTTCCAGCATTCGTCGTTTGAGTTCAACTTCATAGATATTGAAGTCCGTCAGCCCCTCCTTCTCCGAAAAACCGTTGGCCGAAACAAATGCAACATCGACGTGGAAATGGCGCAGGATATCCGCACCGATGGTGCCTTCGATAAAGCCTGAATTCTTGCGCACAATACCGCCGATGATGATCGTATCGATATTCGGCGTATCCTTCAATGTCAGCATCGTGTAAACACCGTTTGTCACGACAAGGAGCTTGCGAAAACATGCGAGCTTCTTCGCCAGCGTCAGAGCCGTAGAGCTTGCATCGAGCAGGATGCACTGATTGTTCTTGATGTATTTCAGTGCAGCCTCCGCGATGGCATCTTTCTCTGCTGCATGCTGCATTTCGCGCGTCCGAAAGCTGAAGACATCCGGCTGTCCCATGCCTCCGCTCTGTACCGATGCGGGAGAATCCGCCGGTTCTTCATGCTGCAGCGCCGCTCCGCCATGAATCTTTTGCAGCTTCCCCTGACGCGCCAATCGATGGAGATCGTTGCGTATCGTAGCAGGCGAAGCAGCAAGCGCCTCGCAGAGCTCGACTGTCTTTGCCGTACCGTTTTCCTGGAGGATTTGCAGTATTTTCTCTCTTCGTTCAATCGCAAACATAGACGAGTCCTTTCGCGGGAAAATATCGCAGCCTATCCCCTTCTTCCCTTTCAGCGGCAGGCTGCCCTTGTTATTTCTATTTTATATCGAAACAAAAAGAAAAACAACAGGAAACGATAAAATTCAGCTAATATATCCAAACCCCTGCCAGTGAAGGAAAAGACGCTTCACAGCCTCGTTTTTCTGTCAAAAAGAGCGACAGGAAGAAGAGAAAACACGCCAAAAGTCGTTTTACATCCGATGAAATTCCCAGAAGGATTCTCATCCGCAACGTCGAACGCTAAGACGGTGAAAAAAAATTCCCGTACCAAAAACTGGAGATGGTTTAATGAGAAACATGACCGTTGCAAACAAGATTCTATTTTCCTTCAGCATCCTGCTCGTCGCGTTCGTCGCGTTTGGCCTCTTTGCCTACCATTCCGTCGGAGAGCTTGATGACCTGAACACAGGCATTAACCAGCGCACGACACTGGTCGACCGCTCGAACAAGATCTCGCAGGCCATGCTGCAAACACGCCTCTATGTCTTTTATCAGGTCGTTTCCGTCGATCCTGCGAAGAAACATGAGTACACGGAAAAGCTGCAGCAATCGCGCCAAAATGTCGAGGATGCCTTCGCCGCTCTCCGCGAAGCCAAAAAAAACACCGACTTCGGCTCGCCCGATATCACAAAACAGGCACTCTCGGAGCTTGACGCGGAGCAGGAGCTCTGGGAAGAATACAAGCGCCTAAGCCAAGAAGGCGACAAAATGAAGGAGTCGGAAAACCGCGAAGAGGCGGAGGCAGCCGTCCTTTCGGACAATATCGTCGAGGCCTTTGACAAGGCCGTCGCCGCCATCAATCAGGATGCGGAAAACTGCATCCGCGACGCAAAGACGCAGAAAGAACTCAGCGAAGCCAAGGAGAAGCAGATTATCATTATCACAGTGATATCTCTCCTCGTCGTCATCGCCCTGACCCTCGCTGTCTTCTTCTGGCTGCGCCGCGAGATCAACAGCGCCGTGCAGAACTTCCTGCAGGGCGTGCGCCGCGCGGCCAATGGTGACCTCAGCGTCCACGTCCCTGTGGAGAACCATGACGAATTCGGTGAAATGGCCTCAGCCTTCAACGGCATGATCGACAACGTGCGCTCTATGACGAAGAAAATACAGGAAACCGCCGCCTTCGTCTCGGATACCTCAGAGCAGCTGACAGCGAACGCCAACCAATCCGCTGAAGCCACGCAGAACGTCGCCCAATCCATCACGGAAGTCGCAGAATCCGCCTCCGTGCAGATGGATTCCCTGACCGAAACAAAGAGTGAGGTAGATGCCCTTTCCGAGGGCATCGGTCAGGCGGTCCAACGCATCGACACGATACGCAAAAACATCGAGAACACGGTGGAACGTGCCAATGAAGGCAACCATCTCGTCAAATCCACCATCGATCAGATGAACACGATTTCCGAAACAGTCGACCGGTCGGCACAGATCGTGGAAAAACTCGGCAAGCGTTCACAAGAGATCGGCGAGATCATTTCAACCATCTCCGGCATCGCCGAGCAGACGAACCTGCTCGCCCTCAACGCAGCCATTGAAGCAGCGCGCGCCGGCGAGAACGGACGCGGCTTCGCCGTCGTCGCCGACGAGGTGCGCAAACTCGCCGAGGAATCCCAGTCAGCCGCCCAGCAGATCGGCGAGTTGATTCAGGCCATCCAGACCGAAACAAACCAAGCGGTCACCGCCATGGTCAACGGCCGCGAACAGGCGGAAAAGGGACGCGAGAATGTCTCCTCGACAGGCGAAGGATTTTCACGCATCCTTGAACTCATCCGCGGCTGCAGCGACGACAGCGCGCAGATCACCGAAACCATGCGCCTACTCAACGAGCGCATCCACACCATCGTAAACCTCAGCGAAAACGTCAACAGCTCCGCCAAACGCGCCAGCGATGCCTCACAAAACGTCTCCGCAGCCACCCAAGAGCAAGCTGCCGGCATGGAAGAGATTGCCGCCAGCTCTCGTGGTCTTGCGGATTCTGCGAGAAATCTCCACGACGAATCCGTGAAATTCAAAGTATAAACGCCGCGTTTCGCTGCATATAGGAAGCACGGATACATCCAACTCCGCCGTCTTGACACATCCGTGTTTCCAAAAAAATCCGGACAGGAAATGGCTTCGATTATGCCTTCCTGTCCGGATTTTTTTGGATTTTCTTCTATTTCTTTGCGATAAAGGGAAGCTCGCCTTCATGCGTCATGCCCAATTCTTCCCGTGCTGTCTTTTCGATATAGGCAGGGTCCTCAAGCTGGGCTCTCGTTTCCTTCAGAGCTTCATTCTGGCGCCTGGCTGCCTCCAGCCTCTGCTCTGCCGCGACATAATCACGGTTGAGCTCGTTCAGATGAAGCTGCTGGTCAATCATCGTATAGGCGAAGTAGCCGAGCAGGCAGACGACGACGAGGACAAACCAGTCGAGCCGGTGTCCCCTGAGCCTTACGCTTCTTTTCCCCTTCGCCATCTTCATCCCTGACCTTTATATCCGCCCCATATCCATAAGGCCGGAAAACACCGTCCCATTCCGTCGGTTTACTATTTTTCCGCCCACTGGTAATACTCCGTCGTTGCAATGCGCCGGAAGATGGAATCGCAGCTCGCGCAGCGAAAATGCGGCGCCACGTTTTCCATGTCGGCCTTCCCGTCCACGACATGAACGGGAACCCAATCGACGAGATCGAGTTGGCCGCCGCAGCGCGGACACGGCGCGTGTCCTTCGGCGTCCGGACGCAGGATGGTCGGCACGAGATCGCCGACCGCCTTGAGCTTCGGCAAGTCGAATACATCGTAATATCCGGAGTTCAGAAGCTCGCGGTAAAATACTCTGCAGTGGCTGCATTCATAACGCGGCTTGACGCTTTCCATATCGACCTTGCCGCCTTCGACCTTGACCGTGCCGCCTTCAATCCTGCGAAGAGGCCTGCCGCACTGCGCACAAAGAAACGCACCGTCTGCGCCCCTTTCCAGCTTTGATACTGCCATAAAAACCACCCTCGCAAAATAATGCGCCGCTTCTCTGCAAACGCTTTTGCAGCGCTTTCCTAAAATCCATCCGTCCGGCTTAAATAAGCCTCGCTATATCCCTTGCCGCCTCGGGACGGCTCGCCTGCAAAGCCGCTTCGCGCATGGCAGCCAGACGTTTCTCATCCTTTAAAAGTCCCTCGACAAGCGCCGCGAGATTCTCGCCCTTGCCCAGCCAGACCGCTGTGCCGCGTTCGCTCGCAATCATGGCATTCTCAAGCTCAGGCCCCGGAATCGCCTCATGCAGGATAAGCGGCAGTCCCATCGCCCATGCTTCGCTTATGGTCAAAGCTCCGGGCTTCGAGACGAGAAGCGTCGAAGCGGTCATGAGCTCCGCCACCTTTTCCGTATAGCCCCAAGCCTTGACCGTGTGATGCGAACGCGCCGCATGCTCCTTGGTCCAGGCGAGAAGGCGTTCATTGCGGCCGGCGACCACAAGGATCTGCAGCGTATCCGACAATTCCTCGAGCTTTTCCAGCGAGGAGGCGACATCGCCGAGCCCCAGCCCCCCGCCCATCAGAAGGATGACAGGCAGATCGGGCTGAAGGCCAAGCTCCGCCAGGACGGCCTCCCGGTCAAGTCGCCCCGGTGCAGGAGGCAGAATGGGGATGCCCGTCGCATGGACGTTCTCCGCAGGACTGCCCTCCTGCACAAGGCTCCGGCGCATCCTCTCCGTCGCGACGAAAAAAGCATCAACGCCGGGATAGAACCACATGCGATGCACGCTGTAATCCGTCAGCACCACCGCGAAGAAGAATTCCGCCTCGCCGCTCATCTTGAGACAGGAGGCCGCACCTTCGGGAAAGGGATGCGTGCAGATCACGGCATCGGCCTTGTAACGCTCCACAAGCGTCTTCATGCTGCGCTTCGTCAAAGAGGCGATCAGCCGCTGCACGGGCGAAGCGCCCTGCCTGTGCCCCGTAAAGCGGTAGATGAGCTGATAAAGATTGGGGACGAAGCGCAGCATCTTCATGTAAACAGCTTTCATGAACCAGGTGACCCATGCGGTATGCCGCTCCGTAAAGTCCACGACAGCCACACGCGCCGCAGGATACTCCTGTCGTATTGCCGCCTCGATCGCCTCGGCCGCCTTTTGATGGCCGGAGCCGATCGAAGCCGTGACAATAAGATAGCTGCTCCTCGCCATGCAAGCCCTTCCTTAATTGAAATAATCAAACAATTCATCTTTTGCCATGGCTTCTATTTTAGCACAACCCGGAAGCAGGCACAACGAAACACATGTTCCCTTCCAAGGCACCGCCTCATGACGTGAGGCCGCCGTCCACGCTCCACGCCGCTCCTGTCACGAATGCCGCCTTGTCGGACGCCAGAAAAAAAATAACGGAAGCCGCTTCCTCCGGCGTGCCGATGCGCCCCAGAGGATAAACGCCTGCCATTTCCCGCCGCGCCGCCTCGGGATCGGGGGCTGCAGCAAGCTGCGCCTCGGTCAGCGGCGTGGCGATATCTCCGGGGCAGACGCAGTTCACGCGTACGCCGAAGGGCGCCATTTCCAGCGCCAGGGACTTTGTAAAAAGCACGACGGCGCCCTTCGAGGCGCAGTAAAGGGTGCAGAGAAAATTGCCCTTGAGGCCTGCGTCGGAGGAAATATTGACGATGCTGCCGCGGCTCTCCCGCAAGGGAGCGAGCGCCGCCTGCGTGACGAAGAACGTGCCCTTGACGTTCGTGTCCATGATGCGGCTGTAATCCTCCTGCGTCATATCCTCCAGAGAACGTTCCAAATAAACGCCCGCCGCATTGACGAGCACATCGAGCCGGCCGAAATGCGTCAGCACCTCGGAAACAAGCCGCTTCGTCTCTGCCGGCTGCCGTATATCGGCCGCGAAAAACGCCGCTTTCCCTTCTTCCGCCAAATCGGCCAGGGAAGCCAGCGCCGCCGCGCCGCGCTGCGCTGAACGTCCCGCCAGCGCAACAGAGCATCCCGCGCCAAGAAAAAGACGCGCTGCAGCAAGTCCGATACCCGATGTGCCGCCGGTAAGCAAAACCACACGCTCCATTTCCATGCCTCCCCCATCCGGCAAAATCTTCTGCGGGCCGTCCGGCGCGCCCCGCTTCCTGCAAAAACAAAAGGGCCGGGTTCAAAAACCCAGCCCTTGGAGTGCCACCGCGCTTATTTCTTGTTGACGGCGTCCTTCAATGCCTTGCCTGCCTTGAAAACAGGATTCTTCGAAGCCGGGATCTTGATCTCCCCACCCGTCTGCGGATTACGGCCGGTACGGGCAGCGCGATCCTTCACCTCGAATGTGCCAAAGCCGATGAGCTGCACTTTGTCGCCCTCGACAAGTGCGCTCTCGATGCTCTCGATCACTGCACTCAGAGCCTTCTCTGCATCCTTCTTCGTCAGGCCTGCTTTCTCTGCCACATTAGCCACTAATTCCGTTTTGTTCACGTTTGTAGCCTCCTTTTGAATTTGTTACGTTTCCTTTATTCGCTGTCATTCCAAAGAATCCTCTTTATTTCGGGAAAAAAGCGAAAAAAACTTTAAAAATCGCCTTTCGTGGGAAGTTTTTAATCGTTTTGGAAGTTCCTGGCTGGCAAAAAGACGCTTGTCAGGTGGTCGATGTCCTTCTGGCGATCGAGTTCGTAGAGAAGAATCCGCCGCACGCTTTCGTCCGGCAAGGCGATATTATGAAGGTAAATCACCTCGGTTTCGTCGGGCAGATGCTCCATCAGGGCGAGCTTGAGCTCTGAGGCGATTTCCCTGCTGTAGACCTGCGTGAAGAGCGCGGCGGTCGTCAGCCTGCCCGACAAATGCGCCGCTTCCTCCGCATCGAGGATGGCAAGCCCCTCGATGGGGTCGATGCCCAGGCTCGCATAAAGCGCCTCAACGAAGCTCATGCCGGGCTGGACGGAAAGAATGACCTTTCCCTGCGCCTCTTTTTCCGTCATTTCCCTCAGAAGCGCCACCGTTCGTTCGGCCACAAGCGGACTTCCCGGCACGGCATAGACGATCTCCTCGCCTGCCCCGGCTCTTCTTATGAGATCTGCCGCAATCGAGCGATAAAGCTCCTCGAAGCTTCCTGCCTTTTCATACCACGCATCGTAGCTCTCAAAGGAGAGGCCGCGCTCCTTGAGCCCCGCAGCGGACGGATGCACTGCCGTGCGCAGAACGAGCGTCTCGGCGCGCTTCATCGCTTCCCAGCTTTCGAGCGTGATGAGCCCAAAGCGTCCCGGGCCAAGCCCCACAACGGTTATACTGCCCATTTACGCTCTCCTCCCCACAGCCTTGGCACGTCCTTTTTCCGTCTTGCCTTTTGCGGCAAAAGCTTCCTTGTCGCCCTTGAGCATCAGCAAGACGCGCGTGACGAAGTTCGTGATGCTCTTCTTGTACTGCGGTGCCAAACGTATGCGGAGGATCCGCTGGGGCGGCGCCAGCATTTTCGCATGGGCGCCGAAAAGCTGGAGCAGCTTCAGGAGCCCGTCGGTGTCAAACTCCGGTTTATCGATAAACGACAATTCGAGAAACAACGGCTTTTCCACAATGGATCGCACGCCGATGTCACGCGCGAGATTTCGGATGCGTGCGATGTCGAGAAGGCGCAGACAGACGGGCGTCGGTTCGCCGAAGCGGTCGATCAGTTCGTCGAGAAGCTCGCGGATTTCCCCGTTTTGTCGGATGGCGGCAATGCGCTGGTAAATTTCAATCTTGTGCATCGGATCGCTGATATAGGCGCCGTCGATATAAGCCTCGGCTTCGATATCCACGACGGGTTCGAGCTTTTCCTCGGGCGGCTTTCCTGTGCGCTTCTCCCGAATGGCCTCGTCCAGAAGCTTGGAATACATCTCGAAGCCGACGCTCGCAATATGGCCGTGCTGCTCCGCACCCAGCAGATTGCCCGCACCGCGTATCTCAAGGTCGCGCATGGCAATCTTGAAGCCCGCGCCAAGCTCGGCGAACTCCTTCATCGCCTGCAGGCGTTTTTCCGCCGCCTCGGACAGCACCTTGTCCGCCTGATAGACGAAATAGGCGAACGCCATATGGTTTGAACGGCCCACGCGCCCGCGCATCTGATAGAGCTGTGAAAGCCCGAAGTGATCGGCATTGCAGACGATGATCGTGTTCGCGTTCGCGACATCGAGCCCGTTTTCCACAATGCTGGTCGCCAGCAGGATATCGTAACGTCCCTCGTAGAAATCGACCATGACCCGCTCTAAGAGTTCTTCGGCCATCTGCCCGTGCCCCGTCTGTATGCGCGCCTCGGGCACGAGATCCTCCAGGTATCGGCGCATCCTGTCGATGCTCTCGACGCGGTTGTAGACGCAGTAGACCTGCCCGCCGCGCCGCAGCTCGCGCCGAATGGCGTTCCGCAGGACAGCATCGTTGCTCTCGACGACATAGCTCTGCACGGGGAAACGCTCGGCCGGCGGCGTCTCGATGATGCTCATGTCACGCGCGCCGACAAGCGACATATGGAGCGTCCTGGGAATCGGCGTCGCGGACAGCGTCAGGACGTCGACGCCCGCCGCCAGCGCCTTGATCTTCTCTTTCTGCTTGACCCCGAAGCGCTGCTCCTCGTCGACAATGAGGAGGCCGAGGTCGTGGAAATGCACGCGATTCGGGTTTAAGATGGCGTGCGTGCCAATGAGGATGTCGATGCGGTTCCCGCGCAGCCTCTCCAGCGTCGCCTTTTGCTCTTTCGCCGTGCGGAAGCGGCAGATGACATCGACGTTTACGCCGAAATCGGCAAACCGCGCGGAAAAGGTCTGGAAATGCTGCTGCGCCAGCACGGTCGTCGGCACGAGCACGGCGACCTGCTTGTGGTCCATGACGGCCTTGTAGGCCGCGCGGATCGCCACCTCAGTCTTGCCGAAGCCAACGTCGCCGCAAAGCAGGCGTTCCATCGGCTCGGGTTTTTCCATATCGGCCTTGATCTCCTCGATGGCCCTTTTTTGGTCAGGCGTTTCCTCATAGGGAAAGGCATCCTCGAACTCGCGCTGCCACGGCGTATCGGGCGAAAAGGCGAAGCCTTTCGCCGTGCGACGCTTCGCGTAAAGCGCGATGAGCTCGTCCGCGATATCCTCGACGGAGGCGCGCGCCCGCGCCTTGGCCTTGACCCACTCCGTGCCGCCCATGCGGTGCAGGCGCGGCGTCTCGCCCTCCGAGCCGATATACTTCTGCAGGAGCCCCACCTGGTCCGTCGGTACGAAAAGCTTGTCGTCGCCGCCATACTTGATATGCAGGTAATCCCGTTTGATGCCGCCGACATCGAGCGTTTCCACGCCGAGATACTTGCCGATGCCGTGATTGACATGAACGACGTAGTCACCGACATTGATTTCCCGAAAATGCGCGATGCGCTCTTCCTTGGAAGCCTGCTTCACCAGTTTCTTTTTCTGCCGTCCGAAGATATCCCTTTCAGCGATGACGATGAGGCGCGCCTCGGGCAGCTCGAACCCGTTGCCGAGCGTACCGGTCAGGATGTTCAGATAGGCGTCGCTCAGGGCATCGTCTTCCTCAATGGCGGCGGACGGTATGCGCGACTTCGCAAAAAACTCGCGCATGGAGGCCGCCTTTTCAGCATCGCCCAGCAGCAAGAGGACATGCTGCCCCGCAGCAAGCCAGCTGCGCGCCTCATTCTTGAGCATATCCATCTGGCGTTGGAACGGCGCCACCGCCTGTACGCTCAGGCTCACGAGGCTGTCGGGCTCCGCGCCGTGGATCTTCTGGAGCATCAGTGCGGCAAAGAATGTCGCGTTTTCGCCGGCCGCTGCCACGAGCTCCTCCCACGAGAAGAGCCGCCCCTTGCTTTCAGGATTTTCCTTGACGAGACGCATGGCAGCTTCGCGCGTGCGCAGAGGCTCGTCGAAAACGACAGCGCCCTCGCCTTCGATGTAGGAGAGGAAGGGCGCCGCGCCCGCCGCGCTTTCCGCCCCCGCTGTCCGCCCCACGGGCAGCACGACCGCCGAGGGTACATTTCCCACGGAGCGGCGCGTCGCCGTGTCGAATTCACGCAGGGAATCGATCTCGTCATCAAAAAATTCAATGCGCAGAGGCCTGGGCGCATTGAGCGGAAAGACGTCGACGATGCCGCCTCGCGCGCTGAACTGGCCAATGCCCTCGACTTCGCCGTTCGCCTCATAACCGAGCTCAACGAGACGCGCGAGCAGATGTTCGCGTCCGATATTCGCGCCCGTTTCAAGGCGCAGGCTCAGGCGCTCGAAATCCTGCCGTGAAAGCCCCTTCTGCACGGCAGACGCCGCACGCGCGAGCACGATGACCGGCTCTCGGCGCAGGAGACGCCCGAGGATCCCCATGCGTGCGGCCATGCGCTCCATGCCCTTGGCGGTCGCCTCCACCTCCATCATATCGAGCTCGGGCAGCTCAAGGATCTTCGCGTCCGGCAAAAGCGAGGCCAAATCTTCGCGCCAGGCTTCAAGCGCCTCTGCACTGTGTGTGACGATGGCCAGCGGCCTCCTTGCAGCGTCGTAGGCAGCCGCGAAGAGCGCGTGCTTCTGCGAGCCACCGAGACCGTATACCATGCTTTTCCAAGCCGGCTTTTGAAAGGCTTCGACGATTTTCCGTACCGAGCCGCCGCGCATCATCTGCTCAAAAAGTACCTTCATTTTTTCACCATTTTACTCAACCATCACCATTCGATTCAGCACGAAAAGGGGGCACGGCCGGACCGCCGCCCCCTCTCTGCCAAAAGCGACGGCGAAAAGCCCGCGCCTTGCACCCATCGCTTTATTTCACAACAATGTTCACGAGTTTTTTCGGCACGCAGATCACCTTGACGATGGTCTTTCCCTCTGTCAAATCGGCGACCTTGGGCTGCATGAGTGCCGCTTTTTCCATCTCCTCGCGCCCCATGGCGGCGGGAATCAGAAGTTTGTCGCGCACCTTGCCGTTGATCTGCAGCACGATCTCGACCTCGTCCTCCACAATGGCTTCCTTGTCGAAATTGGGCCACTTCTCAGCATGAACGCTGCCCTTGCCGCAGATCTGGCTCCAAAGCTCTTCCGCGATATGCGGCGCGAACGGTGCCAGCATCTTCACGAGCGCAAAGGAAATCTCACGCACGAGACCCGGATGAACCGCCTTGTCCTGGAAAGCATAGAGAGCGTTGACAAGTTCCATGATAGAGCTGATCGCCGTATTGAACATGAAGCGCTCGCCGACATCTTCCGTGACCTTCTTGATCGTCTGATGCAGCGTGCGGCGCAGCGCCTTCTCCTCGGCGGTCAGCGTCGTGCGGTCATAGTCGTCGATGCCTTCCTGAATGGCATTGCTGAAATGCCCGATGATGCGCCAGACGCGGTTCAGGAAGCGATAGGCGCCCTCGACGCCCTGGTCGCTCCACTCAAGATCGCGTTCGACGGGTGCAGCGAAGAGGATGAAGAGGCGCGCCGTATCGGCGCCGTACTTCCGGATGATCTCCTCAGGTGAAACGACGTTGCCCTTTGACTTCGACATCTTCGCGCCGTCCTTGATGACCATGCCCTGCGTCAGGAGGTTTTGGAACGGCTCGTCAAAATCGAGCATCTTCGCATCGCGCAGAACCTTCGTGAAGAAGCGCGAGTAGAGGAGATGAAGGATTGCATGCTCGATGCCGCCGATATATTGATCGACTGGCGCCCAGTAATTCACCTTGTCGGGCTCAAACGGGCGATGCGTGTTGTGCGGGTCGGCGTAGCGCATGTAGTACCACGAGGAGCAGATGAAGGTGTCCATCGTATCCGTTTCACGGCGCGCCTCGCCGCCGCATTTCGGGCAGGTGCAATGTGTGAATTCCTCGCACTGCGCCAGAGGCGACACCGCTCCCTGCTCGAAGTTTACGTTCTCCGGCAGCTTTACGGGAAGTTCTTCTTCCGGCACGAGCTGCTCGCCGCACTTCTCACAGTAGATGACGGGAATCGGCGCACCCCAATAGCGCTGGCGCGAAATGAGCCAATCCCGCAGGCGGTAATTGACCTTGAGGCGGCCGAAGCCCTCCCGGACCGCCTTTTGGGCAATGGCAGAAAGAGCCTCGTGCATCTCCATGCCGTCAAACTCGTCCGAGTTTACGAGAATGCCATCCTTGTCCGTATAGGCCTCCGTCATCTCCTCAAGCCTCAGCTCCCTGTCCTTCGGGCGCAGGGTGACGATGATCGGCAAATCATACTTTTTCGCAAACATCCAGTCGCGCTGATCTTCGGACGGCACGCCCATGACAGCGCCCGTGCCGTATTCGGCAAGAACATAGTTCGTGACCCAAAGCTCGACCTTCTTGCCGTTGAAGGGATTTACGGCATAAAGCCCCGTGAAGAGCCCCTCCTTCTCCGATTCGCCCGAAGTGCGTTCAAGCTCGGATTGGCTCTTCACCTTCTCGATAAAGGCACGGATCTCCCCTGCCTTCGGATTGTCCGCCAGAATCTTCTCCATGAGCGGATGCTCCGCCGCAAGCGCGACGAAAGTGACGCCATAAGCCGTATCGGCACGCGTCGTGTAAACGGCGATCTTTTCCCCCAAATCCGGCACGTCGATATCAAACTCAAGGCCTTCAGAGCGGCCGATCCAGTTTTCCTGCATCGTCTTGACACGCTCGGGCCAGCCCTTGAGCTTGTCGAGGTCGGCCAGGAGTTCGTCAGCATAGTCTGTGATCTTCAGGAACCACTGCGACAAATCCTTCTTTTTGACCTCCGAATCGCAGCGCCAGCACTTGCCCTCCACGACCTGTTCATTGGCAAGCACCGTGCCGCATGTATCGCACCAGTTGACCGAGGCCTCCTTCTTGTAGGCCAGCCCCCGCTTGTAAAAAAGTTCGAAGAGCCACTGCGTCCAGCGGTAATAATCGGGACGGCAGGTAATCGCCTCGCGCTCCCAGTCATAGGAAAGCCCCATGCCCGTCTGCTGCCGCTTCATATTTTCGATATTGGAATACGTCCAGTCCGCAGGCTTCACCCCGTGCTGGATGGCGGCGTTCTCTGCCGGCATGCCGAAGGCGTCGAAGCCCATGGGATGCAGGACGTTGTATCCCTGCATCTTCTTGAAGCGCGCGAGCACATCGCCGATCGAATAATTGCGCACATGGCCCATGTGCAGGTTGCCCGACGGATAGGGAAACATTTCGAGCACATAATATTCGGGCTCCGTACGGTCTATCTCCGTTTTATAGACGCCTTCGGCCTCCCATTTGGCCTGCCATTTCTTTTCGATTTCCTGCGGAGCATATCTCTCCATACGATAAAATCCTCCTAGAGAAAGAGGGGCGTGCGGGTTTCCCCGTGCGCCCCTGCAAAACTACAAAGACATATTGCTGCCCGTCATGCGGGCGGCTTTCTTAAAGATACCTGAGCCAGACGTAGACGCTCGAAATCGCGATGGAGAGCGTCATAAGCGGCAGAGCGATCTTCATGAAGCTGATGAAGGAGATGGGCTTGCCGCGCTGCGCCGCCATCGATGCGACGACGACGTTGGCCGAAGCACCGATGAGCGTTCCGTTGCCGCCGAGGCAGGCACCGAGAGCAAGAGACCACCATACGGGGTCGAGGTTCGTCATGCCCATCTGTCCCATATCCTGAATGAGCGGGATCAGCGTCGCGACAAACGGGATATTGTCGATGAAAGCCGAAGCATAGGCGCTCATCCAGAGGATGAGCATCGCCGTCGCCGTGAGGTCGCCCTGCGTGATGCGAATTGCTTCCTCGGCGAGCATCTTGATGACGCCCGTCTCGACAAGCGCGCCGACGAGGATGAAGAGTCCCGCAAAGAAGAAGATGGCGAGCCACTCGACCTTCGAGAGCACCTTCGCGATCATCGCTTCCTTCTGCGGGAAGCTGATCAGGAGCAGGAGCCCGGCGCCCGTCATGGCTGCCGTAGCCGTATCGAGATGGAGCTGCCCGTGCAGTACGAAAAGGCTGATCGTGACGGCCAGGGCAAAGAGGCATTTCTTCAAGAGGCGCGGATCGACGATCTGGCTCTTCTCATCGAGCTGCATGACCTTTTCGCGCAGGTCATCCGTCGTATGAAGCTTCTTGCCGTAAATAAGGATCAAAATGGCAATCGTCACGAAGAAGATCAGGACGCAGATGGCGGAAAGATTCGCGATGAAGTCCATGAACTGCAGGCCAACGGCGCTGCCGATCATGATGTTCGGCGGATCGCCGATCAGAGTTGCCGTACCGCCGATGTTCGAGGAAAGAATCTGGGCAATCAGGAAGGGTTTGACGTCGACGTTAAGCTGCTTCGTGATGCTGAAGGTGATCGGCACGGTCAGAAGAACCGTCGTCACGTTATCGAGAAGAGCCGAGCAGACAGCCGTCAAAGCTGCCAGTGCGACGAGCAGGGAAATCGGCTTCGCCTTGACCTTCTTGGCGGCCCAGATGGCAAGATAATTGAAGAGTCCCGTTTCGCTCGTGATGTTCACGATGACCATCATGCCCATCAAAAGGCCGAGCGTATTGAAGTCAATGTGGTGGATCGCCGTTTCCTGGCTGATGATGCCGAGGAGGATCATCAGCATGGCGCCGCAGATGCCGATGATCGTGCGGTGGATTTTCTCCGAGATAATCAGTGCATAGGCGGCAACGAAGATTACGATGGCAACGATTGTGCTTGTTTCCACTGGTTACACTTCTTTCTTCATAAAATTTCAAGAATCCGTCCTTAGCAGTTTTCATGTAAGGACGGCGCACAATGTCCACAGTGTGGACGTTTATGCGCGCAAATTGTTCATAACAGCAGGCGCCCGCCCATAAAAGGCCGCCTCACCTTCCTTTCGTTTCCCGTGGGGCCAAGACGACGGCATCGTCCACGCGCTTGACCTCTAAGCGATAATCCTTTATTCCCGCAGCAAAGAGATCGAGCTTCAGCTGCAGGAGCTCCTTGCCGAGTTTGTCGAGCAAATCCGGCGTAAGCGCCGCACGTGAAAGGCCGTCCTCTTTTTCCCGCAGGACATGACGGCGCTTTTTTTCCTCCTCGGCTTCCGCCTGTAGGAATCGATCCTCCAGTGTCGCTTTTTCTTCATAGCCCCGGAACATATCCTTGTCGGAAAGTCCCTTTGGTATCTTGCCCATATTCGCTACCCCTTTGCCTTGCCCCAGGAATCCTTGAGCCCAACGACGCGGTTGAATACGAGCCGCCCCTTTTCCGTGTCCTTGTCCACGACGAAATAGCCTGTGCGCAGGAACTGGTAATGCGTTCCTTGAGCCGTGCGCGCAACGCTCGGCTCAATCTTTGCGTTCTCGATGACCTCAAGCGAGCGGGGATTCAGCGAGGCGATGAAGTCTCCCGCCGGCTCGCTCTCTTCCTCCGTCTTCAGCAGATAATCGTAGAGGCGCACCTCAGCGTCAAGAGCCTCCCCGGCAGAAACCCAGTGCAGCGTCCCCTTGACCTTGCGGCCTGCCGCCGCACCGCCCGACTTCGATTCGGCATCGTAGGTGCAGCGCAGCTCCACGACTTCGCCGGTCGCATCCTTGACGACTTCCTCGCATTTGATGATATAGGCATGTTTCAGGCGAACCTCGCCGCCCGGCCGCAGGCGGAAGAATTTCTTCGGCGGGTCTTCCATAAAGTCCTCGCGCTCGATGTAAAGCTCGCGTGAAAACGGCACATAGCGATGGCCGCCGCGCGTCGGATGGTTCTCCGCCAAAAGCTCTTCCGTCTGCCCCTCGGGATAGTTCGTCAGCACGATCTTCAGCGGATGCAGCACCGCCATGACGCGCCCGGCGTGCTCGTTGAGATCCTCCCGCACGCAGTGCTCGAGCATGGCCACATCGACCGTGCTGTTTGCTTTCGCGACTCCGATGCGCTCGCAGAAGTCGCGGATGGCCGCCGGCGTATAGCCGCGCCGCCTGAGCCCCGAGATGGTCGGCATACGGGGATCATCCCAGCCGCGCACATGGCCTTCTTCAACGAGCTGGCGCAGTTTGCGCTTGCTCGTGATGGTATTCGTGACATTGAGGCGCGCGAATTCGATCTGGCGAGGCCGCGTATTACTGTCGAACCCCAGCGCCTCGAGGAGCCAGTCGTAAAAGGGACGGTGATCCTCGAATTCCAGCGTGCAGAGCGAATGCGTGATGTTTTCTATGGCATCCGACAGGGGATGCGCAAAATCGTACATCGGGTAGATGCACCAGGCCGTTCCCGTGCGATGATGCTCCGTATGCGCAATGCGGTAGATGACGGGATCACGCATCGTGATGTTCGGTGAAGCCATATCGATTTTCGCCCGCAGAACATGGCTGCCGTCGGGGAATTCGCCCGCCCGCATGCGCCGGAAGAGCGCCAGGCTCTCCTCCGAACTGCGGCCGCGGCAGGGGCTTTCCTTCCCCGGCTCCGTCAAAGTGCCGCGATAGGCGCGGATTTCATCCGCCGTGAGATCGTCGACGTAGGCCAAGCCCTTCTCGATGAGCGCACAAGCATATTCGTAGAGCTTTTCAAAGTAATCCGAGGCATAGTAACGACGATCGCCCCAGGAAAAGCCCAGCCATTTGATATCCTCCTGTATGGAGTCGACATACTCCACGTCCTCCTTGACGGGGTTCGTGTCGTCAAAGCGCAAATTGCAAAGACCGGCGTACTTCTCCGCCGTGCCGAAGTTCAGGCATATCGACTTTGCATGGCCAATATGCAGGTAGCCGTTCGGTTCGGGGGGGAAACGCGTATGGATGCCGTCCGGATATTTGCCGGCTCTCTTGTCCTCCTCAATTGTATTGTAGATAAAATTCGAGGCCGTCGTCATGTCTGCCATAATTGCTGCTCCTTCTGCGGCGCGCCTTGCGCCCCGCCGCCTGCGGCGAAAAATCTAATGCTCTTCTATTCGCGGCGAAAGGCAAAAATTCCTTCCCCTGCGGCGAATTTTCACTTCTTTATTTCGATTTTATCTTCTTTTGCGCATTTCTCCTCCACATAAGTGAGGAGTCGCTGAACGCCCAGCTCCAAACGCGGGGTCTCAGGCAAATGCGCGATGATATCCCGGATATAGCCGCGCTCCCTGATGCGCCGCAGGGTCCAGCTGAAATTCACGTCGTAGACCCACATGAGGCGCACAAGCTTGCGGTCCTCCAACGTGCGTATTTTCGTGTAGTCCACCTGCTCGCCCGCAATAAACTTCTCCAGAAAGTCGGGACTGATGCCGCTGCCGTCCGGCGGGGCGAGAAAAGGCCGCAGGACACGAAATATATCGAGCTTGTCCGCATCTCGCAGGAGCCTGGCAAAGAGCAGCTGCCGCGCATCCTCTGTCGGCGCGATCTCCTTCTTGTTGTGGTTCAGGATCGCAAAGCGGACGAGTTCCGCATCTTCCGGGGATAGTCTCGGCAAGAAGGGCAGCTCTGCAAGCACCTTGAGGCCCAAAGCCGCATGATCTTCCGACTCGGCGTCGTTGAACGTACGGTAGAGCGTGAACTGGCGAAACCGCCCCACATCGTGAAAAAGCCCCATGATCTCCGCAAGATCCGCATCATGCCCCGTCAAGCCCAAATGCTTTGCCAGATCCTTGGCAATGGCCGTCACATAGCCCGTATGCACTTCCTTCATGCGTATCGCCTGCTGAATCTCCGCATCCTCTGTATAGAAGGACTTCATATAGTCCCGCATCCAAGCGTGCATTTCCCGCAGCAATTCCTCCAAAAGCCGCCCCTCCTTTCAGCATGCCTCTGCAAAAGTGAACATGTGTGCAATGAAACCATTATACTACGTATGCTTTTATTTTCCTACAAAAAAATACATGCCCGCCGCATTGCTTTGCGGTGGACATGTATTTTTAAAGCAAAACCGATTATTTATCGTAGGACGTCTTCGTTGCATCGAGACGCGCGATGGCGCGGCGCAGAGCGGCTTCGGCGCGTTGGAGATCGATCTCCTTCGGCTCCGAGGCGCTGCGGAATGCGTTGATGCGTTCCTTGGCACGCTGGTAAGCGCGCTGGGCGCGGTTGATGTCGATGTTGATCGGCTCTTCGGCTGCGGAGGCCAGTACCGTGATCTTTTCCGGCTGCACCTCCATGAAGCCGCCGGAGACGGCGATGAGCTCTTCGCGGTCGGGGAACTTCACATGCATGGCATGGGGCAGAAGCCCCGTGACAAGCGGTGCATGATGCGGCAGGATGCCGAGCTCGCCGCCCGTCGAGCGCACGATGAGCATGGCGA